>Ga0209167_10000456_pt1 | contig 30103 bp, 20 predicted proteins | sample Coa_R1_9_FD_187154 | JGI IMG/M metagenome (GOLD analysis project Ga0209167, IMG submission 187154) | Surface soil microbial communities from Centralia Pennsylvania, which are recovering from an underground coalmine fire - Coalmine... | ecosystem: Environmental > Terrestrial > Soil >...
AAAAAATCGGATTTGCCGCAAGTTCTTCCTCACAGAACCACCTTTCTTCGTTGGTCGGTCCACTCAGGTGCGGCCAAGTCTAGCTAAATTCCATCTCATTGAACATCCAATAGAATTCGCTTCAGCCTGTGTGCTTTGTATCACGCCACACCTGGGTTTTCTCGCAAACTTTTTGCAGAGTGGGGAGTGCGTCGCCCTTTTCTGCACATTGCAAGCGTCCTCGCATTGAAGAATACGTTCGAAATGCAGTGTCATAAAGAAGTCTCAATCGCATTCGAATGAAAATCCAAAGCGTCCCACCTCTCCGCTAAGAGTATTTTTGATTCTCCGCACATTCTTCTTGACACGCTCGATAACTTGTTGGTAATCTGTCGGCCTTAGTTGGACCTGCGCTTCCCGTCGCGGCAGCCACGCGGCAGCTTCAGGTTGTCCCAAATCGATACAATCTCCAGGAAAAGACGCACTTTTCTATCCATATCGGAGGCAGCGACTTTAACTTCTTTAGGTGCAGCAGATCCGAGGCGTCTTGTAAGTCCCGCGGAATCAGCGGCCGTAGTAACTATTTATGTAAGACCTAAGTTCTTGGTAATTATCCCTTGACATCAAGTAAGGCTGTATGGTACGCTTTGTTCTGTAAACGGAACAGAGAGGCCAGTCATGAAAGTAAAGCAAAGCATCCCAAAGCATCTACGCTACACCATCCGAGACTTCAATCGCCAGTTTCCCAATGACAATGCGTGCCTAGAGCATTTGAAGGAACAACGGTTCCCGGATGGGATCGCTCATTGCGATAAATGCGGCGTAGAGCGAAAGCACCATCGCGTTACAGGCCGCCCAGCTTGGGCTTGTGATTACTGCGGGAGCATGATTTCCCCAATGGAAGGCACGATTTTTCACAAGTCCAGCACGCCTCTCAAGACTTGGTATTATGCGATGTATCTCATGTCATCCACCCGATGCGGGATTAGTGCGAAGCAAATTCAGCGCGAAACCGGAGTGACGTACAAGACCGCATGGCGCATGTTCAAGCAGATTCGCTCCTTATTGAGCGAGCGAGAAGACATGCAATTGGAGGGGCCAATTGTTGAGATAGATGAAATGTATTTTGGCGGCGTTCGCAAATATGGCCGTGGTCGTCCAATGCGCGGAGATAAAACAAAAACACCTGTTGTGGCAATTGTCCAGCGTCACGGAAAGGTGCTCGCTAAAGTTGTGCCGGACGTGACTACCTCTAGTCTAATGGGAATGGTCAAAAAGCACGTTGTTCCGGGCAGCGTGATTTATACCGATGAGCTTTCTGGATATGACGCAATCTCAAAACTAGCTGACAAGGACGGGAAGTCTCTTGGCTATAGGCATCGCCGCATCAAGCACAGTGACGGCGTGTATGTTCGTGGCGATATTCACACAAATTCGGTTGAGGGTCTGTGGAGTTTAATCAAGCGCGGGATCGGTGGCGTGTATCACTCAGTTTCACCGAGCTATCTACAGACTTACTTGAATGAATACTGTTTCAGATACAACCGGAGATTCGACGGGAACCTGCAATTCAAGAGTGTTTTGGAACGGGCTTGTGAACGTGTGTCGTAGCGGCTCGTTTCAACAAATCCATGAATGCGCTCCGAGTAATGGGGCGCATTTTCTTTTTCGTTTCCTTTGACGGTTTCGCCTTAATAGGTCGCACCATAAGCGGAGTATAGCACTTCCTAAGACTTTGACTTGCGTTCAAAACAGCCCCCCGTGTAATGGTGTGTGGGTATATAGCAACACAAGAATAACACTTGCACTTGAGGTAAGAGAGTGCTAAAAACAAAAGCTCCGGTGTGACGACCGGAGCCTGGGTTTCTTTGGCAGGTTGTGGGACAGCTTACTTCTGAGATTGCAGCCCCATATTAATTCAAATCCTGTCATTGTCAAGCCCCAATTGAAGTGTGTCCAAAGGTGTATCTGGAAAGGAAAAGTTATGGCAATCAAGCACAAGTATACGTTGATGTGTGATGAAGTCAGACAGGAAATGAACGGAAAATTCATTCTTATTGGGCTATATACCCCCAATATCTCCTTGCCACAGCTTCCGGCAATGCTACCGGCTCTGACTTTTTTTGTATGTCTCGAATCGGACCGACCAGAGAATCTGCAATTTCGGATGAGCCTTGCTAACTTGGAAACGGGTCAAAAAGTTGCCGAAGGAATGGGAGCGATCGGATTCCAAAGACCGGGTTTAGGGATCAGCATTCTGAGAATGCCAAACATTATGTTTCAGGCTGCTGGTACATATACGTTTGAGTTTTCCATACAATCTGAGCAGCCTATTACCACGACATTTGACGTTGAATTGATTCAAATACAGATGCAAATGGCGCAGCCGTTCAGACGCTAGAAGGGACGAATTCGTACTGTTTCACTTCTTGGCTTGAACTAGGATTGCCAGTAGATTGAAGCAAAGAGTAGTTGGCGAACATTTCAAACTTGACTGTGACTTGCTGAACATGCGAGACCGCAGCGAGTAATGCTTTCAAATTTTCTTGGAGATCGGATTCCGATGCGCCACGAGACAAGCTTAAGAGCTCTGACTCTAGAGCAGCAACCAATTGCTGCGACTCAAAGTTTGTCGCCAGATTTGGAAAGGAATCGGAATACCAGCGATACAGGTCATCCAAGCTGGTTTGCCCGTAAGCATATTGCGCTATGCGTTTTTTTAGTTGGCTAGAGGGTTCCATGAATGCACCTGCTATGCAGAACATTGTATTTTTATCAGAGGCCGAGCTTGAAGTCAAATGGAATGAAGCCGGTATGGACGAAATTATAAAGGGCTTCGACTGCAAGCAAATCAAGTGCGACCCGTTTGAAGAACCCGAAATTTCTACCGGGCAAACTAGGAAGTTCAGCTGGCGGGAGCACAAATACGAAAAGCAGTATCTATATACGGACAAAGAAACGAAACAAGTAAAGGCTTGGATACTGCTTCACAAAGATGTCGTATCCGGTGAGGATCGTAGAAGCATTCGATTCGCAGAAATCAACGGAAAACCTTACAAAGTAGGACTCTGATAAACGCCGCCCTGTCACGCATACACTATATCACCTTACTTGACATCAGGGGATAGTTACCAAGTTCTTTAGAATCCGCACTTGCGAGGGACCTCGAATCAATATGAAAACAAACACTTTTAAGTCTAGCAGTTGCCACTCTTACGACGATTGCGTCCGTAAGTCCTTTGGATGCCACTCTTACAAAAAAGAGGGGGGTGGGGGGCCTGAGAACTCAACGACCAACTCCCCGCCGCTTGTGATAAACTTCGGCTCTCAAAAATAGCAACTGAATTGCAGACCGCTACCCAACCCGACATGCACAGGACACTTCTACCCATTCAGGAAGTCGCTCGTAAACTAGGAATTCCAGAACAGTATTTTGAGCCTATGGGCCGTCATATGGGAAAGGTCAGGCTGGAACTTCTCGCCGATCCCGCCCTCAAGCGCCGGGGAAAGCTGATCCTGGTCACGGCCACCACTCCCACGGCCTCCGGCGAGGGCAAAACCGTAACCGCCGTAAGCCTTACACAGGGCCTTGCTCTGATCGGCAAGAAAGTGGTCATCACCTCCCGCGAGCCATCACTGGGCCCCGTCTTCGGCATGAAAGGCGGGGGCGCGGGCGGAGGGCGCTCGCAACTCGAGCCCAGCGAGAAAATCAATCTCCATCTCACCGGAGATTTTCACGCCATCTCCTCGGCAAACAATTTGCTGGCGGCGCTTATCGATGCGCATCTTTTCCACGGAAATGATTTGGACCTCGACCCTGACAGAATCTCCTGGCCGCGCGCCATGGACATGAACGACCGCGCGCTGCGGCGGATTGCTGTTTCGCTGGACAGCAAGAAAGATGGCGGCGGACGGAGGACCGGATTTGTAATCACCGCGGCATCGGAAATCATGGCCATTATTGCTCTGGCCAAGGGCCGCAGTGATTTGCGCAAGCGCCTCGATTCCATCGTCGTCGGCGTCACACGCGCGGGCAAACCCGTCACGGCTCACGATTTGGGTGCGACCGGGGGCATGATGGCGCTTCTGGCGGACGCCATCATGCCCAATCTTGTGCAAACCACCGACGGCACCCCCGCGTTTGTCCACGCCGGGCCTTTCGGGAACATCGCTCACGGAACCAGCAGCGTCATTTGCCAGGAAATGGGTTTGCGCCTGGCCGAGTATGTCGTGAATGAGGCCGGTTTCGCTTCTGACTTGGGCGCGGAAAAATATTTTGATATCGTCATGCAGCAATCGGGGATCACTCCTTCCGCCGCAGTCCTGGTTACGACCGTGCAAAGCATGAAGAATCAAGGGAACGGCGATTTCGAGCGCGGACTGCCCAACCTTGCCCGGCACATTCAAATTCTTAAAGAGTTTGGATTGCCGGTCGTCGCGGCCATTAACCGGTTTCCAAGCGACACGGATGCAGATCTGAAGCGGTTGGCCGGCTATTGTGCCGACCTGGGCGTCACGAGCGCTTATTCGGAAGGATTTGCAAAGGGCGGACCGGGTGCCAGGGAGCTGGCCGATTTGATCGTGAATACAATCGCCAAAAATCCCGCGCCTGCTGTGCTCCCGGTCTATAAATTTGAAGAGCCGCTTACTGAAAAGGTGCAGACGGTAGCCCAGAAAGTTTACGGGGCCGGCGGTGTTACCTTCAGCGACCTGGCCAAGACAAAACTCGAACAATTTACAGAATGGGGCTATGGCAATCTGCCGGTGTGCCTCGCCAAAACTCAATATTCTCTGACCGATGACGCGAAACGTTTCGGCGCGCCGACTGGGTGGACCCTGAACGTTACCGACGCATCGCTCTCCGCCGGAGCCGGATTTGTGGTGGTCATCTCCGGCAACATGATGTTAATGCCCGGACTTCCCAAGGTTTCGCGCTGCGCAACCATTGACGTGAATGACGCGGGCGAAATCACTGGGGTCTAGACAATCCCGATTGATTTACGGTTGCGAAGTTTTTGCTGAAGGCAAATTAGCCGTGGGGTTTGCCGCTTCGATTCCCTTCTCTCGAATCTGGACGAATTGCCAGCCAAACCTCCCCTTGATGCAGAGATGGCCGTGCGTGACAGAGTGATCAAGCGGTGAAGAAACGCGGACAATCTCTCCATCCTGCGCGTGAACCGTGACAGTGCAGCCCACACCGCAATAAGGGCAGATCGTGTCTGTGGCTGTTTGCTCCGATTCCCTCCATGTGCCGGCCGCGCGCATCTCGAATTCAGATTTGAACATCAGCGCCCCGGTGGGACACACACCGATGCAGTTTCCGCAATAAACGCACGCTGAATCCGGAAGCGGAATTTCAAACTCTGTGGCGATGTGCGCCGAAAACCCGCGCCCGGCAACGCCAATTGCAAAAGTATTTTGCGCATCCACGCCGCACGCTTCGACACATTTGTAGCAAAGGATGCATTTCCCGTAATCGCGCACGTAAAGCTCATTGTCAATTATAGGAGGTTGCGATGAGTTCGCAGCGGAGGGCCCATAACGCTTTGGATCAGCCCCATACTCCCTCATGTAGGCCCGCATTTGCGGCGCAGTGGAAACATCCACCGACGACGCAAGGAATTCGAGGACCAGCCGGCGGCTCAAGCGCACGCGCTCGGAATCAGTCTTGATTTTCATTCCCGGCTCAACTTTGCGTGAGCACGCCGGAACCAAAACGCGCGAGCCCTCAAGTTCCACCACGCAAACGCGGCACACGTTTACGGGAGTGAGATTCTCCAGAAAGCACAGCGTCGGCGTTTCGATACCGAGCTTGCGCGCGGCATCCAGAATTGTGGAGTCCTCCGAGACGCTTACGGCTTTCCCGTCGATCTGAATATCAAATTCACGACGCAATGGAGACGGCGGCGCCTGCGGAACAGGGCCGCGTGGCACAGGAATTTGCGGAATTGGAGAATCGTTTGGTTCACTCACGAAAAGAGGCTCCATCGATCCATTGCTGAAAGCAGCGCGCTTGACGCGGTTTGACCCAGACCGCAGATGGAGGCGTCGCGCATGGCCTGGGCCATCTCCTTCAGCAGAATGATTTCCTGCGCGACCGAACCGAGCGGTTTGCGCGCGACCAGGCGATGCAGCAACTCTGCCTGTCGCAGGGTGCCAACCCGGCAGGGCACGCATTGTCCGCAGGTTTCTTCGCGGAAGAATTCCGTGATGCGGACCAGAACCTGCCGGATGTCCACGGAATCGTCAAAGAGCATGACCACTCCGGAGCCAAGCGTTGCCCCGATGGCACGGGTGCCCTCAAAGGTGAGCGGCGTGTCAAGCTCCTTCGGCGAAACAAACGCTCCGGCGGCCCCGCCCAGTAAGATCGCCTGCAATTTTCCGGTTCCGCTGACGCCTCCGGCTAGTTCGATCAAGCTTCTCAGCGTGGCGCCAAACGCAACTTCGTAAACACCCGGACGGGCAACATGGCCCGACAAACAGAACAACCTGTAACCCGAGGAGTTCGCTGAGCCAATTCGAGCGTATGCTGCGCCTCCGTTCAAAATAATCTCGGGTATGTTGATGAGAGTTTCGACGTTGTTCACCACAGTTGGCAGCCGGAAAAGGCCGGCCTGAGTGGGAAACGGCGGCTTATTGCGCGGCTCGCCGCGATAACCCTCGATGGAATTGAAGAGAGCCGTCTCTTCACCGCAAATATACGCGCCGGCGCCGCGGCGCAATTCAATGTCGAAATTGTATTTGGAGCCAAGAATGGCCGCGCCGAGAAAACCCTTTGCGCGGGCAAATTTAATGGCGTTTTCTATCCGCAGAGTGGCCTGCGGATATTCACCGCGGATATAGATGTAGCCCTTCTGGGCGCCCACGGCGACTGCGGCGATGGTCATGCCCTCCAGAACCGCGAAGGGATCCCCCTCCATCACCACGCGATCTTTGAATGTCCCGGGCTCGGATTCATCCGCGTTGCAAATCACGTAATGGGTGCGGCCAACACCACGCTGTTGCAGCAGAGCCTCCCATTTTTTCCCGGTGGGAAACGCGGCGCCGCCGCGGCCAAGAAGTTTTGACTCGATCACCTCGCGGACAATCGTTTCCGGCCCTATATCGATTGCTTTGCGGAGCGCCTGATAACCGCCGAGCTTGGTGTAATCGTCGGCGCTCGAAGGATCCACGTGCCCGATTCGGCGAAGTAAGCGAAGCTGAGGGCTGCCTGACTGAGGGACAGAGGTTCTTGATTGCGAGGTATCCGGCATGCCCAACGAATGCCCATTGGCGGCTTCATTCAAACTGGATTGAATCGACTCAGAGGTTGCGGGAGCGAGGACCCGTTCGCCGTGAACTTCTCCTGCGGCTGAGAGCAAAGCTGCCGGCGCGCGTTCACACAATCCGAGACAAGGGCTTCGGAGCCAGGTAGCGCGGCCGCTCGAATCTTGCGAGCCGGCGGGACCAAATAGTTTCTCCATTGCAGAGCAAAGAGCCTGAGCGCCGCGGGGCATGCAGGCGATGTCATCGCAGACATGGAGCACTACTGGTGGTCTGGGCTCAAGCGAAAACATGGCGTAGAACGAAGCCACGCCAAAGATTTCCGCGGGTGGAAGATTCATTCGCAGAGCGATGTAATTCATTGCGCCACGGCTGATCCAGCCGATGCGCGAATTGACCGCGTGCAAAACGGGCAGCAGACTGTCGCGAGGCGGTGAACCGCGTATGGCGACGTGTCCATCGCCCTGTGCCGCACGCTGGCCGCCCTCCCAAGCCGAAACCGGCTTCCCCAATTCGCCATTTACAGCTGATTTTTCAGCATCGGTGGCGCTGTCGGAAGTGAGGTGGAGATCCACTCAGGCCTCTTGAAGTTTTTCGATGCGGATGGCGGTGGCTTTAAATTCCGCGGTTCCGGATTTGGGGTCGACGGCGTCTATGGTGAGATCGTTGGTGGACACTTGATCGTGAAAATGCATGGTTAAAAACGCAAGGCCTGGGCGCAGTCCGGGATCGAAGCGAACCGGCGCAATCACCGAGCCGCGGCGCGAACTGATACGAACTTTTTCACCTTCGCGCAGATGGTACCTTTCACCATCTTCGGGCGAAAGGTCGATCGCTTCTTTATGCCGCAGCGGCGAGGAATAGCGGCCAGTCTGCACACCCGTGTTGTAGGAATCGAGACGGCGTCCAGTGGTCAACCGGATCGGAAAATCCTTGTCGAGTTGATCCACAGGCGGCTCAAATTCCACTGGACTAAACGGCGCGCGCGGCCCAATCAGCGGATCGCTCCACAGGCGTCCATGAAGATAGATTTCCCCGGGATGAGATTCGTCATAGCAAGGCCACTGAATTCCACCCAATTTTTCCAGGCGCTCGTAGCTCATTCCCCCATGCATAGGGCTTAATTGACGCAACTCGTTCCAGATGGTCTCCGGATCCGACTCACCCCAATCCTGGCCGAGGAGGCGTGCCAGGTCGTAAAGAATTTGCGTGTCGTCCCGAACGCCCTCTGGAAGCGGAACTGCTTTTCGCACGCGCTGAACGCGGCGTTCGCTGTTAGTGACCGTGCCCTCGCTCTCACACCATCCTGCGGCGGCGGGCAGAACCACATCGGCAAGTTGCGCGGTGTTTGTATAAAAAAGATCCTGCGCAACCATAAACTTCAATCCGATCAAGAGCTTCAGTGCATGGTGCCGATCCGCCTCGGAATCGGCGGGGTTTTCTCCCAGCACATAGAGCGCCGTCAATTCACCGTTCTCCATGGCTTTGAACATGTCGCTCACATGCCAGCCCTTTTGGGGATCGATTTTGCAACCCCAGGCTTTTTCAAACTTGGCGCGGATATCGTTGTTCTCGACGTGCTGGAACCCCGGAAATCTGTCGGGAATCGCCCCCATGTCGCCGCCGCCCTGTACATTATTCTGCCCGCGCAACGGGTTGATGCCGCTGCCGTAACGCCCCACATGGCCGCAAAGGAGCGCCAGGTTGATTAGGGCGACCACGTTGTCCACAGCGTTGTGGTGCTCAGTGATGCCGAGAGTCCAGCAAAGCTCGGCGCGGTTAGCCTTCGCATAGGTGTGGGCCGTCTGTCGAATTATCTCCCCAGGGACACCGGTTTCGCGCTCAGCGCGGTCCAGCGTGTACTTCTCAACGCAGGCTTTATACTCATCAAAATGGCTGGTTGAATGCTTGATGAAATCCGTGTTGGCAAGGCCAGCGGCGATAATTTCGCGGCCCATGGCATTGGCCAGAGATATGTCCGAGCCAACATCCAGCCCCAACCAAGTATCTGCCCATTGGGCTGAACTGGTGCGTCGCGGATCGATGACGAAAAGTTTGGCGCCCCGGCGCACGCCCTTCAGCAAATGATGAAAGAAAATAGGATGCGTCTCCCTGGCATTGGAACCCCAAAGCAAGATCACATCCGTCTCTTCAATTTCGCGGTACGAACTTGTGCCGCCCCCTGCCCCGAAAACCGCCGCCAGACCGGCGACGCTCGGGGCGTGTCAAGTCCGGTTGCAGCTGTCAATGTTGTTGCAACCGATTACGGAGCGCACAAATTTCTGCGAGATATAATTCAATTCATTGGTGGTCTTGGAGCAACTGAACATCCCGAAGGTTCGCGGTCCGTGCGTTTTCACTTCGCGGTCAATGCCGCGCGCAACGGCTTGCAATGCTTCGTCCCAGGATGCCGGGCGGTGCTTTCCATTTTCACGAATTAAAGGAGTTGTCAGGCGCTTACTAGAATTTCGACTCATTCTTCCCCCAACAATCGGACCCAACAAACAGACACCTGTACGGTTAGATTTTAACGACAATTGTGTACTGAATGCCAGAATTCTCGAAGGAAGATCTAGCGCCGGACTTTCTCACCGCCTATGCCATCTATCCGTTGTCGTAGACAACTAGGGCTCTATCGGCACCGAAAGACCGCTAGTCTTGGCCAGTTTGTTGAATTCAGTCACGGCTGAGTCGTAGAGCTGCTTTACGGCTTGCTTTGACGCCGCGAGTTGCTGCTTCAATTCCTTGTTCAACTCAACGGCCTGATCCGTCGGCGGCAGGTCTGCCCCATTCTCTACTACGAAGCCAAGGTTGGCGAGATTGCCGTACAGAACAGAGGGCGCTCGGAAAGCATCCTCGGTGCGGCCGGTGAGACTTAACGGGAAGAACTTGGCCTCGACATCACAAATCTTCTTGTCGAGGTCCTTCGCGGCCTGAATCAATGACGTATTCTTGGGCTCCTCTCCAAGCATGACTTCCATATCATCCAGTTGTTTGCGGGTCCATTCGATGCGGTTGATCATCTCTCCCGCTTCGGTCATCTCATTGCGGATTTGCAGCTGGAAATCGACATTGGCCTTGATATCCGGGTCCTTTGCCACACTAGCAGGATCACGTACGACAGTTAGTGTTTGTGTGGACTCTTTGCCATCGACATTCAGCTTGATGGTGTAGTTGCCGGGTGTGACCTGCGGCCCCTGATTGTAATTTCGCCAGTGAACCAGCGGGCGCCAGCCGTCGGGACCCGTTTTCACCCAGGGCTCGCCGGGAGGGCTATTGCGCAGCCTCACTACGTCAGGCCCGGAGTAACGCAGATCCCACCAGACACGGTTGATGCCTGGTTGCGTGGAGCCGGACAACGTGCGAATGGGTTCGCCATTCGCGCCCGTAATTACGATGTCCACTTTTTTCGCGGCAGCTTTAAGAAAATAATTCAGGTCCGCGCCCGTTGGCGGGTTTTGCCCCACAGTTTTGTTGTAGGTGTCAATTGCATGCGTGCTGCCGAAATGGCGGTAGCGGAAGGTTGCTCGTGGTTTGAAGAAATGAATGTCGTCCTGCTGGGCCTTGTCCCAATCGCGCAGCGAAGTGATGTCATCGAGAATCCAGAATCCGCGGCCGTAAGTGGCCACCACCAAATCGTTATATTGCTTCTGGATGGTAAGCCAATAAATCGGAGCGGGGGGCATGTTGTTCCGGAGGAGCGTCCAATGGTCGCCATCGTCCCAGGTAATGTAGATAAAATTGTCCGTGCCGAGAAAAAGCATTCCCTTACGGACCGGGTCCTCGATGATTGTATGTGCGCTGCTGTTGACCGACTTCGGAATCCCGCCGCTGATTAGTTTCCAAGTCTGGCCGAAGTCTGAAGTCTTATAAACGTAAGCGTTGTAGTCGCCTGCGCCCTGTTCCAGATTGTCCACGACGTAAGCGGTGCCGGCGTCGAAGTTAGATGGTTCGATGGACCAGATGGTTCCCCAGGGCGGCATATTGGGAATATTCTTGGTGACGTTCTTCCAGATCTTGCCTCCGTCTTGCGTGAGATTTACCTGGCCGTCGGTGCTGCCTGTCCAGATGACTCCGGCTTTTAGTGGAGACTCGGCGATGGAGTAGAGAACCGCCCCTTCAAAAACCATCAAATTGTCGGCGTGAATGCCGCCGGAATCTGTTTGGTGACTCTTGTCGTCGAGGGTTAGGTCGGGGCTGATCACATGCCAGGACTGGCCGCCATTAGTGGTTTCGTGAAGGAACTGGCTGCCCACGTAGAAACGATTGTGATCGTGCGGTGAAATTGCCGCGGGCATGGTCCAATGCCAGCGATACTTCACATCCTTTGGCGCCCAGCCGTAAGTAGCCGCGGGCCATGCGGAAACCCAACGCGCCTGGCCGGTGCGCAGATCCATGCGGCTGATGTCGCCGTTGTAACAGCCGGACCAAACAATATTATTGTCCTGCCAATCGGGAATGCTGAATCCCGGTTCGCAACCGCCGATTTGCGTCCAGTCGGCGGCGGAGATTCCACCCCCGAAGCCACCGCCGCCGCGTCCACCGCCGGAGAGATTGTTGCTCGGGCCGCGGAAAGTGGGCTCGTCCTGGCGATTTCCGTAAACATTATATGGAACGTTGTTATCGGTGAAGGCGTGGTACATCTGGGCGATCGGAAATTCGTAGGTCTCAAAACTGCGTTCGCGATTGAGCGTGACGCTGATGCCGTGATCGTGGGCAACCATGGCGCGGTCGGGATTGAGCGGATCGTACCAGACGTCATGCACATCCCCCGCTGGCCGGGGAATATCTTCGGCCAGCGTATAGCCGCCGTCACGCGAGTAACTGATGCTCACGGCCACGAAGAAAATGAAGTTCTCGTCATTGGGGGACACGGCGAAGCGTGTGTAATACGGTGAGCGCTCGTCGAGAATGTGTTCCTGGTTGACGACCTTCCAGGTGTTGCCGCGGTCGTCTGAGCGATAGAAACGCGGGGTTTCTTCCTGCATGAGCGCGTATACGCGCGAAGAGTCGCTGGGGGCGACCTGCACAGCTGTTTTGCCAATAACTCTGTCCGCCGGAGGCAGCCCCCGTCCGGCGAGCTTACGCCAAGTGCTGCCGCCATCGTGGGAGACGTAAACACCGCTGCCTGTGCCGCCGCTATGCAGATCCCAGGTGTGAATTGCTACTTGCCACATTCCCGCAAACAGCGTTTGGGGATCGTGAGCATCCATGGAAATCTCGGAGCATCCGGTATCCTCATTCACGAAGAGCACCTGGTCCCAGGTTTTGCCGCCGTCGGTGGTGCGAAAGATCCCGCGCTCAGGCTGCGGGCGATAGGCTTGCCCGAGTGCGCAGGCAAAAACAATATTGGGATTATTGGGATCGATCACCACGCGGCCGATGTGTCCAGTGAGGTCGAGTCCCATGTGCTGCCAGGTTTCGCCACCGTCGGTGGATTTGTAAATGCCGTCGCCCATGGAATAGTCGGGGCGAATGATCCAGGTTTCGCCGGTTCCTGCCCAGACGATGTTGTGCGCGGAAGGAGCGATGGCGAGCGACCCGATGGCCGAAACATCTTCATGGTCGAATACCGGTTTCCAATTGATGCCGGCGTCGCTGGTCTTCCAGATGCCTCCATCGGAGGCACCGGCGAGGATCACATTCGGATTTCCGGGTTCACCCACGACTGCCGCGACGCGATTCCCTCCCGGCCCAATATGGCGGTAGAGAAGCTGTGCGAAGGGATTGCGAGGCGCGTTATTGCTTTGAGTTTGCGCCTGAGCAACCACACCCAACAGGCACGAAATGGCCAGAATGGAAATGCTTCCCCATTGCCACAAACCGCTTCGCTTACAGTTCATTGACTTGCCTCCAAATGGAATTTCAAGTTTCGAAAAACCCGTCTAACTGCTAAAAATTGCCGGATAGCTCTGAAACTGACCGTCTGATGGGCGCATGGTACGCTTCTCCTGCACGCGACACAACGAAGTTTCAAACCGGGCGGGCTACGCCGGGGACTCGCGGAGAGTCGCGAAGCCAGTAAAGTCAAAATCAAAGGCGGCAAGAATTAGTTACGCAGACGCCGATTTGGCGTGCTCCTTGACCGCTTTCTCGATGCCAGGGCCAGCGTTCGCCAGATCGGCTGCACTCATGACCGGGAAAAAAGTCACCTTGGCATTGAAGTTGAGGAAGAATGGCTCGGCAATCGCCGGGATTTCCGAGGTGTCTTTCATGTCAAAGACAACGAAGCCCCCGCGCAGGCCAACTGCACCGGCCCCGAAATATGCAGCTTCGGGCTTCAATGCTTCCAACATTTTTTGAAAGGTAGGTCCGAACGCACCGGTTCGCGCCGCTTCATTGCCAGCTTCGACCGGGATTTCAAACTGCATCATCATGCGCATCTGTGTGCTCCTTTTGTTTTTCAAAGAATGAATCTGAGAGAGTTTTCCGGATCGGGGACGATTTCCGGCCGGGATCGCCTTGAAGGCATTCCGACGGCGGCAATATACACCCGCATCGAGTCTTCTTGTGTTGTGGAAAACCGGGACGATTCAATTCCTACCAGTGCCAAACGGACCTAGGGGGAAAACCAAGTCTCGGAGCCCAATAAAACGGGCGCGGAAGGACCTAGCAGCAGTTTGATCTACGGGATCTTTGGCGGAAGCGTGTGGGAGTCGAACCCACCATCCGCCCCGCGAAGGAACGGATCGCCGGCTTTGAAGGCCGGGAGGGTCACCGGACCCTTTTCGCCCCCGTTGCTGGAAGCAGATCATAACATGTGGCTAAGTTGGCGGACTCACCCCAGACGGCCCTGCTTTCAGGGCCAGGAGGAATCACCGAGTCGAAGTGGGCTAGATTCGCGAAAATCATGTGGATACGGTGTCCTTCCAATAAAAGACCAAGCGGCAGAAGTGAGAATTTGAAGATTCCTGGCGGCACGTCCTGCCAGGTTGAGACGGTTTCGTTGTTCAAGTGATTGAAGCGATTGAAATCCACAAACCCTGCGTGATATACGGCACTGGGCGCAGGACATCGTCCCACCTGCTTTCCTTAAATCACATTCCCTAGCATGCATAGCCCGTATTCGAAAGGGACCACATGAGAAATTCGCCCCGCCTTTGGCCGCTGCACCATTATCGTCACCCACCAGCTGATAGGACCGGGTGGCCCGGTTCCTTTCTCACCGCCTGGATACTTTTGATTGCGCCCTTCCTACTGATTGTCCCCGAGGTGTCTGGCACAGGGATCGGCAACTCCAAAACGTGGAGCACCGCATCGACCTCGGCGACCATTGCTTCACGATTCGCAAGCGGGCGGGCTCAGGCCTCCGGTATTTCGCACTATGTTTATGTCCTTTCGAACGGGCAAATGCAGGTTTTTGATATGGATAACGGCCACCAACTTGTGAAGGCGGTAAGTCTGTCCGGAATTAACGGGGGCATTAACTCGATATTGGGGCTCGCCGTGAGCACTGTGACGCGCAAGCTCTATATCTCGTACGGGGGCACCGGAGGCAGCCAAGGGACTGGCTCACTGGCCGAGTATGACCTCATGACGGACAAGATCGTTTGGCAGCGGAGTTACTCGCACGGGACTGACAGTTTAGCCGTGACGCCCGATGGCAAAACGCTCTATGTCCCGGACGGCGAATCCTCAGGTGACCATGCGCTGTATGTGGTTGATGCTGCGACGGGCAATGAGTTGGGGACGATTACGGTCGGGACCAGCCCTCACGACGGCATGATGGGCCTGGATGGCAAGCAGTTCTTCCTGGGCCCCCGGGACGAGAATAATCTCTATGTAATTGACACCGCCACCAACAAAGTCATTCGGACGGTGGGTCCACTGATCGCCACCAACATCGCCAGCGGCAATGGAGTGCGGCCCTACTCGATCAACGGAAAGCAGACGATCGCCTACACCACCGAGAGCGGATTTCTTGGCTTCCAAGTCAGCGATATAACCACCGGCAAAGTGCTGTACACGGTTGTTCCGACGGGGTTCACTTGGAATGGGAGCGGGCCTTCGGCGCCCTGCCACGGTATTTCGCTTTCTCCGGATGAAAAGGAGCTCTACCTGATCGATACGGTGAACAATGTCGTGCACGTGTACGACGTCACCGGCGTGCCTGCTTCAGCGCCCGTGTTGGTGTCCACGATAAAAATGAGCGCGACGTTTTTCACAATCGGGTGGCTGCAGCACAGCCTTGACGGGCGATTCGTGTACGTCTCAGACACTGGGGACGTCATCGATACGGCGACGCGGACGACGACAAATACATTGCCGATCGCAAATGCATTGAACAGCAGCAGGGCTTTCATCGAAGTCGATTGGTCAAACGGGGTGCCGGTGGCGGGCGCGTTGTCACGAGGCGGCCAGGGATATGTCACGGGGCCGGTTGCTCCGGCGCCCGTGGTGAGCTTGTCGTCTCAGAGCTTGACGTTTACAAGCCAGTCGTTGAACACGACAAGCGGGGCGCAGTCGGTGACGGTGACGAACACCGGTTCAGCGGCACTCAGCATCACCAACATTGGTGTGACCGGCACAAACAGCGGCGATTTCAGCGAGACCAACACCTGCGGCAACTCGGTCGCCGCGAATAATGGAAGCTGCACAATCAGTGTGACCTTCAGCCCGAGCGCGACGGGCACTCGGACAGCTGCGATAACGATTACAGACAACGCCGGGGGAAACCCACAATCAATCACATTGAGCGGCACTGGTGCAGGCGCACCGGCCCCGACGGTGAGTCTCTCCAGTGCAAGTCTGACATTTGCGAGCCAGACATTGAATACAACCAGCGGGTCACAGTCGGTGACCCTAACCAACACCGGCAACGCGGCGTTGAGCATCACGAGCATTGGCCTGGCAGGCACAAACGGAGGGGACTTCGCGCAGACCAATAACTGCGGGACTTCAGTGGCCGCCAACAATGGGAGCTGCACTGTCAGCGTGACCTTTACACCGACCTCGACGGGCATCCGAACGGCCGCGGTGACCATTATCGATAACGCCCCGGGCAGCCCGCATTCCATCAACCTCAGCGGTACGAGCGCGGGCACTCCGGCGGTAATTCTTTCCAGCACGGGCTTGACGTTTGCAAGTCAGACATTGAATACGACCAGCGCGGCGCAAACGGTGACAGTCACCAATACTGGAAGCGGAGCGTTGACCATCACGAGCCTCGGTGTCACAGGTGCAAATGGCGGCGACTTTGCTCAGACCAACAATTGCGGCAGCTCTGTGACGGGGAATAACGGCAGCTGTATGATCAATGTAACGTTCAAGCCGACCGCTGCGGGCACACGAATGGCTGCGGTGACCATCACCGATAGTGCTGCAGGTAGCCCACAGTCAATCACTCTTACAGGCACGGGCGCGAGTTCCTCTGGCGGATCCACTGTGGTCCTGACACCCTCCAGCTTCAATTTTGGCACAGCGGCAGTGGGCACTACGGGAACGACGGCAGATGTGAATATCAAGAACGCCGGCACATCCTCTCTGACGATCAACAGCGTGACTGTGACGGGTGATTTCACGCTGAATAATTTCTGCGGCAACGCGGTATTGTCTCCTGGATTTGACTGTGATGTTTGGGTGACATTCATGCCCAAAGCTCCAGGGAATCGAAGCGGCACGGTCATTTTTAGCACTACTGCTCCTGATAGCCCGCATATTGCAACGCTGACAGGAACGGGCGGGGGCGGAGGCGCTCCAGCACCCGCGGTGAGCCTCTCCAATTCGAGTCTTACATTTGCGAGTCAGGTGTTGAACACGACCAGCGGGTCGCAATCGGTCGCGCTTACCAACACAGGCAATTCGGCGTTGAGCATCACGAACATTGCCGTGACCGGCTCAAACGGCGGGGACTTTGCGCAGACCAATAATTGCGGCAGCAGTGTAGCGGCGAACAATGGGAGCTGCACTATCAGCGTGACCTTTAGGCCTACGTCCGCGGGGCCGCGCGCAGCTTCCGTGACAATCACCGATAATGCCGCGGGTTCTCCGCAATCCATCAGCCTTGGCGGGACGGGGGCGAGCACTCCGGCGCCCGCCGTGAGTCTTTCCGGATCAAGTTTGACGTTTGCGAGTCAGGTGTTGAACACGACCAGCGGGTCGGAATCGGTCACGTTGACCAACACAGGCAATGCGGCGCTGAGCATCACCAGCATTGGCGTGACAGGCGCAAACAGCGGCGACTTCGCGCAGACCAATAACTGCGGAAACTCGGTGGCAGCGAACAATGGGAGTTGCACGATCAGCGTGACATTCACACCCACAACTACGGGCTCGCGTTCGGCGTCAGTGACCATCACCGATAATGCGGCGGGCAGTCCGCAGTCCATCAATCTTATGGGGACAGGTGCGGGCGCTGCGGCGCCCGTAGTGAGTCTTTCCAGTTCGAATTTGGCCTTCGGGAGCCAAGTTTTGAACACGACGAGTGGGTCTCAATCAGTGACGCTAACCAATACCGGCAACGCCGCACTGAGCATCACAAACATTGGCGTGACAGGCACAAACGGCGGCGACTACGCGCAGACTAATACCTGCGGTAACTCGGTGGCCGCCAACAATGGCAACTGCACGATCACTGTGACCTTTAAGCCGACCGCTACGGGCAGCCGCACGGCTTCAGTAAGTATCACCGACAACGCAGCCGGCAGCCCTCAGGCGATCGGACTAAGCGGGACGGGGACGAATTCTTCCGGCACATCCACAGTGGTCGTGACGCCCACTAGCGTCAATTTCGGATCTGCTGCAGTGGGTTCGACGGCAACGACCGTTGATGTGAATATCAAAAACGCGGGTGCGGCCGCTCTCAACATCAACAACATCTCGGTCACTGGCGATTTCACGTTGACCAATTTCTGCGGGAACGCGTCTTTGTCCCAGGGATATGACTGTGATGTTTGGGTGACGTTTACACCTAAGGCTTCAGGTGTTCGGACCGGCACGCTCGTATTCAGCACTAACGCTCCTGATAGCCCTCACGTAGTGACTTTGACGGGTACGGGATCTTAGTTGGCGGAGCGAGATGGGAAGAGACAACCGAGATGCGGGCGAGAAACTAAGAGCGGAGTGCTACTTACGGGGGGCAGGGCGAGCTGTCTGGGCAAGGAGTTCGGGCAAGTCGGAATTTGTACATATTTCGTAGTAGGCGCGGGCGATGGCGGCGCCAATCTTGCCATCCGGCAAAAGCTGGCGGATGTGGCCTTCGCGGATGAATAGCGGTTCGAGAGTTTCCCCGACGGGGACGAGTCCTGAGAAAAAGGTGGTGCGTTCCGTTCCCCAGGGCATACGGGATTTGGACTCGATAGCTTTCAGTGAGATTTCCTCGCCTAATTTCTTGAAGCCCTCCTCATTGAGTTCCACGCCGCCCATGTTGTATCGCAGCAGAAATTCGTCGAGCTCTTCTTCTGTGGTGCCTTCCATGGTGGTTTGGAAAACGAACAGGCGGAATGGCGAACCGTGTTTGCCCAGCAGGCGGCGGGCGGCTTTGGAGCAACTCGATAGCCGGTCAGAGAGATTCAGCGCGCGGGAAATCATAATGCGCGAGTCGCTGTCCATCCAGTAAGTAGGCGGAGAGTTCTGGTACGCAATGCCAACCCCGATGTCCAGGCGCGGAAGGTCGGTGCCGTCGCTGCGTTCGTTGTAGGACTGCGCGATCCCCACCATCTGCCGGGCCAGCAAGCAAGCCTTGGCGACGGAGCGCTGGCGAGTGCGATTGGCTTCTGTTTCGTAGATGGCCATGACAATGGCATCGCCCTCAATGAATACTTTTGATGCGCCATAGCGTTCCAAGACGCGCTGGACGGGCTCGTAAAGGTTCAAACTCAAATGCGATGCGGGGTTGAGCCCGCGTGAAAGCAAATCCTGGGTCATGCGCGTGGAGCCGCGCACGTCCGCCTTAATGACCACGTGCGAAACGACATGATCCTCTTCGGGCCGTTCCTCATCGGGGAGCAAATACTCATAGAGCGTACGGTTTAACTGAGACAGTTCGCGAGTGCGTTCATTGCGCACCAGGTTGACGCGTTCCATAGCCGCGACCAGGCGCTGGTGATCGCGCATGTCGCGGCGCAAATGCATGAAATCCTCGGCGAAGCGCAAAACCAAACTGCGCTGCTCGTCCCGAGTGAAGCGCCGCAATCGGCGCGCCGCCTCTTCCAATCCCTTCATGGAAAATTGCCGCGCGGGGAATTGTTTCAGGATGTCTTCGACGCGCTTGAGCTCCTCGCGCGACACGAGCGCCTTGCGCAGTTGCTGCAGGTGTACTGGCGGACTGTATTCCGCATGAAGGTTGCGCACTTCGTAGCTGGCCAGCACGTGCAGCGAAATCTCATTCCGCTCCAGGCGCAGAATGAATTCATCGAGAAGCTGAGCGCGCGTATCGGCGTCGGGCCCGCTGGAGGAGGCATCGAAAAGTCTGCGGGCATTGGCAGGATCGTTCAGATAATCGCCAAGCTGGGATTCGTGCTGCTCGTCCAGAAACTCGCGCTTCAGTTTGGCGGCCTCGATCTGCGGGGCCAGCAGGTCGAGCTTCTGTTGAATGAAGGCGCGCCTGCGGTCGAGATCGGTGAGACTTGCCCGGAGTGTGGCGACATCTTCGCGGCGCAACATGCGCGCGAGGATATCGTCACTGCGGTCCAGTCGCCGTAGGACTTCCTCGCGTTCCAAATCGAGATGTTCCAAGTCCGCGCGCAAACGAATTGCAGCGTCCACATAGGATTCGTGGGTTTGGCTGGCACCATCCGATTCGCTCGGAGTCGCGCCGGGAAACACAATTTCACGGAGCAGATCCAGCAACAGACCGTCTATGACTTCAAAGCGGTCGGGGTCATGCTGGTAGTTTCCAAGCAGAACGTAGTGTTCGAGGAAAAGGCGGTCATTGCGCCCGCTCTCCACAAAAACGAGGCGGTTCAGCAGCATAGCGTAGGCTTCAGCGGCCTCGTCGCCAAATAATGCCTTGCGTGCCCGGGCCAACGAGGTTTCTTCCAACTCCGACAGAATATGGTAAACGTGCTGGCCGACCTGGCGGTAGACATCGCGACGCCCGGCCTGGATTTCGGCCAGCCGCGATTTCAGAACGTGCGCCTGCTCACTGCGCTCAAAATTTCCGCCGCGGCTGCGGATTCCCTCTTTTGCTTCCAGCAGCAAATCGGCGAAGCGCGTCACGGTTTCCTGGGTGAAGAATTTCAGCAAGGCCACGCGGAGCAGAAGATCACGCTCGATATTCTTTTCATACTTGGCGCGGGTGAGTGAGGTCTGCAGCAACTCCCCGATCATTTTGCGGAGCGAGGCCGCTTCCGGCGCGCGCATGGGCTTGCGCTCAAATCCCGGGAAGTGAGTGAGCTTGACGGTCTGGCGGATCAGATCAAAGAGGAACTCACGCGAAGCCTCCACAAACCTGGAGCTCAGGTAGACGTCCTGGTGGATGTTGTCCACACCGGCAACGAGGGACCCCAGCGGCAATTCAGGAGCATACCGGGTAAGCTCGTCACGAATGGATCGAGGCAATACAGCGACTGTGGGATATTCCGCCATTGACGAAAAATGGGCTACATATCACTCTAGCAAGGCGACCATACGGCAACAAGGGCGCTCGTCTGCCTTGTCCACAAAGTTGTAACTGGGGTGGGTACAGGAGCTGCTAAGTGGCCTTTTTGGAAGGGATTGGGAAGCCCGAGGCGTTTGCTGGCGCAATCAGTTCGTTCAGGCCGGTGACTCGAAGGCGCCGACAATCGCCGCCCTGGTGCTCCAGTTCAATTCGCACGATGGGCCAGTCGGAACGCAGAGTAAGCCGCTCCGACCACTCAATGATGACCACAGCGGGTTCAGCAAGCAAGTCCTCCAAGGCAATGGATTCCAAATCGTGAGTGCCTTCCAGCCGGTAAAGGTCCACGTGGAAAACTTTCAAGGCCTGCGGGCCCTGTTTCTTGTAGGAGTGGACCAGAGTGAATGTAGGGCTGGTGACATCTTCCTCGCGTGCCACACCCAGGCCACTGACGATTCCCTTTGAGAGCGTGGTCTTCCCGGACCCGAGGTCGCCCTTGAGCAACACGAGTGCGGGCGTCGCGAGCCTCGCAGCTATCGCCCGCCCAAACTGAGTGGTTTCTTCTGCGGAATTGGTGAGGATTTCCTCAAAAGCCATCTTCTAACTCCGCGCGCAGCTTCATGAAGGCTTCAGGAATCGCGCCGATAAGATCTGAGGCAATCAGAGGAGCTTCGCCTACGCGCGCGGAAGCAATATCGCCAGCGAGGCCATGCAAATAAACTCCCAATCCCAGTATGCGTTCCCAATTTTGAATTCCGAATTGCGCTGTAAGTCCGGCTAACATACCGGTCAAGACGTCTCCTGTTCCTGCAGTGGCCATGCCCGGATTACCTGTCGAATTTATGAATGCGCAGCCGTCGGGCGTCGCCACAATGGTGTGAAAACCCTTCAACACAATAAATGCTCTGTACTTCTTTGCAGCGCGCGTCGCGGAGCCGAGCCGGTCCGCCTGAATTTCTTGCGTGGTAACGCCAAGCAGCCGGGCCATCTCGCCGGGATGGGGCGTCAACACCAGAGCCTGCGATCTGCGCTTGAGAAGTGGCTTCTTTGCCGCGGCCAATGCGTTCAGCCCGTCGGCATCCAGAACAATTGGAAGCGGACATTCCGCCAGCGCTTGCAGCACGAATTTCTGCGTCTCTTTTTGCGTGGTAAGTCCGGGACCGATTGCGAGAACGTTCTTGCCTTTCACAAGTTGTTTGAACGCGCCGCTCTTGAAATTGCGCAGACTGATCGTGCCAGCTGTAGTTTGCGCCAGAGGCGCAGTCATCAATTCGGGCAGGTACGAGGCAGCAACAGGAAGCCCGTCTTCGGGCGTGGCCACGGTAACCAGTCCCGCTCCGGTGCGCAGTGCTCCCCACCCCGCCAGGGCTGCGGCACCCGCCTTCCCGCGGGACCCAGCCACGATCAACGCGTGGCCATACGTCCCCTTGTTCGTATCCGCGCGGCGGCGCAAGGGGAGCGCGCGAAATTCTCCCGGCTCGAGCCATCGCAGATCGGGCCCGCCGCCCGGCAACTGCTCCACGAGCGAGCGCGGTGTGCCGATGGAATGGACGATCAAACGTCCGACGTTTTCGCATGCAGGAGAAAGGAGCTGCCCGATCTTTGGCGCGGTGAAAGTTACCGTCCAATCCGCGCGCATCACGGGCCACATCGCCGGCGCGTCGTCCGAGGGCAGGCCCGAAGGCATATCCACAGCCAGAACCCGCGATTTGTGCCGGGCATAAATTGAGTGCTCGTTGATGCTCTGAATCACATACGCGAGCAGCCCCTCTACGGGCTTAGAAAGTCCTGTGCCCAGCAGCGCATCCACGACAAGTTCGTGCGCGCCGAGGACATTGTCCATCCAATCTTTCCATTCGCCGATTTCCGTGATGGTAGTGAGCGCGCCACCCACGTGGCGCCACCGCTCCAGATTAAAAGCGGCGTCACCTTGAACCTCTTCCGGCCGGGCGAACAGGAAAACACCTGGCTTTGAGCCCAACTGGAAAAGCAACCGCGCCACCACAAATCCGTCGCCGCCGTTGTTGCCTTTGCCGCACAGGATCAGAATTCGCCGCTTCGCCAGATCCGGATATTCTTTTTGAAGAAATGCGACCACGCCACTTCCGGCGTTGCCCATCAATTGCAAACTTGTGACGCCGTGGCGCTCAGAGGTGAGCCGGTCGGCCTCGCGCATCTGTGCTGCGGTCAGAATTCTCATGGGAGTTAAGCGATCGACGCGGCGAAATCCGCGCACAAAATGATTATATCGAAGACGGGCCGACAGCCCTAGCGGGAGTGGTCGCCCAGTCTGGCAACGATCACAGTCATGTCGTCGGCCTGTTCGGCCGTGCCCGCCCACTCCTCGGCGGCAACCAACAAGGCAGACACCATGGAATCGGCGCTCGACTGTTGATGGCGCAAGGCGACATCCTGCAAGCGGCCCATGCCAAATTCTTCTCCGTATACGTTTTCCGGCTCGACCAAACCGTCGCTATAAACCACCAAGGTCGAGCCCGGGCTTACTTCCATCAAGCCTTCTTCGTACACAGCATCTTCAAATACACCGACGACCGTGCCGCCGGTTTCAAGGGTCTGGATTCTTTCCTTACAAATGCACATCGGTGGGACGTGGCCCGCGTTCGTATAGCGCAATAAACGAGTGGACGAATCATAGATGGCAAAAAAGAACGTGGCGAAGCGGTCTTCCGCGGTATTCAAATAAAGGTGCCGATTGATCCGGTTGACCACCTCCGATGCGTTGGGCGCAACATTGGTGTCCAGCAATAAATGACTGCGCAGAGCGGCCTGCACGCTGGCCATCAGCAGCGCAGCCGAAATTCCCTTCCCGCTGATGTCCGCGAGCGCGATGGCCAGCCTCGAATTCCCCAGCGGCAGAAAATCGTAGTAATCGCCGCTGACGCCACGGGCCGGCTTGCAAAATGCAGCCAGCTGAATCCCGGGCAAAGCGGGGAGACTGCGCGGAAACAGTTGTGACTGCACCTCATGAGCAATGGAAATCTCATTTTCCAATCGCTGGCGCTTCCTTTGCTCCTCCACCAGCGAATCAATCGAACTGGACATGGCATTGAATGATTCGCCCAAGGCGCCCAATTGATCGGCGCGTTCGACGCGGACCCGATGGCTGAAATCGCCGGCCCGGACATATTGCGTCGCAGTGTACAGATCGCCGACGGACCGGGTGATGGTGCGCGTCAAAACGATCCCCGTGACCAGCGCTCCTGCTTCCAGCACCAAAAACACGAGCCCGACAAAAAGGAGCAACTCCACATAGGTGTTACTGAGGTCGCCCAGGGATGAAAACAATTTGGCGTTAATCTGTGTCAATCGGGCCGAGTAAATGGCGAAAACGGGGCTGGGTACCAGCGTGTGCGTAGCGGAGTCCTCCCGCACCGAATCAATATTCGCGATGCCGTCTTTAATTTGGAAATCGTACCAGTGCATGGCGGACGCAAGCTTGCGTTTGCGGGTCTCAATTTTCTCGGCGGCGAGGAACTGGCCGCCTCCAATGTTTATGACCGACCCCGAGGGATCGGAGGACGAGGCCGGGCGCGTGGTGCGGATCTGAATGGGGCCGAGAAACGTCGCCACGCTTTCCAGGAATTGCGGGGTTACAGGCACCCGCGCTCTGACAATGGCCCGGCCGCGCGCAACCTCGCCCACCAGCCACACGCCATCCGCCGTTTGTACCAATCCTTCGTAATGCCCCGCACGCTGGGCTCCCGCTTCTTGAATCAGCCGTCCATCCGCGTGCAAATCAAATTCCAGTTCAGGCAAACCAGCCGAAATGGTTGCCAGGTGGGCTTCAAGCTCAACGGGGAGTTGATTCGGAGTTTGCACGGTAACTTTGCGGGAATCAGGGGGAAACATTGCTGCTGCGGATGCAACCGTGTCGGCCGCATCGGACACCTCCTCTACTTTTTTCTGCAGATCTTCCACCAGGAGATATCCACCCAATTGCGAGTAGAGAATCCGCGCGGATAACACAATCATTATGAGCAGCATCAATAGAGGCGCGACGGCGATAAATAGATAGGCCATGATCAAGCGATTCCGGAGGCTCCACATCAGCCGCATTCGCGCCCAACCGCCGATCCGGAAAACCAGATAGCTCAAGGAGAGGAAGAAAAAGAAGGCGATCAAACCGGCCAGAGGCGGCTCATACCCGGCCAATTGCGCAATCCAAACCAGAGCATAAAGAGCGACTAGAGAGACCGCGATGCGGTCAATCGGATTGAGCCGACGCAGGAGTTTGCGAAATGAAGGGGTCACCATGTGCGGACGCAATGGTATAGCTTAACTCACCTCTGCGTCACACAAGAATCATGGAGCGGCGGGCGCGTTTGCGCCATCCGGCCGGGGTTGCAATTTGCCTGAATTTATTTGTTGAGTTGAGGATTGCCGACGCGGCTGTGCGAGCGTCCGTAAGTAAAGTAAAGAATCAGGCCCAGAATGAGCCACACAAAAAGACGAATCCATGTATCCAAGGGCAGTCCGAGCATCATGAGCAATGAAATTGCGATACCCATAATCGGAACAAAAGGCACCCAGGGAGTTTTGAATGGACGCACCATGCCAGGATCACGTCTGCGGAGCACCCACACTCCCGCGCAAACGATAACGAAGGCCAGCAGAGTGCCAATGCTTACAAGTTCACCCAATACTCGGATAGGAATCACCGAGGCAAAAATGGCTACGAAGATTCCCACAAAAATCGAGGAAATATAAGGGGTTCGAAATTTCGGGTGAACCTTACTCGCCCACCTTGGTAACAACCCATCCCGCGACATTGAAAAAAACACACGAGACTGGCCGAGCAACATCACGATCATCGTGCTACTCAAACCGCAAATCGCGCCAAGTTTTACCAGGAAGCTTCCCCATCCCACGCCAGTCCGGTCGATGCCGATAGCGATTGGGTCCGGAACATTCAGGGTCGTGTATTTCACAAGTCCTGTTAGCGTTCCGGCCACAAGGATGTAGAGAATGGTGCAGATGATAAGCGATCCAAGGATTCCGATGGGCATGTCGCGCTTGGGATCCTTGGCTTCCTGGGCTGCGGTCGAGACCGCGTCAAACCCGATGTATGCGAAGAAGATCACCCCAGCTGCCCGAACGACCCCGGACCAACCGAACTCTCCAAACTGTCCTGTATTTGGTGGAAGGAACGGATGCCAATTGGCCGTTGCCACCGAGGGATTCTTAAAAATGAAATGAGCGCCGAGGCCGATGAAAATCAGCAGGACGCATACCTTGATGAAAACGATGAGGGAGTTGATGTTTGCCGACTCTTTAATCCCGATTACTAAGATAGTCGTGCAGAGCGCTATCCCAATGAATGCCACGAAATTGAACACTCCGGTGGCATGTTGCAAGGACCCAGGGTCAATTCCTGCGGTTTGAAGCGTTGGCAGGATGCGGCTCAGCATCTCCCATCTGCCCTTGTAAAGGACGAACTCAGCGCCGGGAGTGCCTGCAATCGCAGGATTGATATGGATTCCAAAATCCTGGAGGAAGCTGATGACGTAACCGCTCCAGCCTGAGGCAACTGTCGCGGCGCCGAAGGCATACTCGAGCACCAGGTCCCATCCAATAATCCAGGCAATCAATTCCCCAAGCGTCGCGTATCCATACGTGTAGGCCGAACCCGCTACGGGAATCATCGCCGAAAACTCGGCGTAACACAGGCCAGCGAAGACGCAGGCGAAGGCTGCAAGGATGAAAGAAAGGACGATGGCCGGTCCGGCATAATTCGCCGATGCCGCGCCGGTGAGAACGAAAATTCCCGTCCCGATAATGGCCCCGATCCCCAGTGAAATCAGGTTGGTGGAAGTCAGGGCTCGTTTCAGCGAATGCTCACCCACTTCCGCGGATTCCGCCATAATCGTGGCGATCGGCTTCTTGATCATTATGGAGCTGGCCATCCGGTGTTACTCCTTTCGCTGGAGCGCCCGCACAACTTGAATCTGACTCTTGGACACGCGTTGCACATCTCAGCGCAAACTTGTTCCAGATTGATTCAGATTCTTGGCTTACGTTGCCCACGAACTGTGAAGACAATCAAAACAGGCTTAGTCTACTGCGCTTTTTGGCCCCGAAATCCATTATCAATCGAGACTGCCATCAAACTATAAAGACCGAACCGGAATTTCTCAGGCTGCGCACAAACTGGACTACTTGCAACAACTTGCGGCAATTCCCAGATATTCCCGGGCGCGCGCTGCCGGGTCGGCCGCGGCGATCAGGTCGCTAGCCACCGCGACGCAATTCGCGCCAGCACGGAAGACTTCGAGAGCGCGTGCGACAGTTATACCGCCAATCGCAACCAGCGGCTTGGAGGTCAGCTTCCGCGCGCGCCGGATGAAATCCGAGCCTACGACCAGGTCCGACTTCTTCGTGCTGGTGGGGAATATGGGCCCAACCGCAATATAGTCCGCCGAAGTTTTCGCGACCTCGCCTACCTGGTCTAGAGTGTGTGTTGACACGCCCACCCAGAAACTGGATGCACCGGTGCCCGCAGATGCTGCCTCGCCGCAAACCGCACGCGCGTCTTCGACAGCCAGATCCTCCTGCCCAACGTGAGTTCCTCCCGCACCAGCTAGGCACGCAATATCCGGACGGTCGTTCACAATAAATCGGACATCGCTTCCCGCAAGTGCATGTGCAATTCTCGCGGATTTCTCAAACAGCGTGCGGGAGGATGCGGCTTTATCGCGATATTGAATCAGCCCCACGCCAGCATTGGCCAGTGTGCGGGCGATCGCACTTTCGTCCCCGGTGACCAAATCTGCGGTCAAAATGGCATAAACGCTTGGGAAGGCAGGCTTCATTTGCCGCGCGGCGCTAACAGGCCCGAGGTCTCCAAGAAATGCGTGTCGAAGTTGCCGGCCTGAAAATCAGAATTGGCAAGGATGCGCCGGTGGAGCGGGATGGAAGTTTTGATTCCCTCCACGATGAACATGTCCAACGCGCGCCGCATGCGCGCCAGCGCTTCGGCGCGGTCGCGGCCCCGGGTGATAAGCTTGGCGATCAGCGAATCGTAGTAAGGCGGAATCGTAGAGTCCGCGTAGGCCGCCGTGTCCACGCGCACGCCGGTTCCCGAAGGGATATGGAACGTGGTGATGCGCCCGGCGGAAGGCGCGAACGTGTCGGGATCTTCTGCGTTGATGCGGCATTCAATGCTGTGCCCGAGGAATTCCACTTTGCCCACAGCATCCTCGAGCCGTTCGCCCGCGGCGATGCGGATTTGCGATTTAATCAGATCTACGTTGGCGACCATTTCCGTGACCGGATGCTCGACCTGGATCCGGGTGTTCATCTCAATGAAGTAGAAGCTGCCGTCCGAATCGCGCAAAAATTCCACGGTTCCCGCGTTGGTATAGCCAATTTTGCGCAGCGCGTTCACCACCTTGCTGCCCATCTCGCTGCGGGTGGCTTCATCCATGACCGGCGATGGCGATTCCTCAATTAATTTCTGGTGGCGCCGTTGAATGCTGCACTCGCGTTCGCCCAGATGAATCACGTTGCCGTATTTGTCGCCCAGCACCTGGAATTCAATGTGCCGGGGCTTCTCGATCAACTTTTCCATGTACACATCGGGCGTTCCAAAAGCCTGCTGCGCCTCGTTTCGCGCGGCGTCAAACGCGGCAACCAATTCGCTCTGCTTGCGCACCTCGCGCATACCCCGCCCGCCGCCGCCAGCCGATGCCTTGATGATGAGCGGATAGCCGATTCGCTTGGCGGCCTTCTGTGCCTGGCCTTCATCTTCCACGATGCCGTCACTGCCGGGTACCACGGGCAATCCCGCTGCCGCCACCTCCTGCCGAGCGCGCTCCTTTTCGCCCATCAGCCGGATCATTCCCGGGCTGGGGCCAATCAGCGTGATGCGCGAGGCCTCGCACACCTCCGCAAAGTTGGCGTTCTCGGAAAGAAAACCGTAGCCGGGATGAATGGCGTCCACATTGGTGATTTCCGCCGCGCTGATCACGTGCGGGATATTCAGGTAGCTTTCGCTGCTGCGTGGCGGCCCGATGCACACCGCCTCATCGGCGAACCGGACGTGCAGAGAGTTGCGGTCTGCCTCCGAATAAACCGCAACGGTCGGAATCCCCAATTCCTTGCAGGCGCAAATCACCCGCAAGGCTATTTCGCCGCGATTGGCGATCAATATCTTACGGAACATTGTCGACGTGGACGTTTTCGTCGTGGTGGGGGATTGTCTCTGCGCGATTGTCGGAGTGGTTGGCAAGGCGTTTGCCAGTATCTCTGGCTAAGGATTTGAGTTTGCAAAGACCGATCGATCGGGCGCGATGAACGCCGCCTGGTAAATCTCTCTACTTCTTCCTGTTGGGACGGATGGCAAATAGCGGCTGGCCATACTCCACAGGCGTGGCATTCTCCACCAACATGCGGAGGATGACTCCGCTGACATCCGATTCGATTTCGTTCATCAATTTCATGGCTTCCACAATACAAACGACTTGTCCGGAATCAACATGATCCCCGACCTTCACGAAGGGAGGCGCTTCCGGCCCCGCCGCAGCAAAAAATGTGCCGACGATCGGCGATTTAATCAGGTGGAGTTCCTCGGCAGGCGCAGGCGGCGCCGGAGTGGGCGGTGGCGCTTCTGAGGCAATTGTTGGCGAAGTTGACTCTGCGACCGGCGCTTGAACGCGGCCTCGAGTCTGTGCGGCCGCGTTTCCACTGGCGCGCCTCAAGGCAATCCGCAAATCCCCCTGCGCATACTCAAACTGGTCCAAGCCGTGCTTGTCCATGAAGGCCAGCAGCCGCTCGACCTCGGGCAGGTCTAGCCCTCGCAAGCCCGCTCCTGTGACAGGGGATGTTTTTTTCTTCGGTGCCATGGAGGTTTAGAGTTCCAGAAGCTCCCGCGAAGTAGTAGTCAAGATTTCGGTCCCGTTCGCGTGAACCGCCAAATCATCCTCAATCCGAATCCCCCCAATGCCAGGAACATAGACACCCGGCTCGATGGTTACCACCATTCCAGGTTCAATCCGTGCCTTCTGCCCCTTGGCCAGACGGGGGTCTTCATGAACCTCCAACCCCAGACCGTGCCCGGTGCTATGAATAAAATACTTTCCCAACTTATAGGACTCCAATACGCGCCTTGCCGCCGCATCCGGAACCCCAGCCTGAACCCCTGCCGCAGTCGCCTCACAGGCGGCCTCCTGCGCTTCCCGGACCGCTTTGTACCATTGCCTAATGCGGCCAGGGGCGCGTCCCAGGAACGCCGTGCGGGTCATATCGGAACAATAGCCGGTGAGTATAGCACCAGCGTCCAGCACGACCAATTCATTTCTCCGTAGC
>Ga0209167_10000457_pt1 | contig 29972 bp, 23 predicted proteins | sample Coa_R1_9_FD_187154 | JGI IMG/M metagenome (GOLD analysis project Ga0209167, IMG submission 187154) | Surface soil microbial communities from Centralia Pennsylvania, which are recovering from an underground coalmine fire - Coalmine... | ecosystem: Environmental > Terrestrial > Soil >...
TCAACAAGGTGATTCAGCGGGACGCTGATGCTGCCGGCAATGGATTTTTGTTCGCGCTCACGCGGTGTGCGGACATCAACCGCGAGCGGCGGGTGCTCCGAGGATAGAAGTTCCGCTGCGAACGGGGCACTGAGGCGTTCGATCCTGACAGTCAGGTCCGGGCACGATACCAGGCTGTGCAGCCCCGTCTCCAGGTATCCAGCGATGTGGTCGAACCCAATGCGGCCCAGGCGGACGGCGGCTTCGCGCTCCCGGCCGGGATCGGCCACGATGACGATCGGATGCTGGCGGTCCAGCACGGTGCCAGCCCAGGTTGCGAACTGGCCCGAAAGGCCGATATTGATGTTGCCGGCGAGGTGCGCCGCCGCGAAGTCGCCGGGATCGCGAGTGTCCAGAAGCTGCGCGCCCTCGGCTTGCAATTGTAGAACGCGGGCAAGCTTCAGCGGGTTCATTTCGCGGGCCAGCGCCTGGTCCAGCGTGGGCCGCTCCTCGCTATTGAGCACGGCGTCATAGTTGAAGTACGCCGGAGCCTCGGGCTGATCGGCGGTCACCAGAGCGATGAATGCGTCCTTGCTCATGGGTTGCAGCGCGTAGTTCAATCGCCTCTGTTCGCCCAAAGTGGATACGGTCTCTTTGCTGAGCGACTTGCCGCAGAGCGAGCCCGCGCCGTGGGCCGGGTAAACCAGGCACGCATCGGGGAGCGCCAGCAGTTTGTTGTGTAGCGAATCGTAGAGCCGGCCGCCAAGGTCGGTTGCCGACCATCCCAGCGCGGCGCGCAGATCCGGCCGCCCGACGTCGCCGATGAATAAAGTGTCTCCCGTCAGTACGGCAGATGGTTCCGCGCCGCCGGTGGCGAGGTCGTGGACGAGGATGGAGATCGACTCCGGCGTATGGCCGGGGGTTTCCAGCACCCGCAGGCGTACACGTCCAAACTCGAGGATGGAGCCGTCCGCGAGAGGCGTGAACGGATACGCCGCCTTCGCTGCGGCTCCCAGGTAGATGGTCGCGCCAGCGCGATCGCGCAGTTCCAGATGCCCGGCGACGAAATCGGCATGGAGATGGGTCAGGAATACGTGCTTGATCTCGAGCGCGTGCGCCGCCGCAAACGCGATGTATTGATCGATGTCCCGTTGCGGGTCCACGACCACGGCGGTGCCAGTGTCTTCATCTCCAATGATGTAGGAGGCGTGCGCCAGGCACGGCAGATAGAACTGCTTCAGGATCATGGTGGAGCCTACTTCGGCTGAGGAACGATGCGCAAATACGGCCGCGGGGCCTTCCAGCCACCCGGATACTTCTGCTTGGCTTCGTCGTCGGACACGGACCCCAGAATGATCACGTCGTCACCATTTTTCCAGTTCACAGGCGTGGCCACTTTATGCTTGGCCGTGAGTTGCATGGAATCGAGCACGCGCAGCACTTCGTCGAAGTTGCGGCCGGTGCTCATGGGATAGGCCAGCATCAGCTTGATCTTCTTGTCTGGGCCAACCATGAAGACGGTCCGCACGGTTGCGTTGGTGGCGGCGGTGCGGCCTTCGGAAGTATCGCCGGCGTCGGCGGGCAGCATCCCATACAGCTTGGCCACCTTCAGTTCCGGGTCGCCGATCATGGGATATTTCACCTTGTGGCCCTGCGTCTCTTCGATGTCCACGGCCCACTTGCCGTGGCTGGTGACGGGGTCGACGCTGAGCCCGATGATTTTGCAATTGCGCTTCTCAAACTCCGGCTGAAGCCCGGCCATGTAGCCCAGCTCGGTTGTGCAGACCGGGGTGAAGTCCTTAGGATGCGAGAACAAGATGGCCCAGCCGTCGCCGATCCAGTCGTGGAAGTGAATGGTCCCTTGCGAAGTCTCGGCGGTGAAATTGGGTGCTTCGTCGTTGATACGCAACACTGGTTTTGTGGTCTCCCTTTTAGCTGAGTGTAGGTCGCCCCTTTCCGTATCGGGCTTCCCGGATATTGGATTATACACCGGCCATCCTTCGGCCCGGCTGCGCTGCGGCAAAGGCGCGGGCCGGAGCGATACACTTTTCTGTGAGGGTGACAAGGCAACGATGCGCATCATCGCAACACAGACGCGCGGAATTTTGCTGGGCGGGCTTCTCGTTTGCGCGCACGCCCAATGGCTGAACTATACCGACCCCGGCGTTCCTCGAACGCGGGACGGTGAGGTGAATCTGTCGGCGCCGGCGCCGCGCGCCTCTAACAGCCAGCCGGATCTCTCGGGAGTCTGGCAGGTCGAACCTCCGCCCGGCGGAGCAATTGAGCGGATGCTTGGTCCGGCCGTCGGCGCCTTGGTCGTACAGGGAGACGATCCGCGAGAGTTCTCCCCGTACTTTTTCAACATCCTCGCCGACTTCAAACCGGAAGATGCACCGATGCGGCCAGAGGCCGCCGAACGGCTTCGACAGCGCCGAAGCCAGGGCCCGATCATTAATACGGAAAGCCATTGTCTGCCGATGGGGATTCCGCGCGCCGACCTGATCACGGTGCCATTCAAAATCATCCAGGCGCCGAAAGAGGTAGTGATCCTCTACGAGGGCGACAACACGCACCGCCATATACACACAGATGGACGCAAGCTTCCCGCCGATCCCGATCCGACGTGGCTGGGGTATTCGGTGGGACGGTGGGATGCGGGCGCTCTGGTGGTTGAGACCGCGGGATTGAACGACAAGATCCTGCTGGATGCATTCGGCCATCCTCGAAGCGAATCGACGCATATGACCGAGCGCTTCCGCCGGCGCGATTTCGGCCACTTGGAGATCGAACTCACCATCGACGATCCGGTGAACTACACCAAACCGTTTACGATTAAGTTCACCACCCGCCTGCATCCCGACACGGATGTCCAGGAAGCCTTCTGTACCGAGAATGAACAGGACCTCCGCCATCTCGGAGGCCAGTAGGGATATAATTCACATCAAAAGCCGAGGGGAGTTGAAACCGATGCGCCTAGGGAGCGTTCTTGCGGGCCTGACAGTCCTTTTCCTTTTTGCGTCAAGCGGCGCACGCGGCCAGCTGCCGGAGCGCTTTCCCTTGCGGCCCGCGTTGCTGCCGGCGCAGGAGCCGCCGGTCTTCCGTTCCGGGACCCGCCTGGTTGAAGTCGAGGTCGTCGTTCGAGGCAAACCGGTTCGCCCGCCGGGCGCAAAATCGTTTCTTACATCTCTGCTCGACTCCGGCCCGCCCTTCGGGTCTCCCGGCCCTCAAGTCCAGGGCCTCACCAAGGACGACTTCACGCTCCTCGATAACGAAAAGCCCGTGCCCATTACATTCTTTCGGGAAGGACCCTCCAGTGCAGCTCAGTCCGCGGGCAAACCTGTTCCGCTCCCGCCCGGAGTCGTCTCGAACCGCGTCGACAGCTTCGGCCAACCCTCGAACAGCGCCACGGTGATTCTGATCGATCAGCTCAACTCCAACCCCGATCTGCTCGCCTATGAGCGCCAGGGCGTGGCCAAGATGCTGCGCACTCTCTCCGCGGCGGACACGCATGTCGCTCTGTATACCATGGGCAGAAATCTTCACGTCTTGCAGGATTTCACTAGCGACCCGCAGGGACTTCTGGATCTGGCCGCGAAGCTGGATCAGCCGCATGGCTCGCCGGAGCTCGCCGAAGCGTTCAAGGATTACGGCGGCCTGCTGGCCTGGGAAGGCACCGCCAGCGGCGCCTACATTCCGGACCCGCTGGGAATCCCCGCTCGCACCGAGATGACCACCAACTCTCTGAGAGTTGTGATCCAGCATCTCGCCCGCGTGCCCGGGCGCAAGAATCTGGTTTGGCTTATGGATTCGGCTTCGGCGCAAATCCCTCCGGCGGTGGCCGGCCTGCTGATGCGAACCAACATCGTTCTCTATCCGGTGATGGTGCGCGGCGTGGGATGCTACGCCTGTCCGCCCGAGGAGCTCGCGCAACTAGGCGGCGTTCAAGGTATCGCCGCCGCCACCGGAGGCAGGGCCTTCTTCGACGCGATGGACCTCTCCTTCGCCGTCCACGCGGCGGAGGAGGACTCGCGCAGCTCCTACGTGCTCGGCTTTAATCCGTCGGAAGCGACGCTGGATGGCAAGTATCATCGCCTCACGGTGAAGGTGCGCAACACGGCGTACCATTTGAACTTTCGTCCCGGCTATCTCGCCACCAAGGCCGCGCCCCCGGCGCCCGTCCTGAGCGATCAAGCGCTGCTGGACGCGCCGCTTGAATCCGCCGGCATCGGCTTGACGGCTCAACTTCAGCCCGACCCGGACCGCCCGGGCATGCGCCAACTTCAACTGGTCGTCGACCTTCATGACGTCCGTCTTGCGCCCGAGGGAGCGCGGCTGAAGGGAGCCTTCGACGTGCTGGTGGTGAACCGCCCTTCGGGTGCGCATCAGTCGGATCGAATCTCGATCGACATCCCCGCGGAGGCGCTGCCGAGGGCGCTGGACGTCGGCTATACCGTGATCTTCAATGGTATCGACGCCGAGCCGGGCGAACTCCGCGCCCTCGTTCGCGATCCCAGCGCCAACGCCGCGGGATCGTTGCGCATTCCGGTCCCGAAAGAGTGATCCCCGGCATTGTTCCGCCCGGATTCGCCGGGAACGACAGGCGCTCTAGGGGAGGTTTAGCTCGTGCTGTAGGATCTCCTTAACGCCAGGACCTCCCCTCAAATGCAGCCACACGGGGCCCTGATCGGCGTCAAGGCGCAATTCAAACGCGACGAAGGGACAACACCTCTGTTCGAGGGCGATCCACTCCACGATCCGCCACGGGGGAAACCAGCGGCTGGATACCCGAAGAGCAAACCCCTCGTCAAATTCGCACGTCTCCACGACAGCATCGTGCAGTTGCTGCGCCAAGGTGCGGTGCAGGATGCGCTCATCTGCGCTGAACGCATGCAGATTACAAGCGTGCGGAGGCTCGGCCATATGCGGCAAACGATCTGATTGTCCAAAAGTCGAACCTACCATGGCCGTCTGTTCACGGATGAGCCAGGTCAGGTCCAAAACATACGCTGCGATCACCAAATCGCCAATAAAAACGCTCGCCTCCCGCGACGACAGCAGTTGATCCACCGCCCAAACCATAAACGTTGCGGCGAGCAGGAGCCGCTTCAGCAGCGTTTCCCGTACCGGGCGTAAACGGAATTGGAGCATAGCATACGCCAGTCCCGCGATGGCCAAAGGAACGGCGCTCAACCAGGCGTGCAGCCGGATTAGAACACCCGGCAGGTTCGATAACAGAAGCAGTCCGGCGCCGGCCAATGCAGCCCGTGTAAAATGCCGAACCCAGGTCGTGCTTTTGACCTCGACAGGAAGATTCATGGGTTGCGTAACAATCATGACGGTCTTGCTCGTTGTTTTCGTGAGTCGTGAGCGCTCGACTCTTAGAAAGTCGTGTTGGCCGCCCAGAGATGCATCGCGGCATAGGCCCGCCAGGGCCGCCAAGCTTCGTCGCGGCTCAGCATCTGCTTGGCCGGCATCCGGCGTACCTCTCCCAATTCCTGGTCGTTCAGAGGAAAGGCGTCGGGCTCTCCGCCGGCGCGCATCGCGATGTAGTTGGCCATCTCGATATCGATCCCGTCCACCGCCGTGAGGTTCGCAATCGTGTCCTGCAGGCTTCGGGCGGACTCCAATAGGAATTGGTTCTTGCAGAGCGCGCGAGACAGCGCCTTAATCGATGCCGCGCGCGCTCCCGCGATACCGAGCGGCGCGAGTTCGGCGCGCGCCAGATCCTCCGGCCGCGGGAACAGGTGTGTCAGCCCATGAACGGATGTTTCCGCGGGACGGCCGAACCTCCGTACCAACTCCCCCGCGAGAGCATTGGAATCCACTGTCGTCAGCCGCTGGCCCAAGATAGCTCTGACCGCGACTTCAAATCCGTCCCAGACACCTGGTACGCGGAGACCAGGGTGTTTGTCCAAAAGCGGCTTTAGCATTGGATCGCGGGATAGATGGGCCACGATTTGCAGCGGGTCGGCCCCCAGATCGAAAACCCGGCGCACTCGCTCAACCGCACGCAACAGCCCCTCGTATTTGGGCAAAGCCATCCGCACGACCAGAAAGCTATTCTTCGCATCGAGCCTGACGTCGATCACGCCGGCTTTGCCGTCGATCTCGACTGTGCGTCGATATCGACTTTCCCCGACCACCTCTACACCGGGAGTCGCTCGTGCCCTGAGAAAGGCAATCAGGGCGGGCCAGTCGAACGGCGGGCGATACAGAAGGCGCATCACGAACTCGCCTTGATGCGACATCGGTAACTCGCTGCGAAGACGTCGCAACTCGCTCGGGGACTGGCCTGCGGTGGTTCGCACGGCATGGTTGAACTGGCGAATACTTTTGAATCCGGCGTTAATGGCAATCTCCGCCATCGGCATGTCAGTCTGCTCAATGAGGTTTCGCGCAAAGTGAACCCGATGAGTGCTCGCGATCTTTACCGGCGGTACTCCAAGGTATTGTATGAACGGGCGCCGCAATTGCCGCGATCCGATTCCTACGCGTTCCGCCAGCTCGTCCACGCCCTCCTCGTCAAGCGCACCTTCCCAGATCAGCCGCAGGGCTCGGGAAACAACGGCGGACGTACCCAGCCACGCGGGAGTTCCTGGCGCCGTTTCAGGATGGCAACGCCGGCATGGCCGGAACCCAGCTGACTCCGCCGCTGCGGCGCACGGAAATAGCGCGATGTTATTCGGTTTCGCGAACGGGATGGGACAAATCGGGCGGCAGTAGATGCCGGTGGTTGTAGCCGCCACGAAGAATCGTCCGTCGAAGCGCCGGTCCCGGCTGCGCGTTGCCTGCCAACAGATATCCGGTCCCATCTCCGTGTCGCCGGTCAACGTAGGTGGATCGTTCCACCCGGCTAACGGAGAGAGGACCGCAGCAGCCGGCGCTGTGTTCAACTGCATGACTGCATCGTACAGGATGCGGCCAGGCACTGAGCGCAATTTTCGGACACGATGCCGTCGTTTTGACAAAATCAATGACTTACGGGCGAGGCTTTTATACTTTATTGATCCAAACTTAAGGCATCCTTTAGGCCATACCTGTTCCGACGGTCAGAACAACCGCATTTGGCGACCGAATGGATCCCTTCGTGCGGCGCGTTGGCGCTAAATCTCAGCCAGGGTCGTCTCTTCAGGATACGCAGACATTCCAAATTCAGGCACGTCGAGCCCTTCCTCTTCCACCTCGGGGCTAACCCGCATGGATTTGATTTTGTTCACGACGGTGAACACGACGAAGGTAGCGCCGAAGGCCCAGACGGCACAGAGCGTTGCCCCGCTGAGTTGCATCAAGAATTGACGGGTGTCTCCATAAAGCAGCCCCGTTACCCCTTGCCCCGCGTGTCCGAGGTAGCTGTTCGCGCCTACGCCGTTCCAACCCGATCCATAGGTGCCATCCGCGAAGATGCCGACCGAAACAGCCCCGAACCATCCGCACAACCCGTGCACGGAGATCGCGCCGCAGGGGTCATCGACCTTGGCCACCCGCTCAAAGAAGAGAACGCCGAGACAGACGATCACGCCCGCTACCACGCCTATAACGGTTGCGGACGTAGGTGATACAAAGGCGCAGGGGGCCGTGATGGCGACCAGCCCTGCCAGCATCCCATTACATGCCATCGTGACGTCGGGCTTTCCAAACATGAAGTACCACAGAAGCATGGCCGCGGCCGAACCCGCGATCGCCGCGAGATTCGTGTTGACGGCGATCACCGAAATGCGCAGGTCCGTGGCCCCCAGCGTCGAACCAGGATTGAAGCCCATCCAGCCGAATAGGAGAATGAACGTCCCGGTCACGACGAACACAATGTTGTGCGCCGGAAACGCTCGCGGCTTTACGTCCGGTCCATACTTGCCCAGTCGAGGACCGAGGATGACGGCCAGCGCGAGCGCGCAAAATCCGCCCACTGCATGGACCACGGTGGATCCAGCAAAATCAACATACCCATGGCCCAGGTTCATCGTGGAGCCGAGCTGCGACATCCATCCGCCGCCCCAGACCCAGCAGCCGAACACTGGATAAAGAATTGCTCCGATGAAAAGCTCGCAGAGCAAAAACGCCCAAAACGTGATCCGCTCGCAAATCGCTCCGACGATGATGTAACCAGCGGTTTCCATGAATACGACCTCGAATAACGTCAAGCAGTTACTGCCCGCGTCGTAGGCGGGACCGCTGAGGAAAAAGCCGTGCCCGCCCAGGAACCCCCACGAGCCGCTGCCGATCAGAAACTTATTGAGCGCCGGAACCCCTCCCAGATTGGTGGGCGCCGCGTTCACGGCCACGGCCCCGAACTGAAAGGCGTACCCGACCGCATAGTAGGCCAGGAAAGCGAAAACGTATGCCGCAAAATTCAGCATCATCAAATGCGCCGCGTTCTTCTTTCGCACCAGCCCGCACGTCAGCAGAGCAAATCCCGCCTGCATGAAGAGGACCAGGTAGCCGGTGTTCAGCGTCCACGCGAAATTCGTGGCTACGCGAACGTGACCCACTGAATCCGCCAGCTTGACGGCCAGTGGCTCCTTGGCAGCGGCCGCCTGGTATTCGTCGAACGCCTTCTTCTTCGCCGCGAAGTCCGGGTCGTTTTTGTCGGTTGGCTCCGTCACCACGAACGAGTTTCCGCCTGCGTCCATGGCTGTTGTTTTATCGCCGGTCGCGATGCCCGCGGGATCCGGTTTGGGTTCATCCGCCAAACAGACGCGCAACGATCCGGCAACGATCACGGCCGCGAAAAAGATCGTCAGACGCTTAAACGGCCTGTCTTCCGGGCGGAAGCGATTAGCGGTGTTCTGTCTCATGTTTTCTCTCTCCTCTTCGCTAAAATGGAAACCCGCGAAAGCGGCCTGTCAAATCGCCGCGTCTCCGCGGTCCCCGGTGCGGATGCGGATGACCTCCTCGAGTGCTGTCACGAAAATCTTGCCATCGCCGATTTTCCCGGTCCTAGCTCCTTCGGTAATCGCCTCAAGAACCTTCGGGAGCAAGTCGTCAGACGCCAGGATGGTGACTTGAATCTTTGGAAGGAACTCCACCGCGTATTCCGTACCCCGGTACACTTCGCTGTGGCCCTTTTGCCGCCCGAAGCCTCGTACATCACTGACCGTAATTCCTTCGACCCCGGCTTTCGTGAGACGGCTCTTCACGTCCTCTAGCTGGTGCGGCCTGATAATCGCATCGACGCGCTTCATCAAGAACCTCTCTGCTTCCTAAGGATGAGATGCAATTGTCAAAGCATAACCCTTCTGTCCTTTTTTGTCTGGCGAAAAACGGACGCAATGGCTTAAAAAGCGTCAACAATTCCGGACTACCCATCGCGTCCGAAATCCGCGAGCAAATTCCTTTCCGGCGATTTATAGTGGCGTTGGGGAGAAAGCCATGTTGCATTTTGTGGAAGCGCTTTTCCGCAGGCTGGACGGCCGACGGTACAAACGCAATATCGCGCGCGCTCTGGCCCTGCATCGCCGCGGCGAGGTGCGAAAGGACGGCCTGACACCGGCTCGCGTGACAACTCGCTTCGACATCGAATGGCATGCTCGCGACATTCATCCATGGGATCGGAGTCTCCTGTCCCCGGCCCGAAGGGCGCAGGCCTATGTTCAGCAAGCGCTCTCCGATACGGAGACTGCCGTTTGCAGGCTCTTTGAAGCCTTGCCTCAGGTGGATGTCCTCACGGTGAAAGTGCTAGATCGTACATCGATGAGCGTGATTATTTCGGGTTCTGTCGCACGGGAAGACTTTGGCGCTCGGGACCAACGGATCTCAATTGGGATGCGGCTGCTGTATCTGGGGCTGGTTCATCACTCCTCCGGCCTTCTATTTGAGCCGGTCGAAGAGCATTGCGCCTTGACGCCTGCTCCGGTTACGGAGGGTGGCCGCGCATTTCAAGGAGAAGAAGCTCTTGCCATGTATCAGCGCGGGCTGAGTAGCCGCTGAAGAGGCCTTGCGCACTCACGCGTCGGGCACAGCCCTTTCGCCTCAGCTCCCACCGCCCTTTTGGGTGTTTAATAGTAGGTATAGAGGTATCCATGAGATTATGCGTCGCAGTTGCCGCGCTGGCAACAGGCTTGTTCGCGCCGATGGCGCTTCCAGCGGCGGAGACGCCCCCAAAAGCCGGTAAAGTCGCGATTTTCCCGTTGAAGGACATTCGGCCGGGAATGCAGGCCACGGCCTGGACGGTGTTTCAGGGGACAGTCCCCGAGCCGATCCCGATCGAGATCATCGGTGTATGGAAAAAGGCCAGCGGCCCGAACGACGTGATCCTCGGCAAGATGGGCGGGAAGGCTACCGTGACCAACGTGGCCGGGGGCATGAGCGGGAGCCCGGTGTACATCGACGGCAAGCTGGTGGGCGCGGTGGCGCTGCGCATCAGCGTCTTTTCGCCGGATTCGATCTGTGGCATCACGCCCATCGAATCGATGCTGGAGGTGCGGGAGTTCGACACGTCGAAGCCGGTCGACCCTCCCGTTCGCAAGGTGGCGGAGATTCCGCAGGACCTGATGCAGCGTCTGGTGGCCGCGGGAGTATCGGAAGCGTCACTGCCGCATAACGCTCCTCTGATGGCGCCGATACAGACGCCGATCATGTTCTCGGGACTCAGCTCTTCGACGATGCGGACGTTCGAGCCGTTGTTCGAGCAGATGGGAATCACCGCGGTGCAGAGCGGAGGCGGAGGGTCAACGGCCAAGAGCTGGAAGCCGGTGAAGGGATGGGAGACCTCCTTGAATCCGGGTGATTCCGTCGCGGGCATCCTGATTTCGGGCGATCTTTCGGCGACGGGAACCGGGACCGTCACATACAACGACGGCAAACGCGTCCTGGCGTTCGGACATCCGTTTATGAACCTGGGCCCTGTGGACATGCCGATGGCCAAGAGCGAGGTGGTGATGACGCTGGCGTCGTCGTACCAGCCCAACAAACTGCCCAACACAACCGACGTCGTGGGCGCTCTGCATCAGGATCGCTTCAGCGGCATCATGGGCGAACTGGGCGCGGAAGCTCCCATGGTTCCGGTGCACCTGAAGCTGCGCTCGCTGAACGAAAAGAATGCCGTGGTCAGAGAGAAGGACTTCAACTTCCAGGTCTTTGTGAACCAGAAATACACGCCGACGCTGATGATGATGACGCTGGCCAGTACAATCGAGCAGATCAACGAATTCGCGGACGAGATCACCTACCGTGTGAGCGGCAACGTGGAGGTTGCCGGCGGCGGCAGCATGAACGTTTCGACCATCTTCGCGGATAGCGGCTCGCCCGCTCCTCCGCCGCTGTTGCTGGCCAACTGGTGGGGCGAAAAGTTCAACCGCCTGTTTGCGAATCCGGTGTCCATGCCGAAGCTAACGAAGGTGGATTGCACCATCGACCTGTTGCCGGAGCGTCGCGTGGCGGCGATCGACAGCGCCTGGACGCCCGTAACCGACGTAGAGGCCGGGACTGAGATTCCGGTAAAGGTGTTCCTGCGGCCGTACCGGGGCGAGCGCATGGAGCGTTCCGTGATGGTCAAGATTCCGGCGGGTCTGCCTCGCGGCGAGCATCGCATTCTGTTCAGCGACGCGGACACGTTGAACCGTCTGCAAAGCGCGGCGGCGGCGGGCAGCCGCTTCATGGACGTTCCCGAAACCGTATCGCTCCTCAATCAGGAACGGAGCAACAACCGGATGTACGTTTCCCTGGTGGAAACCCGCGCCACCTATTTCACCGACGACAAGACGCTGCCATCGCTGCCTGCCTCGATGCTGAATGTCCTGCAAGGGGATCATACGGTCAGCCGGTCGCTGGCCGGGACGCCGGAGACGGCGCAGGAGCAGCTCTCGGTGCCGTTCGACGAAATGGTAAGCGGCAGCTACTCGCTACGCATCACTGTAAAGTAAAAACTCTTCATGAAAACTACGATCGCGGCGGTTGCCGCCTTGGCTTGCGCCTTCACTCCAGCTTTTGCCGTCGATACCAAAACCTGGACGCAGGCGGACCTGGCCGGCTTCGACAAGGGCACCCTCACGGGGCTATCGATTTCGAGCGAAGGAAAGATGACGCTGGCTCCTGCGGCTAAGGAGATCTTCGACGCCTCGACCGCGTTTTTGTGGGCGATTGCGCGCGATTCCAAAGGGAACATCTACACCGGCGGCGGAGGGTTGGGCGCGACCAAGGCCAAACTCTTCATGGTGGATCCAAAAGGAAGCGCGAAGACGCTGGCGGAGCTGGACGGCATCGCCATTCAGGCGATCGCCATCGACGCCATGGACCGGGTGTACGCTGCAACCTCGCCGGACGGGAAGGTGTATCGCGTCAGCGCCTCCGGCCAAGCGCAAGTCTTCTACGATCCCAAGACCAAGTACATCTGGGCGATGGCATTCGACAAGAGCGGGAATCTGTACGTCGCCACCGGCGATCAGGGGGAGATTCACAAAGTGACGCCGGCGGGCGCTGGATCCGTATTTTTCAAGACCGAGGAGACGCACGCACGATCGCTGGCGATGGATGCGAGCGGAAATCTGATCGTCGGCACGGACCCGAGCGGCCTGATTCTGCGGGTGTCGCCTGCTGGCGCCGGTTTTGTGCTGTACCAGGCTCCCAAGCGCGAGATAACGGCCGTGGCGGTTTCGAGAGACGGGACGATTTACGCGGCAGGGGACGGCAATAAACAGGCCGCGACTCCCGCGCCTGCTGCTCCGGCGGCTGCGCCTCCGGCCGCGTCTGTAGTTACAACCACGGCAGTGGCGAATGCGGCGGCAGCGGCGGCTCGGCCGGCGGGACTTCCGCCGCCTCCCAACACGACTCCGGCGGTCGCCGGCGGGTCGGAGATCTATCGCATCCAGACCGACGGCTATGCGCGCAGAGTGTGGGGCGACGCGACGGACGTGGTCTACGCGCTGGCGCTGGACGCGCGAGGGAGGGCTATCGCGGCTACCGGTAATCGAGGGTATCTGTACCGCATCGACTCCGACCATTCGTTCACGCGGCTGCGCAGCCTGACGTCGATGCAGGTTACCGGGCTGGCTTCGGCCCCGGACGGGACCCTGTACGCAGTAACCGGCAACATCGGCAAGCTGTTCTCGGTGGGGCCGGGGATGGAGACTTCGGGAACCTACGAGAGCGACGTGATGGATGCGGGCGCGTTTTCCTACTGGGGCCGCATTGCGTCGCAGCCGGAAGGGGGCGGCGTTATTTTCGAAACCCGTAGCGGAAACCTGGATCGCCCGCAACAGAACTGGAGTCCCTGGGAGAAGCTGAACTCGGGACGGATCGTATCGCCGGCGGCGCGATTCCTGGAATATGAGGCGACGCTCACGGGCCCGGCCGAAATCGCCGAAGTGGAAACGGCGTACCAGATGAAGAATGTCGCTCCGACGATTCAGGACGTGGAAACGACGCGGGAGAACTACAAGTTCCCGGCGCCCGCCTCCGCGCCGGCCACCGCCGGCCCCACCAGTCTGATTCTCCCTCCGATCGGGCGCCGATCGTCAAATTCCAGCGCGGGGGCTTCGAACGGCTCCGCGAACACGCCGGCGATGAACTGGGCCAAGGGATTTATCGGCGCGCGCTGGGTGGCCAGCGACGACAACGGAGATGCGCTGATCTATACAGCCGAGATTCGCGGCGTGAACGAAACCGCGTGGAAGCCGCTGCGCGACAAGATCCAGGAAAACTACCTGAGCTGGGATGCGACGGCGTTCCCCGATGGGAAATACGTGGTGCGGATCACGGCGTCGGATTCGCCGTCCAATCCTCCCGATCAGGCGTTGTCTTCTTCGCGCGAGACGGACCCGTTCCTGATCGACAACACTCCTCCCGTGATTACCAGCTTGAGTGGAACGCCGACAAACGGTAAGATCGAGATTCGTTTCCACGCCAAGGACGCGCTTAGCATCCTGGGCAAAGCCGAGTATTCGATCAACGGCGGCGACTGGACTGTGGTGGAACCGACTACGCGCCTGACCGATTCAACGGAGCTCGATTATCGAGTGACAGTGGATCGCGGCGCGGGGGAGACGACCATCGCGGTTCGGGTCGTCGACGAGTTCGAGAATCAGGCCGTGGCGAAGACCGTGGTGCGGTAGAGCTTTACGGCACCGGCGTCAGCGTCACGTTGCGCCGGTCGCCCTCGGTGAGAGAGATGGCCGTCTTATAAGGTGACAGATCCGACAACACCTGACGATTGCGATATTCAATCTCGTGCGATTCGGGCCACGCCAGCAAGGTGTAATCGCCGGGGGCGAGGCCGGCGATGTGGAAATGTCCGTTCAGGGCGCGCACGATAGTGGGAATTTCGACGTCGCCATATCTGGAAATCAGAGCCACATTGAAGGAAGCATTCCCGGCGGTAGCCTCGATGTTCCCGGTGATTTCGGCTCCGCCCGAGCGCATCAGGATGGCCAACGGCGGCGGCTCTTTGTCGGAAATGGCTAAGCCCTGATCCAGAACGTTCTTAGTATCGGCGTTCGCTTCCGCCAGATAGGCGTCCGACAAACTGCGCACCGTGATTTCGTACTTTCCTGGAAGCACATTCTTGAGAACAAAATCTCCATTAGGGCGCATAGTGGCGATGATTTCGGAATAATCGACAGGCAAACGGCGCGGGTAGAACGGCGTCGCATGCACCACGGCGTACTTCTCCAGGCTGCCGGAGCCGCGAAACTCGATGTGTCCGGAGACATCCACACCTTGGCCTAGTGTGACCTTCACGCCGGCGGAATCGCCGTCGCCGACCGTGACTTCCGCCTCGCGGAAATCCGGTGGGACGATGCCGGGAGAGTACACCTGGAGCGTGTACGAACCAGGGTCGACGTCCAACACTTGAAAAGTTCCGTTGGGCGACACGGAAAAGGGGTTGGTTAACGGATCGCCGTCGCGAAGCAATCGAATCGCCAGGGTGCGCCGCAGGGGCATGTTGGTGATAAGGCCGCGAATCTGGGAGAGCTTGTGAGGCTCGACTTGGAACTCTGCGGTGATCGCCTTGCCAGGCGTGAGTTCGAACAATTCGGCCCGATCCTGGGTAGTCGCGGAAGGGTAGAAGAGGCCGGAGGCTCGAAGATAATAGGCGCCGGAGGGCAGGCCTTCGAAGCGAAACTCGCCGCGCGGGCCGCTAAGCGCGGCAAAGTCCTCGCGGGCGCGGCGGAGGCCGTTGTGGATGTCGATGCGGACGGCGCGCACGTCCATTCCGGCGGCGGGTTCGCCCAGGCTGTTTACGACATGTCCCTCGATGGTGCTCTGAGGAACCAGTCGAAGAGTAAGGCTCTGGGAGGGGGCGGCCGATACCGAGAGGCTCGCAACTTCCTTGCCGTCCTGGGCGCGATAGCCTTGTCGCGAAACGAAGAGTCGAACGCCGGTTGCGGCAGGGTCGACAGAGAAAGTAAAGGTTCCCGGCTCGGCGGTGACGATGCGCACGGCATTGGGGGTGGGGCCGGCGCTTTCCGCAGGCCTGTCGCGAAAACCATACGCCGCGAAGGATGGTTCCCAAACCACCTGCGCCGCTGCGACCGGCCGGCCTGTGATGTCGTCGAGTACGGTTCCGCTGACGGTCCAGCCGGGTGTCTCCGGGATCTGGGCGGACACGCACGCAAGTCCGGCGACGCAACCCAACACGCAAGCAACAAGGCGCGAGGCCATTTGTTCACTACTATAGCCTGTGCGCGCGACCGTGCTTCAGCTGTCGCGTATAATAGTCGGAGCAGCTTTGGAGGCAAAATGAAAAAGTTTGGTTGGATTCTGTCCGGCGGATTGTCACTGCTGGCTTTCACCGTAATGCTCGAGGGCGATGGAGCCAAGATCACCGGGCTGATCACTGGACAAGCGGCGTTCGTCGACTCAAAGGACCTGAAACCTGGCGTGTTCCGCAAGATCACGCCCAGCGACCTTCCGGCGCCGGGTGACGCGCATCCGAGTTTCGGAAAAATGTCGCCCCGCCCCGAGGGCGCGATGCCGCAGGTTCCGGCCGGATTCAAGGTGGAGCTGTACGCGCATGACGATCTGAAGGCGCCGCGTCAAATCCGGCGAGCTCCGAACGGAGATCTGTTCGTCGCCGAAGAAGCGGCGGGCAACATCAAAATTGTTCGCGACAACAACGGCAAGGCCGAGATTTCTACCTTCGCCACCGGGCTGGGCGGACCTTTCGGGATCAATTTCTATCCGGTGGGGGCCAACCCGCAGTGGGTGTACATCGGCAACAACGCATCGGTGGTACGGTTCGCTTATAAGAATGGCGATCTGAAGGCCAGCGGCATGCCCGAGACTTTGATTTCGGACCTCCCGCCGGCTGGCGACCATAGGACCCGCGACGTGGTCTTCTCAAAAGACGGGAAGAGCATGCTTGTGGCGGTGGGGTCGGCCGACAATGTGAGCCAAAGCAATCGGTCGCAAGAGCATCGCGCCAATGTGCTGGAGTACACGCCGGAAGGAAAGTTCGTCAAGATCTACGCCTCTGGCATTCGTAATCCGGTAGGGCTGGCAATCAATCCTCTGAACGGTGAGTTGTGGACCTCGGTGAATGAGCGTGACAACCTGGGCAACAACCTGGTGCCGGACTACATCACCTCGGTCAAAGAGGGCGGCTTCTATGGCTGGCCATGGTTCTACATCGGGCAGCATGAAGATCCGCGAGCCGTGGCCGGCTTCGACGGCAAGGACAAGGAAACCCTGCCCCGCCCCGCCGACAAGACCATTGATAAAGTGATCGCTCCGGACGTTCTGATTCAAGCTCACAGCGCTTCGCTGGGGCTGACGTTTTACGACGGCACGCAGTTCCCTGCGGAGTATCGCGGCGATATCTTTGCCGGCGAGCACGGGTCATGGAACAGAACCCCGATGTCGGGGCATGAAATGGTGCGTGTGCCTCTCGAAAAGGGCAAGTCAAACGGAGTTTACGAGGACTTCCTCACTGGCATGATCGCTCCGGACGGGAACGCGTGGGGCCGGGTGACCGGAGTTGCGGTGGGCAAAGACGGTTCACTATACGTCACCGACGACGGCTCGAACACCATTTGGAAGGTCAGCTACGTAGGAAACGGAAAATAAACTTACATTAGGGGAGACAGCAGATTATGAGAATCGCGCGAGCATTGGCAGTATCCATGATGGTTGTGGGCGTCAGCATCGGGATGATGTTGGCGCAAGGCCCTCCGGGCGGCGGTGGCGGAAAAGGCGGCGGTGGTGGCAAGGGCAAGGGCGGCGGCAAGGGCGGAATCCCCGCACCGCTTACGATTACCGTTGCAGGGTACTCGGATGGCGGAATGATTCCGGATAGCATTGGGTGCGCCGCGGCTGGTGCGCAAAAGGATTCCCCGAAGATCGATTGGAGCGGGGCTCCCGCGGGGACCATGGCGTTCGCGCTGATCATGCACGACACCGACGTGGCGATCCAGGGGAGCGATGTTCTGCACTGGGCGATCTTCGACATCCCCGGGACGGCGACGGGTCTTCCGGCAGGCGTTCCCAAGATGGCGATGCTCGCCGACGGCAGCGTGCAGCCCAACAACATCGCCGGAATGCCGGGCTTCTATAGCCCCTGCCCTCCGGCGCCGACGACGCACCACTACATTATCGAGGTCTACGCGCTGGATGCAAAGCTGGGTCTGCCGGCGACCACGTCTCGCGCGGATCTGCTGGCCGCGCTCGCGATGCATACTCGCGCCAAAGGCACGTACGTCGGCCTGTATCACGTGTAATTCGTTCAACATTTAAATCCGAATCGAGAGGCGCAGCCGATACCGGTTGCGCCTTTCTTGCATTGCGGGACATCGGTGTATAATAACCGAGGGCCGAAGGCCGCATTGAATTTTGAGCGGTGGCGAAGCCACCTTAGGGAGCACTTACATGACGAATTCCACCCGACGCACCTTTCTGACCGCTGGCGCAGCCGCAGCAGTACCGTTCTTCATCAAGGCCGACGACAAGTCCGGAACCAAGCCTCTGATGCTTGGAGACGGCGAGCATAAGTATGAGTGCATCCACGATTGGGGCGCTCTGCCGTCCAACATCAAGTACGGCAACACGCACAGCATTAGCGAGGACGCCCAGGGCCACATCTACGTCCACCATACGGTGCACAAGGATAGCCAGAGCCCGGATAGCGTCGTGGTGTTCGACGACAAAGGCAAGTTCGTGCGCTCCTGGGGCGCGATGTTCAAGGGCGGCGCGCACGGCATGCACCTGCGCAAGGAAGGTAACACCGAGTACCTGTACTTCTGCGACGACAAGCACGGCTTCATCACCAAGCGCACGCTCAAGGGCGAGGAAGTCTGGACGCTGGGTTATCCGCACGAATCCAAACCCTACGCCAAGGGGCTCGGTGCAGCCCTGGCCACGAATTATCGGCCAACCAATATTGCGATCGCTCCGAACGGCGATTTCTGGGTCGGCGACGGCTACGGAACCTTCTATATGTTCCACTACACGGTTGCGAGCCCGACGGCGTATCCAGTGCTGAAGAATACCTTTGGCGGTCCTCCGCCTGCCGCGCCTGGAGCTGCTCCGGCTGGTAGAGGCGGCGGCGGAGCTAGAGGCGGCGGAGGTGGTGGAGCTCGTGGCGGTGGCGGCGCTCCCGGTGGTCCCGGCGGTGGTGGCGCACCCGGAGCAGAGGTAGCGGCAGGCGGGCCTGGTGGCGGCGGTGCACCTGGCGGTGGGGCACCTGGAGGCGGCGCAGCTAAGGGCGGCGGTGGTGGACGTGGCGGCGGTGGCGGTAGAGCCGCGGCAGTCCGGCCGCTGAACACGCTCGGCGTGCCTGCGGACCAACCCATCGACTCGATGAACAACCCGCACGGCAACTTCATCGACCTTCGCGATCCCAGCAAGCCGATCCTGATGGTCGCCGATCGCGGGAATCGCCGCATTGTGCGTTACACCACGGACGACAAGCCGATCGATGTCGTCGCCGGAACTCTTCAGCCCTGTCACTTCTATCCGCATCCGAAAACGAGCGAGATCGTGGTGCCCGACCTGTCCTCCCGCGTTTCCATCCTGGACAAAGACAACAAGATCGTGATCAATTTGGGCGAACCTACGATGCCGAACCCGCCCCGGACCACCGAAGATCGAAGTTCGTTCATTCCGGGCCAGTTCGTGAACCCGCACACGGCGATCTTCGATCACGCCGGCAATATCTTCGTCGGCGAATGGGTCGAAATCGGCCGAGTAACCAAGCTGCGAAAAGTATAGGCGTAGTCATGAGGGGCGGACCAGAGTCCGCCTCCCCTCATTCCTTGTAGAAGAGCACATGCATACACCATTCTTTGGGGAGTTCATGGGAACCCTGGTTCTCGTGATGTTGGGAAACGGGGTCGTCGCGAATGTTGTATTGAAGAAGACCCTTGGCGAAAACTCGGGCTGGCTGGTGATCTGCACCGGCTACGGATTGGCTGTGATGGCGGGAGTGCTTACGGCGATCGCTTGCGGCAGCTCGGATGCCCATATCAACCCTGCGGTGACGCTGGGCATGGCGATCGCTCAAGGCGACTTCAGCAAAATCGCAACCTACTGGCCGGCGCAATTACTGGGTGCGATGGTGGGCGCGATATTTGTGTGGCTGCATTATCGGCCGCACTTTGCCGTTACTCCGGACAAGGGCTCGAAGCTGGCTTGTTTCTGCACCGGACCCGCGATCCCGTCCACGGGCTCGAATATCTTCTCGGAAATGCTGGGCACTTTCATGCTGGTGCTGATTATCGGCGCGATCTTTTCGAAGTCGGTCTCGCTGGCCGGACCGGCGCCCGCGCTGGGACCCTTCCTGGTGGGCGTGGCAGTATGGCTGATCGGTCTGTGCCTGGGCGGCACCACCGGGTTCGCGATTAATCCGGCCCGCGACCTGGGCCCTCGCATCATGCACGCGATTCTGCCGATTCCCGGCAAGGGCGAATCGAACTGGGGCTACGCCATGGTTCCGGTGATCGGCGGGATCATCGGCGGCGTGCTCGCCGGAGCGTTCATGAAGGCCGCGTTTTAAAGTGGTGTCGCGATCACAGCTTCGCGGCCGCTCCCTGACGGTCGCGATTCTGTGTGTGCTGGTATGCGCGGCGGGACTGTGGGCGTTTCAGGCTCCTGGAGCGAACCCCGGCGTCCATCCGCTCACAGGCCGCCACATCGCCGGCGTCTGCGGATTCGGCGGATGCGAAACCTGGCTGCAGCGGCCGGAACGTGAGCAGGAAGAGAATCCCGATGGCGCCCTCGATGCCTTGAACCTGAAGGCCGGCATGACCGTTGCCGACGTTGGCGCGGGCACGGGCTACATGAGCCTGAAGCTCGCCAAGCGCGTGGGCGCGGCCGGGAGGGTCTACGCGGAGGATGTGCAGCCGGAGATGCTCCAACAGGTCCGCGCGAACGCCGCGAAGGCCAAGGCGTCTAACATCGTCGCGGTGCAGGGGAGTTACACGGATCCGATGCTCCCCAAGGGGCAGATGGATCTGGTGCTTCTGGTGGATGTGTATCACGAATTCTCAGAACCGCAGAAGATGCTGCGCGGAATTCGCGACTCGCTCAAACCGGATGGCCGGCTGGTGCTACTGGAATACCGCAAGGAAGATCCCAAGATCCCCATCCGCGAGGAACACAAGATGACGGTAGCGGAGGTCCGGACCGAGCTCGAAGCCGAAGCGTTTCGCCTGGACCAGGTGATCGAAACGCTGCCGCGCCAGCACATCCTGATTTTGACCAAAGCCCGGTAGTAGACGGTATAATGTGACTTATGAAAAGAATCTTCTTTCTTCCCCTGCTGCTGGCAGGGGGCCTTTACGCACAGGATCTGCCGGACGGAGCGGGCAAGGAGACGGTAGAGAAGACCTGCACCACCTGCCACGATCTTGGCCCGTTGACGCAGATGAACGGCGGCGCCGACATCTGGCAGTCAGTGGTCGACGATATGAAGAGCCGCGGCGCGGACGCCACCGATGCGGACTTCCGCACGATCGTGACGTACCTGGCGAAATACCTGGGCCCTGTGGTGAAAATCAACACAGACGCCGCCAAGGACCTGCAAACCAACCTGGGCATCACCGACGCCGAGGCCGCCGCGATCGTCAAGTACCGGACCGACAAAGGCGCCTTCAAGGAATGGGGTGACATCGCGAAAGTTCCGGGGCTGGATATGTCGAAGCTCGCCGGACTTCAGAAGCGCATTAAGTACTGACCGGGCTCCTCGCTCACTGGCAATGCGAAACACAAAAAGGGCGGCTGGTTTCCCGGCCGCCCTTTCGTAATTGCTAACGAGCGAACTAAGCTTTCACCGATCCGTGAGGATCGATCACGAACTTCTTGGCGGCGCCATGGTCGAAGTCCTTGTAACCCTGCGGAGCGTGATCCAGATTGATCATGGTCACGTTGACGGCCTTGGCCGGATGCACCTTATCGTGCAGGATGGCCATCATCAGCTGGCGGTTGTAGCGCAGCACCGGGCACTGGCCGGTGTGGAATGAGCACGACTTGGCCCAACCCAGTCCGATGCGAATGCTGAGCGCGCCGATCTTCGCGTTCTCATCGATGCCCCCCGGATCGCCGGTAACGTACAGGCCGGGAATACCGACCGAGCCGCCCGCCCGAACCACTTCCTGGAGCGAGTTCAGCACAGTGGCAGGACGCTCGACACCCGCGTCTTTGCCGGTTCCATGGGCTTCAAAGCCGACGCAATCGACAACGCAATCCACCAGCGGCTCGCCGAGGATGTGCTCGATCTGCTGGCCCAGCGTGGCATCCTTCCGGAGGTCGATGGTCTCGCAGCCGAAGCTCTTGGCCTGCGCCAGTCGCTCCGGAATCATGTCGCCGACGATGACGACGGCCGCGCCCAGCAACTGTGCTCCCGCCGCCGCGCCCAAGCCCACCGGGCCCGCGCCCGCGATGTAGACCGTAGTGCCTGGTCCAACGCCGGCCTGGATGCAGCCGTGATAGCCAGTGGGGAAGATGTCGGACAAGAGCGTGAGGTCCTTGATTTTCGCCATCGCCTTCTCTTTATTGGGGAACTTGATCAGATTGAAATCGGCGTACGGCACCAGCACGTACTCGGCCTGCCCGCCGACCCATCCGCCCATGTCCACATAGCCGTAAGCCGCGCCCGGGCGAGCCGGATTCACGGTGAGGCAGATGCCGGTCTTGCCTTCGCGGCAATTGCGGCAGCGCCCGCAGGCAATGTTAAACGGCACGGTCACCAGATCGCCGATGTTGAGCATCTCCACATCGTGGCCCTTCTCGATGACTTCGCCCGTAATCTCGTGGCCCAGAATGAGCCCTTGTGGCGCGGTCGTTCGTCCGCGCACCATGTGCTGGTCGGAACCGCAAATGTTGGTGGTGACAACTTTCAGGATGACTCCGTGCGGGGCTTCCTTACCGCCGAACGGGTCGGTCTCGCTTTTGGGCATTCTCAGCTTGGGGTAGGGGATGGATTGAACCTCCACTACGCCCGGTTTGATGTATGCAACTCCACGATTACTTGCCATGACTGTATCTCTCCTTTACCTTTCTTGCCTTGTCCTATACTTCTGTTCGCTACGGAACTAGAACGCCGCGGCGCCGGCTGCGGCAACCGCGTGGTCCTGATCTCCGGATCCGCCGCTGACGCCAACTGCGCCCACGACCTTACCGTCCTTCTTGAGCGGAATCCCGCCGGCGAAAATCATGATCTTGCCGTCGTTGGACGCGTGGATTCCAAAAAATTGTCCGCCGGACTGAGAATGCGCAGCCAGGTCCTTCGTCTCGATGTCGAAGGCCCGCGAGGTGTAAGCCTTCTTCTGAGAAATATCAATGCTGCCGATCCAGGCGTTGTCCATGCGGACGTGCGCCACGATGTTCCCGCCCCCGTCGGCCACTGCTATGTTCATCGGTTGCCCGATCTCGGCGGCCTTCTTTTCCGCCGCCGCAATCACTCTGCGCGCATCTGCCAATGTCACCATCCGTCGCTCTCCTTGTGATCCTGATTGGTACTGCGTGGTCTGTCTCGAAGCCTGTTCGGCCTCAGCAATTATACATCATCCATCCGTGAACGGAACCTCGCGTCAACAGTGTAGATTCGTGATTCGCTGGAGCCGTTTCACCGATCTCTGGCCGATTAAAAATGGAAGCGATAGCGAAGCTCCATGTAGATTTGACGCGGGTTGATGTAGTGGGTTCCACCGAAAGTATTGCTGGTGTCGAGGAGATAGCGCGTGTTGGCAATGTTGACTGCGTTCGCCGATGCCGAAAACCTTTCGCCGAACCGCTTGCCGACGGACAAATCAAAGGTCGAGTGCGGCGGCAGGTGCGCCGGTCCGTTTCCGTTGAGGAAGCCCGAGCCGAACTGGTACGCGGGTGCAACCCACATTCCTCGCGAGAGTGCCAGATTGAGGACCGATGTCACCGTGTTGCGCTGATCATGATCCAGTAAAAAATTGCCTGTGGGCGCAAATTCCAGCAACCCCCCGGTGATGGGCCCGATGCCTTGCGCGATCTGGTTGGAATACGCGATGCGCAGCTGCGCGACGTGGAACAGCCGCGGCGAACGCACGCTCACCTCCGTGCCGCTGATAATGGCGGCCAGATCGGTCAACGGAATGAAGATCCCCGAGTTGCCGATGACGTCATGATCCAGGAAATTGCGAGCGCTGGTATGAAAGTTGTCGATATCGAGCGACCACCCTCGCACCGGGATTGTCAACCCGATGTCATGCTGGATGTCGCGCTCGCCGCGAAGCGGGATGAAGCCGTAGCCCTGCGCCGCGGCGAAATCGAGCGATGGCCCCGCCAGACTATCGAGAGGAGGCGGCTGGTAATAATACGCGTAGTAGCCGTGCAATACCCAAGGGAGGCCGGGAACCCGGAGGGAGCCGCCCACTCGCGGATCGGCTGCGTTCTCCTGAATCAGGCCGCCGTAGTGGGTCAGCCGCAAGCCCAGATCCAGGGTCAGCCACGACGTCACTTTGTACTGGTCCTCCAGAAACACGGTCTCCGAGTTGGCGCCGTGGTCTTCCCGCTGACTTAACACGGCGCCGCTGGAGCTTTCTATGAGTCCAAAGAATGTATTGCCATGCTGACCCCAGACCTCCGCGCCGATGTGCACGTTGTTGCGATGTCTCTCCACTTGGAGCACAGAGCGAGCGCCGTAGTAGCTGGAGCGGTTGTTGTCGTCAAGAATGAAGGGGCTGTCCTGCGGTCCGCCGAGGTAATGCGCGCTATTGAAGTGATAATACGGGGAGAGCGTCAGAACCGCGCCGTCGGAGAAGGTGTGGGTCCAATGAAAGCCGCCCAGATAATCTCTCTCCAGATTCACATCGCGAATGCCGGAGGCTTGCTGGTCCTGGGTATTGGGAACCTGGTAATGATCCTCGCGCAGAGAAGCAATCCATCGGAACTGATCGTGGACGGAGCGGTTATACAGAAGGGAAAAGAACCCGCCCGTTCCGCTTTCCTCATCGTGAAGCACCTGCGAGACCGGCGTTCCCAACCCCACATTCGAACGGTTGCCGTCCACGCTGGCGAAATACGCGAGCCTCTGCGTATGCCCGCCAATATTAAACTGATCGTCGGTCGAAAACAGGTTGCCGGCGGAAGCAATGATCTCAGCTTGGTTGTCGCGATCGAAACCCGAAGGCGTGATCACGTTGAAGAACCCGTAGGTCCGGTCTCCGTACTCGGACGAATATCCGCCGCGCTCGACCTCCAGATTCTCCACGTTCTTGGGGTTGATCAAAGGCGCCACGTTGGCCGCGATGTTGGTATTGATGACGGGGATACCGTCGAAGAACCAGTTCACCTGGTGGCCCCCGCGCAGGTGCAGCATGTCGTGAACCATATACGCGCCGGGAGTGAAGTTCGTGATCATCGCCAGACTGTTGGTCTGGTCCGCGCCGGCAGTCTCGACAATCTCCCGGGACGTCACCGCTGTCTGCACCGTCGAAGTCTGCGTGGCGAGTCTGCTCGCGGTTTCTGAAACCTCAACGGCCTGGTGGACCGGAGCCAGCTCCAGCTGGAAGTGCAACACGGGAGCCCTCCCCGCCGTAACCGCCGCTGGTTGCGTTACCGCTGCAAATCCGCTCGCCGAAGCCGTGACGTTATAAGGACCTTCGGGGACGCCATCCAGTTGGAACTCACCGCTGGCGTCAGATTGAATGATCTTGTCGCCAAATTCCGCCGGTCCACGGACCGTCACCTGCGCGCCGGAAAGCGGGCGATGCTGGGGATCGTGAACAACTCCGCGAAGCGACCCAGTATTCTGCGCGAATAGAATTACATTAAATACAAATAGTATGAATAATAAATAGCATGTGCGGACACACATGTCCCACCTTCCTCCTTCGAATGACGCTGTTTGGAGCTAGAGAGAGGGATTGGGAGGTCCGCGTTTGTAGTGCGAACGGTTGAACGAGAAGCAGTAACGCGACGGAGTTTGCGTGGCCGTGGAGGGATGGCTCACGACGGCGGCAACCACCGCCGGTGAAGCCTTTAAAACAGCAGTTTTTATGGATTCCGGCGGCGCTAGTACAGCGGGAGAGCGGCCGTATTCGCTGCAAACTCCCTTGATCGCGGGGCCCAGCGGGAGTTGCGCCAAGAAAGCGCAATGATGCGCCCCGAGGCGGCGGCAGCAGGCGGGCACATCCGGGCTATCCTTCGCGAGAAGCCCTGGAGCTACCGGCGAAAACCCGAAAATCATCGCTAACAAGTATGCCCAGACGCGACGCACGGAGTAATAATACATGATTTATAATGAAAATACAATGCTCGATGCTTTTCTCTGCCAAGGTGTCCGCACTCCAATCGGCCGCTACGGAGGCGCGCTGGCGATGGTCCGAACCGATGACCTCGCCGCGCATCCGCTTGCAACTTTGAAGGGTCGATTTTCGCTGGTCGATTGGGAGCGCATCGACGAAGTCCTGCTCGGCTGCGTCACCCAGGCGGGCGAAGACAATCGCAACGTGGCGCGAATGGCGTTGCTGCTAGCCGGATATCCGGCTGGCGTGCCCGGCGTCACCATCAACCGGCTGTGCGCCTCCGGCATGGAAGCCGTGGCGTCGGCTGCCCGCTCGATCGCCGTGGGCGAGATTTCCCTCGCCGTCGCCGGCGGCGTCGAAAGCATGAGCCGCGCTCCCATGGTGATTCCCAAAGCCACCACGGCGTTTTCGCGCAATGCTGAGATCTACGACACCACGCTAGGTTGGCGCTTCGTCAATCCGCTGATGGAAAAGATGTACGGTACGGACTCGATGGCCGAGACCGGGGAAAACGTCGCCGAGGCGCATGGTGTCAGCCGCGAATCGCAGGACCGTTTCGCTCTTGCCTCGCAGCAGAAGTGCGCCGCCGCGCAGGCCGCCGGAGTTTTCGCCGAGGAGATCGAGCCGGTGAACGTGCCCGGCCCCAAGGGTTCCTTCAAAGCCGTGACCGTGGACGAGCATCCTCGCGCGGATACGACGTACGAGGCTCTGGCAAAGCTTCCCGCGCCTTTCCGCAAGGGCGGAACCGTGACCGCCGGTAACGCCTCCGGGATCAACGATGGCGCGTGCGCCATGTTCGTCGCATCGGAGAGCGCGGCGGCGAGATACGGACTTACGCCCATCGCGCGGGTGCTTGGCTCGGCCGCGGCGGGAGTAGAGCCTCGCGTCATGGGCATCGGCCCGATTCCGGCGATCCAGAAACTGATCGACCGATTCAAAATGACCATGGCCGATATCGACATTCTGGAACTCAACGAGGCCTTCGCCGCACAAGCCCTCGCCGTCACGCGCGCCTTTGGGCTGCCCGACGACAGTGAAAAGGTCAACCCCAACGGAGGCGCGATCGCACTTGGCCATCCTCTGGGAATGTCCGGTGCAAGACTAGCCCTGACCGCCGCGCATCAGCTTCAGCGAACCAAAGCTCGTTACGCGATCGCGTCCATGTGCGTCGGCGTAGGGCAAGGCATGGCGCTGCTCCTGGAGCGAGTGTAGCTTTCAACGCGCCGCGCGATACGCTTCATCGAGAATCTCAATCACATGCGACACGCGCTGCCCATGTCCGTGCTTTTCAACCCCCGCGCGAATTTGCAGCATGCAGCCCGGATTGGCGGTCGCGATCCGGTCCGCGCCGGTCGCGTTCACGTTCTCCATCTTTTTTTCGAGAAGCTGCATCGACATATCCGTGTGAAGAACGTTGTAAATTCCGGCGCTGCCGCAGCATAAATCGGAAAGGCGCATTTCCTTGACGATCAATCCAGGCACGCGCGCCAGCAACTGGCGCGGCGCGGAGCGTATTTTCTGACCGTGAGCCAGGTGGCAGGAATCCTGATACGTAACGGTGGCTCGAACCTCGCCCAAGCGCGGGTTGAGCTCGATCGAGGCCAGGAATTCATTGACGTCCTTCATGAGTGCGACAAAACGTTTGGCGCGCTCAGCGTAGCCCGGGTCATGCTCCAGCAGCTCGTCATACTCCTTGAGCGTGGAGCCGCAGCCGCCTGCATTGGTGAGCACCGCGTCGAAACCGTTGTCGAGCACGGCGTCGATATTCCGGCGCGCGAGCTTTCGCGCGGGCTCGCGCATTCCGGCATGAACGTGCAGCGCACCGCAGCAGGTTTGGGCGCCCGGCACGACCACCTCGCATCCATTGGCCTGGAGAACGCGGACAGTGGCTTCGTTCAGCCGCGCGAAGGACACGTTGGCGATGCAGCCGGAGAGAAATGCCACGCGGTACTTGCGTTCGCCTTTCGGCGGAAACACGCGGCCCATGTTGCGATAGAAGAATGGCCTCTCGACGGGAGGGGCCAGCGATTCAAGCTCCCCGAGCTTGCCCATGCGCTTCAGAATCCCGGAAGCGCGAACCAGTTTCTGAAGCCCGGAAGCCTGATAGACATACATCTTCCAACCGGCGATGCGCAGAAGCGTGCGGCTCGGCAGCAGGCGCTCGAAAACGAACCACCGCAGCAAGCGCGAGGGCCACGGACGGCGCACACGCTGCTCGATATCCGCGCGAGCCGCTTCCACCAGCCGTCCATATTCAACGCCCGAAGGACACGCCGTTTCGCAGGCTCGGCATGCCAGGCACAAATCGATGTGTTCCTGATACGACTCCGTGATGGGCGCTCCGTTCGATACCTGCACCATCTGATAAATTCGCCCACGCGGCGAATCCATTTCCACGCGCAGCTCGCGATAAGTGGGGCAGGCGTTCAGGCACAGGCCGCAGTGGACGCAGCGGAGTAGATCCTCCTGCTTGGGAGCGTCGATGTTTGCTGGCAGATTAGAGGCGGCCATCCAGGCGCCCCCGGTTGAGCAGATGCTCGGGATCGAACATTTCCTTCACGTGTGTCATCATCGCAGAATGGCCGGCCGAGGGTCCGGAGTCAGGTGGCCTCTGCGCGAAATGAGCATAAACGACGCCCGAACCGGCGCGCGCGACTACGGGCACATTTAGTTTCTCGACCAGCGCAGGCATGTCCATCAGTTTCACGGGAAAGCGGACAACAAGGCCCCGCGGATTCGTGGCCAGGAAGCGAGGCGTGAATTCGCGGATCTCCTCCCACACCGATTCAGAACACGTCTGCGATGCGGGAAGCTCGCGCGCGTAACGGTCCAGCGCCCTCGTATTGCCTCCGGCGTGAATCAGCAGCCGGTACCCTGAGGGCCAATTGACGATGTCGATCGCGGCGGGCTGGAGCGCGCCACGCAGGATGCGGTCTCGCTCGGCGAATGCCGCCGCGGCGGTCGAAAACTCCGCGACGAAGCTGCGTGACTCGGCGGGAACCGGAAACACTTTGAAGTTGACATGCGCGATCGCGGCCAGAGTCCCAAACGAGCCGGTCATCAATTTGGCCATGTCCAGGCCGGCAACGTTCTTGACCACCATGCCGCCGCTCGAAACCAACTTCCCTTCGAGCGTCGCGAAAGTCATACCGATGATCATGTCGCGAGCAGTGCCATACAGCCTTCGACGAGGCCCGCTCAGGTTCGCGGCGACGACTCCGCCAACCGTTGAATCCGCCGCCCAGCCTGGATCGAGCGGCAGCATCTGGCGATGCTCATCCAGGATCTGCTCCAGTTCGGCGAAACGCATCCCAGCTTGAACGCTGATCGTGAGATCGCGCGGATCGTATTGCAGCAGGCGGTTCAGCCGCGAGGTGGAGATGACAACGTCGGCGGCCTGTGGCGCACCGCCAAGCCGATCCTTAGAGAAATTCCCGCCCAGGCGGATGGTCCGGTGGGCCGATGCCGCGGCACAAAGAGATTCGGCAAGCTGCTCCGTAGATTCCGGGAGGAGTGCGCTCATGCGAATCTCCCATTATGAGGGAGACCGCGATGCGGGCGCGGAGCCGCTCTTAATTCCGGGGTGGTGGAGGAGTCTCCACTACGGTGAAGTTCGCGATCCAGCCGGTTTGCCCGCGCTCGAACGTCAGGCGGATATCGGAGAAGCGCTTGGTGTTCCACAGAGCCACCATGTCACGGTCGAGGGCGCTTTTATCGAACTTGTCGCCCACGTGCGTCCGGATCGTATTCCGCAGCACGTCCTGCGCAACGCGGCGGGTTCCCCGGAAGATGATGTCTTCGATGATGGCGCCCTCGGGCGGGACCACGAGGGGCACGTCGGGTTTGGGCGCCTGAAGTTGTGCAAAGGCTTCAAGGCGCCTGAATTGATCCATCGAAGCGGGCAGCGGCATCGTTCCAATGCCCAGGCGCGTTCCATCGGTGCGCGTGAACCGATCTTCCTTCGACGCCAAACCATTTTGCTCGTACGTTGTGAGACCCGCGTGTGGCACATAAAGCAGAGCGTCCTTTTCCGCCGGGTCCATGGTCATGTGGTATTCGCCAGTCATCGCCGTATCAACGAACTCGATCTCGACGTTATTGCCCATGCCCTCGATGTAGCGGTAGCGCCACTTCTCGAACGGGAACGTCGTGGTCTGGCCGCCACCCTCCTCGATCGGCCGCTGATAGCTGCCGCCCGCGCGATGTTCCTCGCGCTCGTCGGGCGGGCCGTACTTGATATAGATCATGCCGCGATCGGTCTTCCAGCCCGGGACGCCGTTCTTCTCGCTGAACATTTCGTCGGCGTACCCGATGCGGCGGTAGTGCCCCTCGCGATATTCATTCCGTTCG
>Ga0209167_10000465_pt1 | contig 29639 bp, 28 predicted proteins | sample Coa_R1_9_FD_187154 | JGI IMG/M metagenome (GOLD analysis project Ga0209167, IMG submission 187154) | Surface soil microbial communities from Centralia Pennsylvania, which are recovering from an underground coalmine fire - Coalmine... | ecosystem: Environmental > Terrestrial > Soil >...
CCACGTGGAACGAGTGCCAATTGCCAACTGATTTAGTCGTCGCGCTGGTGTCGTCGCGCACCTGAGGAGAGTTCCGCCGCGACCTCCGGGACCCAACGAGGGCCCGTCGTCCCCTCTAAACCGAACTTCTTTGAATCGGCCGCGCGAAATCAACCGGTAAGCCCTTGAGACATCGCTGTTTAGATCCTCGCGGGTAGTGTCGGTTTTTGAAGTGTACCCATGTAATCTACACTATCATATTTGTTATACGTAATTATTTATCGTATAATATTCCCATGTATGTGGAGTTCGTGCCCAACCGCAATTCTCCCCCTGCCATCCTTCTCCGCGAGTCCTCACGACTGGACGGCAAGATCGTCAAGCGCACGCTCGCCAATCTTTCCGACTGGCCCGCCCCACAGATTGCTAATCTCCGCCGCGTGCTGAAAGGCGAATCGCTCGTGCCCGCTGCGGACGCTTTCCACATTCAGCGTTCGACTCCCCACGGCCATGTCGCTGCCGTGCTCGGCACGCTGCGCCGCCTCGGTCTGGAGCGTATCCTCTGCCGCACGGCATGCCCCGAGCGCGATCTCGTTGTCGCCATGATCGTCGCGCGCATTCTCGAACCCTCCTCCAAGCTAGCCACCACGCGCGGTCTGCGACAGGAAACCGCCACTTCGTCACTCGCATCGCTGCTCAGGCTGGACCCGAATCCCGATGAGGCTCAGCTCTACCACGCTCTGGACTGGCTACTGGCGCGGCAGCCGGACATCGAGAATGCACTTGCCAAACGGCATCTGGCGGAAGGTTCGCTGGTTCTGTACGACGTCAGTTCCACGTACTTCGAAGGCCGCCGCTGCCCGCTGGCGCGCTTCGGTCACTCGCGCGATGAGCGCAGCGGCAATGCGCAGATCGTCTTCGGACTCCTGACCGCGCCGGAAGGTTGTCCTGTGACTGTGGAGGTGTTCGAAGGGAACACGGGCGATCCCACCACGGTCGCGCCGCAGGTCAATAAATTGCGGCAGCGTTTTGGCCTGAAGCAGGTGATCCTGGTGGGCGACCGCGGCATGCTGACCTCAGCCCGCATTCGCGAAGACCTTCAGCCGCAGGAGGGCCTGCAATGGATCTCGGCGCTTAAATCCGTCCAGATCCAGCAACTGGTCGCCGGCGGGGCCTTGCAGCTATCGCTGTTCGACGACCGGGACCTGGCCGAGATTCAGCATCCGTCTTACCGGGGCGAGCGATTGATCGCCTGCCGCAATCCGCTTCTGGCCGAGGAACGAAGCCGCAAGAGAAAAGAGTTGCTGGAAGCCACCGAAAAGCAGTTGAACAAGATCGTAGCCGCTACCCAGCGCAAGAAGAAACCGCTGCGCGGCAGGCGGGAGATCGGCCTCGCTGTGGGCCGGGTGCTGGGGCGGTACAAGATGGGGAAACATTTTCGCTTATTCATCGAGGAAGATGGATTTCGGTGCGAGCGCAAGCAGGACAACATCGCGCGCGAAGCGGCGCTGGATGGCATCTATGTCATCCGCACCAGTGTTCCGGTGGAGACTCTCAGCAGTGAAAAAGTGGTGGAGCGGTATAAGGGATTGTCGGACGTGGAGCGCGCCTTCCGGAGTCTGAAAAGCGTGGATTTGAAGGTTCGCCCCATCTATCATTACCTGGCAGGCCGGGTACGGGCGCACGTGTTTCTCTGCATGCTGGCCTATTACGTGGAATGGCATATGCGGCGGGCCCTGGCGCCGATGCTGTTTGACGACGACGATCCCGAAGCCGCTGCGGCGGAGCGCAAAAGCATCGTCAGTCCGGCCGCGCGATCGCCCAAAGCCAGGCGCAAGGACACGCTGAAGCGCACCAGCGATGGGATGCCCGTACACAGCTTTCAGACTCTTCTGAAAGACCTGGCCACGCTGACTTTGAACGAGGTCACGGTCGGCGAACAGACGATGCAGATGCTGGCTGCGGCAACGCCCGTACAATTACGCGCCCTGCAACTGCTCCAGGTTTCCGCATCCGTGTAGCTGTACCCAGTAACCGACACAGCCCCGTCGGTTAAGCACAGCTACTACACCCGATTACGGCCCATCGAGAAAAGAAGTTCGGTCTAAAGGCGTCGCAGATACTGGAAATCCGCCCTGACGGCGTAGTGTTTACCGATCAAGTTGACGCTTCGTCTGCATTTCCCGAATCAAACGAATGATTCGGAGGGCCTGCGTCCGATCCTTTTCCACTCATCAGGCGAAGGCTTCAAATAGGCCGCGACAGTCAAATTCCAAGCTTCTCAACGGCGGCCTCGAAGGACACGATGACCGCGGTCGGCTCGCCGCTCTCGCTCGAGACAATCTGAATCTCCGTGTTCGCCATGTCCCTATTTGCCTCTCCACAAAACCGGGTCTCACGAACCCCGCAGCGCCGATTCAATCTTCGCCGACAGCAACTCGTAACTCGCGTTGCCCGGATTGTACAGCCGGACAATACCCTTACCGTCCACCAGCACCATGGTCGGCGTAGTGCTCACGCCAAACTTCGCGAAATTCGCTTCGCTCAGCGGGATCTCGACCGATCCCAGCCCGGCATAATATTTCGCAAAGACTTCGCCGATGTACTTCGTCTCGACCGCCGGCGGCGCATCCTGCCCGCCCGCTACATAACCGTAATGTTGAGTCGGCGCGACCACTACCAGCCCGCGCGGCCCATATTTCGCCTGCAGCTTCTGCACAATGGCGACCTCGTTCTTGCAGTCCGAACACCAGTGCGCCCACAGAAACAGCAGCACCGGATGCCCCAGATGGGCGGAAAGAGGCAGCGGCTTGCGGCTCCCGATCCCCTGCGAAACATCGAGCACTGGGACCGGCTTACCTTCCAGCGTCAGCAGATTGAAGTTCTTCTGAATTCGGTCCCGGATCGACGTCCCTTGCCATTTCTTCAGTTCGCCATCCAGAAACAGCACGGCTTCATCGCGCCGGTTCTCTGCCGCCAGCGCCTGCGCTTCCACTTCGATCGAAGCGCCCAGCGCGATCGGCAAATGCGGCTCGGCGTCGAGCTTTCGATGCGCCACTTCCGTCAGGCACAGCCTGCGTACCTCCGCGGCATTCTTCTCTGCCGCCGCCGCATCGTGCCGCGCCAACTGCCCGCGGCCGATCCACGAAAATGCTTCGATATACTCCGGAGTCGTTCCCGCCGCCGCGCGATATTGCTGTAGTGCAGTCTCCGCGGCGGAGTAAGCGCCCGCCGTCACGGCGGCCTTCACGTAAGTGGTAATGTCGACCTTCTGCTGCGCAAACAAAGCACCGCAAAGCACAAGGGAAACCCCGCAAAATCGCGTCACTTTCAACCTCATCTTATTCCGCTGTTTCCAGTGTAAACGATCATAATTTCAAAGACTTCAGATAATCCCTGAAGGCGCCGCCGAGGTCGTGCCGCTGCAGCGCGAGCTCGACCGTAGCCTTCAGAAATCCCAGTTTGTCCCCGGCGTCGTACCGCGTGCCGTCGAACTTGTACGCGTAAATCGGGCGGCTGCGCAGCAGCAGCTTGAGAGCATCGGTGAGCTGAATCTCGCCGCCTGAACCCGGCTCCACGCTGGAAATCGATTCGAATATGTCGTGCGTCAGAATGTAGCGGCCGATTATCGCCAGGTTCGACGGCGCCTCGCTCGGCTTCGGCTTTTCCACCAGGTCGCGTATGCGGAACACCTTGTCCCTGCTTCCGTTGTGGGCCACGGGCTCGGCATCGATCGAGCCGTAGGACGAGATCGCTTCCCTTGGCACTTCCATAACCGCCACCACCGGCGCCGAGAAAAACTCGTATATATCGAGCAACTGACGGATGCACGGCGTTTCCGAATCGATCACGTCGTCCGCCAGTACGACCGCGAACGGCTCCGGGCCCACCAGATCCTGTGCGCGCAGCACCGCGTGGCCCAGCCCCAGCGCTTCCTTCTGGCGGATATACGAAATATCGATCAGATCGGAAACCTGTCGCACGATCTTCAGCAGATCCTTCTTATGGCGCGTTTCGAGCAGATTCTCCAGCTCGAAGCTCACGTCGAAATGATCCTCGATCGCCGACTTGCCGCGTCCGGTAACCATGATGATGTTCCTGATTCCGGACCGGACCGCCTCCTCGACGCCGTACTGGATAATCGGCTTGTCTACGAGGGGGAGCATCTCCTTCGGTTGCGCCTTGGTGGCGGGCAGAAATCGGGTACCCAGACCGGCGGCCGGGAAAACTGCTTTGCGAACTTTCGCTGCTGGCATCGTCTCTTATCTTGCTTGCGTGGCGGCAAATTCGCAACTTTCGTCCAGAGCAGGCCATATGGTACGTTGGGAAGTTCCATGGCATACGTAATCGCGGAACCCTGCATTGGCACCAAGGATACGGCGTGCGTTGACGCCTGCCCCGTCGACTGCATTCATCCCAAAAAAGAAGACCCCCGCTTCCCGGACGTCGAAATGCTTTACATCGATCCGGTGGAGTGTATCGATTGCGGCGCCTGCGTCCCGGTCTGCCCCGTTTCGGCCATCTTCGCTTTGGACGACCTCCCGGAAAAGTGGACTGACTTCACCAAAAAGAACGCGGATTACTTCGGCCGGTAACACGCGAGGTACACGCCACTTCAGTCGCGTTTGACGGTCCGCTGCAGCACAGTCCTGAGATCCCGGATACTCCGGACACTTTCCAGATCAAGCGTTCTCTCGACGACCTTCCCGGCACCCGCGGCGCCCACCACGGGCGTCATCAGATCGCGGCATTTCGCCACGACCTGATCCCGCGTCATCGGATTGTTCACCGTGCCGAGCACTGCCTTAACGTCCTCGGCCATGCGAGTCCCGTCGGCGAGCGCAACGGTGACCAGCGGGCCAGCGGACGGATCGAGCCGCACCTTTGCACGCTGCCGGAGCACTGCGGGATCCTGCATGCGCGGCTTGTCGTGCGCGGAACGAAACGTCGCGGTCTTGTCGATCAGCATAATGGCAATCATGTGCTGGATGCAGACGTCCGGCATCTCCCGGTTGTCGACGACCGAGCCCGGGTTCATCCGCACCACCACGTCTTTGACCTGATCCGCTTCGAACGGACGCTTCTTCAGCATGATTTCGAGCGCGTCGAGAGGTCCCTGGATAGGCGATCCCACGGTCCATTTCTTGATGCTCGTGGGCACGATCTCGTAGCGCTCTCCAAGCTTGTCGGTGAGCGACTTCTCATCGCCATGCGGCGCATTGGCCAGCAGGAAATTATCATCTCCCGAAAAAATATCATCGACACCGTTCCAGCCAGACTGAACCAGCAGGGCAGAGGTGACACCGGAACGCGCCGGCATGCCGCCGAAGACGAAGCCCTTCTCGATATGGTCGGTATCGCGATCCCAGGCCGCTATGCCCGAGGATTGCTGCGACGTGTAATCGAGCAGCCATCGCATCTGCTGCGCATTCAGTTTGGCGGCGCATCCCGCAGCCGCAGCCGCGCCGAACGCTCCGGCGATACTGTGCGTGCTCTTGTGGGTTGCCGACACGCCCGGACGCAGTGTGATCAAAACGCGCGCGCCGACATCGTAGCCGAGCACAACGGCGCGCAGAAAATGCATGCCGCCGATCCCGAACTGCTCTCCGGCGGCCAGCGCCGCGGGGACCACATTGCAGCCCGGATGCCAGCCTCCCGGCCAGGAATCGTCGGTTTCATCGGCGTGCGCCAGCACACCGTTGGCCAGCGCCGCTTCAATCGGCCCGCACAGGATATTCGAACCGACAATCATCGCCACCTTTTCGCCGCCATAAGCGCGGCCAAAGCGGATGGCCGCGCGCCCCGGCGGCAACTCGGAGCCGGAGATCATCGCGGCGAACGTATCGAGGATGTGATGCTTCGCCTTTTCGATCACCTCGTCGGGAATCGGCCGGTTCCATGCCTCGCTCATATACGTGCTGAGCGTAGTCATGGCCTGATTGGCAGGCGCAGCAGCAATGGCCGTTCGAAAGGCCAGTGCTCCGCCCATCGCTTGGAATGCCGTGCGCCGCGTCATGGCGCTTTACCGTCCCGGCGGAACGACTTTCAGATCGGCCTCGGACTCAGCCTGGCTCTTCGTCGGCACCACCTTGTCCGGATCGATCCGCACCATCATATAAGTGATGTGATCGGGGATCTCGGTGAACAAATGCCCGGTCCCCGCCGGAATGACCATCATGTCGCCGGCCTTAAGGTGACTCACCTGAGGGTTGGTAATGGAATCGGAACTCCAGCCGGGACCATTCTGCAGCCGCACGGTCTTCTCGGAATCGGGTCTCTTTACGGAATTGACGAGATCCGGGCCGGTCAGCAATGTCGCGGCGCCGTCGATCACGTAGTAGACCTCGCTGACCTGTTCGTGTTCCGCGACCGCGCCCTTCCGAACGCTCCCCGCCACCAGCTTGGGCCGGGTCACCATCCCGATACCGACCTGCGCCTTGCCGATGTCGACCGAGCGAACCTGCTGATCGATGACGTTGTACTTGATGGCCTTCGCGGTGTAGGCATCAAGCTCGCTCTTCGGGATGTAAGTAGCCTGACAGTGGCGGCAGGTAGGTTGCGGGCTCTGCGCCAGAAGCACGAGCACAGTAGCGGCACCACCCAGCAATACTTTGAAACTGTTACGCATTGGATTTTCTCCTTGTGTTACTACACTGCACTGTGGGGCGGACCCCCCGGTCCGCGGCCGACGCCCCCGTCGGCTCACGCTCCCCAAATCATATACGAATTTACGAATAGCGCAGCAAAGCCTTGAACCCGTAATCCATATGCATCTGGATGTGGCAATGAAACAAGGTCATTCCCGGCTGGTCGGCGGTAAAGTCCACGCTGGCGCGCCCAAACGTGGGCACCACCACCGTGTCCTTGATCACGCCCGAGGTGGGTTTGCCATAGATCTCGGCAATCTCCAGCTGGTGGCGATGCAGGTGCAGCGGATGCGCATCGTCGGTGCGGTTATGAAACGTCAGCCGGTATCGCGTCCCCTGCTTGAGCACAAACTCCTGCTCGTGAGGATAAGGTTTCCCATTCACGGTGAACTGGTTGAATTTGCCGGCGCCCCGTGGAACCTTTTCAAATACCATGTCCAGCTTTTCGGTAGGCGCCGTCTGCGATGGCGGCTTGCCAAAAATCGTATAGTCCCAACTGGATTTCGGCGGCGGAGTCCACTGCGGAGTGCGCCGCTGATTGGCGTATTCGACGACAATCCCCAGGCCGCCTTCGCGCACCATATCCTCGGGCGCGCCCATGATCCAAACGCCGGGCTGCTTCATCTCCACCCATGCGTCGATGCGTTCGCCCGGACCCAGCATCAGCACATCCACAGGCGCCGGCACAGGCACCGGATTTCCGTCCAGCGCGATCACGTTGAATTTGTGGCCGGGCAGGGCCAGATGACGGTTCTCGATGGCGCTGGCATTCAGAAAATGAAACAGCACGCGTTCGCCGGGCTTCACGCGGATCGGCTCCCCCGCGCCGAGGGCTTTGTCGTTAATGGAAAAAATATCGGACGCGACCTCCATCCCCGCTGGCCTCGTATCGAGCACCGCCGGCTTTTCCGGCTGCGGTCCGGTGGCATCGAGATCGTCGTTATCCATAAACATGTTGGTGAAATACGGCTCCCAATCGCGCAGCGCGAGGTAATGTTCCTGATCGAAGTTGCCGGGATTATTCGCGCCTTCGATAATCAGAAATCCGAACATGCCGGTGTAACTGCCCCGGTGCAGGTCTTCCATCGACATGGTATGAGTGTGATACCAGCGGGTGCCGGCCGGCGTAGGCGTAAAACGATAACTGCGGCTTCCATGCGGAGGCACCGGAGGCGTGCCTTCTTCCTCCGCTCCGTCCACATCGGACGGGATAAGCAGGCCGTGAAAATGCACGAACTCAGGCACGTCGGTGTCGTTGGTGACATTCACCGTTACCGGCACGCCTTCCTTCATGCGCAGCCGCGGCCCCGGCGAGACGCCGTTGTACCCGATGGTGCTGAGAATGCGGTTGGGCGCGAGTTCGACGGTGATGGGCGCGATTTTAAGCGTGAACTCGGTCTTCGCCACGTCTTGCGTGCCGGTCGGAGCAAGGAAGGATTGCGTCTGCTGACCCACCAGTCGGCTGCCCGCCGCCGCTACGCCGGCTATTTTGAGGAAGTCGCGTCGTTCCATGAGAAATGCTGTCGATCATAGTATAGGTGGGGCAGACGATCGTTTTTTGTCGTCTGCCGGCATTTGGTCGGGACTCTCGCCTTTCAGCGCTCGTCACCTTCACCTTGCGGACGGGTCTCTCACCTCGCCGTTTCGCAGCATGTCCTTAATCTCCTCTTATCTCCTCTATTGAAAAGGGCGGTTCCCGGCGATGGATCACGGCGTGACAGTTTGCACACACCGGCCGCAGATCCTCGGTAGGGTGGAGCACGTACTCCGCCCCTACATGCGCGATTGGAATGATGTGGTGAGCGTGTATGTATCCGGCCATGGCCTCTCCATAGGTGGCCTCGAAGCTGAAGCCACAAGCGGCACAGCTCCTGCCATAATACTGGAGACACGCTTCGCGTGCCCGCCGGTTCCTCTCGTATGCGTTCACGCGAACGCGACGAGCCGCGCCCTCCTAATACTCCACGCCGGGAGGCAATTCTTCCGCAACGAAGCGCTCGGGCCTCGGGTCAGCCCTCGTCTTGGTCGTGGGTACAGGCGCTCTACCTGACATGAGGATGAGCTGTCCCGCCCGTGCCAAATCCTGCTCGTCAGCAATCTGAAAAACTGAAGGGAACCGCGCTGCCCAGCGAGAGGTCGACGGGGTTTGTCGAAGATCTGTTTCACTTGGATCAAGTGCGAGAAATACGCGGATGCTTCGCTGCGCCGGGTTGAGGTAGGCCACCGCCCGTCGAGGAGGCCCGGTCTTGAATGCGGCGTAGTACTTTGCCTCGCTATATTCCAACTCGGGAATGCGATCACGGAGGCTCTGCAGCCACGACCGAGTTTTGGTGCTTGACTGAACCAGCACAGGAGCTATTTTTTTTCTCCACTACCAAATTCGCGCAGCGACCCGCCAAGTCCCAGCCGTTATGGGACCGCGGAGACGCAATTTTCCTCGGCCGCTTCGTCTTCGTCGGCTCCCTCCGTGCTCTGGGCCCCAGAAAGCGGAGATAGGCGAATTGCGAGCTCTGAAAATCGCGCAGACGTGTCTGGCTTGGCTTTCGGCACTATAGTCGACGAGACGACCACAGCGCGACCGTCTTCCTTTTCGTCCTTCTGACGTTGCAGCGTCTGTTTTAGCTTCTGAGCTTCTTTGGAAAACTGCCACGACTCGTAGGTCTGGTACGTGATCGTTCCGAGCTGGTGGGTCACTTTTCCCCCACCTTGCTCGCACTGACTAACGACATCGGGGCTGAGCGCAGCCACCTCCAGCGTAATCAATTTCAGCTGAATTTTGAGGCGCAGAAAACGTTCAATCTCAGCTTCAGGAGACAACTCGAGGTCGACCCGCGGAAGTTCGCTGAAGTTGTGCTGAAAGTTCAGCGGCGGGCGATAGCACTTGATCAGCTCCTCCTCCAGTTCTCCGCATCGCGTTTCGTCGGCCTCGGGCAGCCATGCAATTAACGTCACGCCATGTTCTCTGAACCTGGACATCTGGTTATGCTCTTTCAACCGCTGTCTAATCGAACCTGCGCGTCCTATGTACCACACGCGGCCCGCGGTATCGACAGCAAAATAGACGCCGGCCGAAGCAGGCAAAAGATCCAGTTGATTGAGGGGAGCCTTGGCGAGATCCGCAATTTCTACGGGAGGTTTTCGAATAAGAAACCACTGCCCTTGCCTGGGCTTGATTATTTCACGGGAATCCGCCTCAGCCCGATAAGTGACCTTTCGGGTTCGCCGGAGGCCTATTCAACGCTCTCGTGACCGCAGCTTTCAGCGGCGGAAGATCGTCTGTCACGGCGTTCCAGATGGTGCTCAAATCGATTCGTTCATAAGCATGGCGAAGCTGGTTTCCAATGCCTCTGATATCCCGCCACGGCTGGTCGGGAACGCGCTGTTCCGCCTCATTCCCGAGCCGGGCAGCAGCTTCGCTGATGATTTGCAGTTTGCGCTCGACCGCCGCAACTGCCATGGGATTCGAGCGAAACGCCTCGAAATCCATGCCGGACGTGAATTCTTCGATCATCGCGATCGCTTCCATGATGTCGCTGAACCACCGTTGTGGAGGCGGACTAAAAGACAAGAACCGACTCGCGCTCCGCTCTTTCCAGCACCTCGGGGCGGAGCGTCTTTCTATCGGACAGGTCTGCCTTCACGCCGAGGATATCCGTAAGCCGGTTTTCGAGGTGGACCCTCCCGATGAGGGACAGCTTCCTGGCCCGGTCGAAATCGGCAATAACATCAACATCCGAAGCTTCACGGATTGCCGTGCCCCGCGCATAGGAGCCATGCAGCAATAGATGCTCAACGCCAGCGGCCTTCAGCTCACCCTCATACTCTCGCAGTTTGGCGATGATTGTGGATTTATCCATATGCAATCCTGCTTTATATTCTCCCGCATCTCAGTAGCCTCGCCAAGTTGGCGATTTCCGGAAGCGTCACCATTTCCCCGTCGTGCCCGCGCTTCGCATTAGAGAGAATGAAGCATGACAGTGGCGGCATCACTTTATCAGTTCGAATGGGATCCAGCCAAGGTGCAAAGGCGGAAATCCACGGCCACGAGGAACAGCGATGAAACCCGAATCCGACTTCAGCAAGGGTGAACGTGGCAAGTTCTTTCGGCCAAACGCTGAGCTGCGGCCGCCGATCTATTTGAACGCCGACGTGCAGGCCTACTTCGCCGAACGCGCGGCGGAGACAGGCATCCCGCTTGGCGAGACGGTGAACGCACTGCTGAAACAGAAAATCCGGATGGTCGAATCGATCAAGTAAAGTTCGTCCTCGGGTCGGCGAAATACTGTAGAGATTCAGATCGCCCGCCCCTGCAACCTGCGATCCCTCGCGGCACGTAAGTACAATAAAAGAATCCAGCCTTCGTCGGAGATTGATCGACCGTGGTGCGCAAAGAATCCGCTATAACAACCGCTCTCGCAATCCTGTGTTGCGTTGCCATGCTGACCGTCATTTCGTGTTCGCGCGGTGACGTCAAAGCCGACGCTGCCGCCGCGCCCCCGGCCATACCGGTCCGCGCCGTTTCCGCGTCTGTTTCCGACGCGCCAGTCGAAGTCGCCGGCATCGGAAACGTGGAGGCCATCGCGTCGGTTGACGTCAAATCGCGCGTGACGGCCCCCGTAGTCCGCGTCCATTTTTCCGAAGGCCAGGACGTTGCCAAAGACGATATCCTCTTCGACCTCGATCCTGAAACTTACAATCGCCAGCTCGCCGAGATCGAAGCCAATATTGCCAGGGATACCGCGAATGAAAAGCAGGCCGACGCCAACATCGCGAAGGACGAGGTCATGCTTAAAAATGCGCAACTAATCGCCAACCGCGGCAGACAACTCGCGAAGGAAGGCATTTTCTCCCAGGAACAAACCGAACAAGTGGTGTCGAACGCCGACGCAGCCAACGCATCCCTCGAAGCCGACCGCGCCGCGCTCGAGAGCGCCAAAGCCGCCGGGAAAGCCGACCGCGCCCGCCTGCAGCAAACGACCCTCCTTCTCGGTTACACCCAAATCCGGGCGCCCATATCGGGGCGCGCCGGCGCCATCGCCGTGAAACAAGGCAACCTGGCTAAAGAGAATGACACGACCCTCGTGACGATCCTCCAGACGACCCCCATCTACGTATCGTTCTCCGTTCCCGAGAATTTGCTCCCGGAAGTCCGCCGCTACCAGAACTCGGGCTCGCTGGCCGTGAAGGCCGTCACGTCCGATAACAAGGAGAGCAGCGGTGTCCTGAGCTTCATCGACAACACGGTGGATACCTCCACCGGCACCATCCGTATGAAAGCGTCTTTTGAAAACACGGGGCGGGCGCTCTGGCCCGGCCAGTTTGTCAACGTCCGCGCCCGGCTGAATATGGAGCACAATCGCATTCTCGTCCCGTCCCGCACCGTTCAGACCGGCCCGGACGGAAAATACGTCTGGGTCATCAACCCGTCCGATTTCGCCGTTTCCATGCGAAATGTGCAGGTGCTGCGAAACTACACGCCGCCGGGCCAACCCGAACAAGCCGTGATTGGCGACGGCCTCAGATCCGGCGAGCAGGTGGTTTCCGAGGGTCAATTGCATCTGGCTCCGGGAGCTCACGTCCGCCTGCTTGCCTCAAATAAGGCCGCGTGATGTTGCAATAAAAAATGCCATGCGCTTCACCGATTTCTTCATACGCCGCGCCATCACCACCACGCTGCTCATGGTGGCCATACTGGCATTCGGCCTGCTCAGTTACGTCAGCCTTCCCGTAAGCGATCTGCCCGCCGTCGAATACCCCAGCATTCAGGTCTCTGCCGGTCTGCCGGGCGCTAATCCCGACATCATGGCATCGTCCGTGGCGACTCCGCTCGAAAAGGAATTCTCCAACATCGCCGGGATCGAAAGCATGTCGTCGTCGAGTACCCTCGGGGCTACCAACATTAACCTCCAGTTCGACCTGAACCGGTCCATCGATGCCGCCGCGCAGGACGTTCAGGCGGCCATCTCCCGCGCCGGCGGCAGTCTGCCTGCAAATATGCCGTCGCCGCCTTCGTACGACAAAGTCAATCCTTCGTCGAGTCCCGTGATGTATCTGACGATGTCCGCCGCGACGATGACTCCCGCCGCCCTCGACGAGTACGCCGAAACCCTGCTCGCCCGCCGCATCTCCATGGTGAGTGGCGTTGCCCAGGTACAGGTATTCGGCGCAAAGAAATACGCCGTCCGTGTCCAGGCCGATCCCGATAAGCTGGCCGCGCGCGAAGTCGGCCTCGAAGAGGTTCGCGACGCCCTTTCCCACCAGAACGTGAACCTTCCCGCCGGTTCCCTCTACGGCTGGGCCAAATCCTACACCATCCAGTCCAACAGCCAATTGACCGCCGCCCCACAGTTCCGGCCCATGATCATCGCGTGGCGAAACGGCAACCCCGTGCGGCTTGAAGACGTGGCCAACGTCTTCGACAGCGTGACTTCCGACAAGAGCTCCTTTTGGATCGACGACCGCGACGCCATCATCCTCGCCATCCGAAAGCAGCCCGCCGCCAACACCGTTGCGGTGGCTGACGGCATCACGCGTCTGCTGCCGAGCCTCCGCGAAAAAATGCCGGCCGGCATCCGCCTCGAGGACGTTTATGACGCCTCCACCGACATCCGCAACTCCATCCGGGACGTCAAGGTCACCCTGCTGGTCACCATCGGTCTCGTGATTCTGGTGATTTTCGTCTTCCTCCGCAACGTGTCCGCGACGCTCATCCCGGGGCTTGCCGTCCCTCTTTCACTGGTCGGCACGTTCGGCATCATGAAGCTGCTCGGCTTCACCATCGACACGCTGTCCATGATGGCCATCACGCTTTGCGTGGGCTTCGTGGTGGATGACGCCATCGTCATGCTCGAAAACATCGTTCGCCACATGGAAATGGGGAAAACGAGGATGGAAGCCGCCATCGATGGTGCGCGGGAGGTCGGATTCACCATCGTCTCCATGACCGTTTCACTGGTTGCCGTGTTCATCCCCGTGCTTTTTCTCGAAGGAATTATCGGACGTCTGCTGCGCGAGTTCTCGATAACCATTGCCGTCGCGGTACTGATTTCAGGCGTGATTTCACTGACGCTGACGCCCATGCTCGGCAGCCGCTTCCTGCGCCATGACGCACAGCACGGCGCCGTCTACCGCTGGTCGGAGGCATTCTTCACCGGACTTCGCAATTTGTACCGGCGGACTCTGCTGGTCAACCTGCGCTTCCGGCTTGTCACTTTGCTGGGAAGTCTCGTGCTCACCGCCGCCACGATTTATTTGTTCATCGTCATGCCGAAGAGTTTCCTGCCGGTCATCGACACCGGATTTGCCCAGGGCGGCGCTGAAGCCTCCGAAGATACGTCGACCATCGAAATGACGTCTCTGACGCACCAGGCGCTCGACATTCTCCGCAAAAACCAGTGGATTCAGGCTGCCGGCGGCGGCACCAGCGATTCCCCGCAGAACAACGGCTTTCTGTTCGCGATTTTCAAGGACGATCCCAAGCGGCCCCCGGGGACCGAGATCCTCGCCCAGCTGCAGCAGCAGTTCGCCGCTATTCCCGGCCTGAATGTCTTCATGCAGATTCCGCCGCCGCTCACTCTCGGCGAGAATGAATCCCGCTATCAGTACTCCGTGGCCCTGCAGGACGCCGACGCCGATTTGCTGAACACATGGGCGCCGCGCCTCGAAGCCAAACTTCGCTCCATGCCGGCGATCGGCGCGGTCTACAGCGATCTGCATCTGAGCAGTCCCCGCGTCAACGTCGACATCGACCGCGACCGCGCTCTCTCCCTGGGTGTCACTCCCGAGCAAATCGCCAATACGCTCTATGACGCTTACGGAAACCGCCGCGTGTCGCAAATCGCGGCGACGGCCAACCAGTACGACGTAATTCTCGAAGTTCCGCCCGAAAATCAGCGCGCGCCGGATGCGCTTTCAAAGCTCTACATCAGGTCGAGCAACAACAAGCCGATTCCGCTCTCGGCAGTGACTCGCCTGAAACCCGGCGTCTCGCCGCTCAGCATCAATCACATCGGCCAGCTGCCCGCCGTGAACTTCGAGTTCAGCACGAAGAAAGGCATTTCACTGAGCGACGCGACGGCGCAGGTTCAGGAAGCGGCGCGCGACATCGGGCTCCCCGAGAGTATGAGTTTCACCTTCCAGGGCACTGCCCAGGAATTCGAAAGTTCGCTTCGCGGCCTTGCCATTCTGCTGGTCATCGCCGTGCTGGTGATCTACCTTGTTCTCGGCGTACTCTACGAAAGTTTCATTCACCCCATCACGATTTTGTCCGGGCTGCCGGCCGCCGGGATGGGCGCGCTTTTGACCCTGCTCCTGTTCCATCAGGACCTCAACCTCTATTCGTTTGTCGGCATCATTCTGTTGATCGGCATCGTCAAGAAGAACGCCATCATGATGATCGATTTCGCCATCATGGCCCGCCGCGCCGACGGCCGGAGCGCCGAAGACGCGATCGTCGACGGCTGCCTCCAACGCTTCCGCCCCATCATGATGACAACCATGGCCGCCCTGCTCGGCACATTGCCGATTGCACTGGGATACGGCTCTGGTGGCGAAGCCCGCCGGCCGCTGGGACTGGCGGTCGTTGGCGGCCTCGTGGTTTCGCAGTTGCTGACGCTCTACATCACGCCGGTGATTTATCTCTATCTCGAAAAGCTCACCTCCGGGCCCTCAGACGAGAAAAAGAAGAAGGGTCGCGCCGCCGCGTTTGACCCTGTGAAGGTTTGATACCGCGCCTTCGAACTGCGCCATTTTCTGGCTAAAGCTTGACAAATGTTGTCATAATTGACAACATCAAAGGGGATGGCCGAGGCGAGGAAAACAAGGCCCGTCTCCTGGATCAAAGCGGCGCTGAAGGACTTTGAAAGCTTCCCAAACGATGCCCAGGCTCCTTTCCTGACGGCGCTCACAATCGCGGCTGAGGGAGGCAAGGCAGATATCGCGAAACCTCTGCAGGGCCTTGGTTCCGGCGTCTTTGAAATTGCGCTGGCGTTTCGGGGTGATGCATTTCGCGTCATTTATGCGGTCCAGCTCGCCGATGATATCCGGGTCATCCACGCGTTTCGGAAGAAATCGAAGCAGGGTATCAAAACACCGAAACACGAGATCGATTTGGCGAAGGATCGGATCAAGAGACTGAAGGAGGTACTTGGATGAAAGGTGAAAAACTGGAGCTGGTTCGTGGCACTGGAAATGTGTTCCGGGACCTCGGCCGCGAGAACGCGGACCTCGAACAATTGAAGGCGATCCTCTCGGCTGAAATCATCAAGGCGCTCGACCGCGAGGAGTTGACGGTCCGCGCCGCTCAAGCCCGAACAGGCTTCGCCGCAGCGGATTTCTCGCGTATTCGGAACGCCGATCTCGCAAGGTTCACCGCCGACCGATTGATGTCGATTCTGAACCGCCTTGGTTCCCGAGTCGAAGTGAAAATTCGGGTGACACCAGGCGAAGCGATAAGGGGCGAGCTGCGAGCTTAAGCTCATTAGCGCTGTGAAGGTCTGACGCCGCATTCGGTGGGGTAGACGATCGTTGTTTGTCGTCTGCCGGCGCTTCTGATACGCTTCAAGACAGATCGAGGAAATTATCCATGAAGCTGGTGCGGCCCATCTCCACTATTCCCCTCCTGCTCATTTCGCTAACCGTCGGACTGTTTGCGATGCAGTTCGGAGGCTTCCGCCGCCAGCAAAACTACTATTCCTACGGGCAAAGCGTGCCTTCTGAATTCTACTGGAGCCGCCTGCAGTACAACACTCTCTATGGCGGCGGTGGGTTTCGCAGCTACGGCGGCGGCTGGGCGCAGGACTTTCCGAAGGCCGACAACGATTGCCTGATCGCGTTGCGCCGTTTGACCCGTATCAACTCTCCGTCGCCGCTGAACGTCGCGGACATCGATAGCGATCATCTCTTCGACTACCCCTGGGTCTATGCCATTAACGTAGAGAGCTGGACCTTCACCGACGAGCAGGCAAAACGCCTCCACGACTATCTTTTGAAGGGCGGCTTCCTCATGGTGGACCATTTCCACGGCACCGCGGACTGGACGCGTTTCATGGCTGGCATGCGCCAGGTGCTGCCCGACGCGCAAGTCGAGGACCTTCCGGATGGCGACGAAATTTATCACGTCTTATACGACATCAACGAAAAATTTCAGATTCCCGGCGAACAGTACGTTTCAAGCGGCATTACCTACGAGAAGGATGGCTACGTGCCCAAGTGGCGCGCCATCCGCGACAAGCACGGCCGCATCATGGTGGCGATCTGCCACAACATGCATCTCGGCGATGCCTGGGAACACGCCGACGAGCCTGAGTACCCCGAGAAGTTTTCCGGACTTGCTTTTCGGATCGTGCTGAACTACATCACCTACTCCATGACGCACTAGGCAGTACGTCCAACAGCCAGCCAGCCCATGTTCGAATTTTTCTTTAAGTACCCGCGTTCCCTGTACGCACGCGGCCAATTCTCTTTTTTGGGAGCATGGCCGAAGTGGATGCTCGTAGTGCTGATCCTGGCCGCAGCCGCCGGTCTTGCCTGGCTGATCCGCTCCCGACTGGCCCAGGCTGCGCCGGTCATGCAGAGTTGGCGAGCATGGGTGATCTGGGGCCTGCAGACGCTGCTGGCCGCAATGATTCTGGTTCTGCTGTGGCAACCGGCGATCACCGTAGCCGAGCTGAAGCCACAACAAAACATCATCGCCGTACTCGTGGACGATTCCAAAAGCATGGGTGTAACAGAGGACGGTGCCACCCGCCAGGCCCAAGCCGTCAAAGCCCTGCGGAACGGGGTGCTCGACAAACTCAACCGGTCTTTCCAGACCCGTCTTTACCGCGTAGACGACGTGCCCGCCCGTATCGACAAGCTCGACGATCTCAAACCCATCGCGCCCTCGACCCGCATCGGCGACAGCCTCAAACAGTTGAGCGAGGAGACTTCCGATCTGCCCATAGGCGCCCTGGTCCTTCTGAGCGACGGTGCCGACAACTCCGGAGGCGTCAGCGCCGACGCCATCAGCGCACTGCGCGCCAGACACATCCCCGTTCATACGATCGGCTTCGGACGCGAGCACGCCGCACATGACGTGGAAATCGACGATGCCGTCCTTGCTCCCCGCGCCCTTGCCGACTCCCGCCTCGCAGCCAAAATCACTTTTCACCAACGAGGGTACGCCGGATCGAAAATCAACCTGACAGTGCGAGACGTTACCACCGGCCCCGGGAAAATGCTGGCGTCACGCCCCATCACTCTCGGACCCGACGGCAACCTCCAGACCGAAACTCTGCTGTTCGATATCGGCGGCGCCGGCGCGAAAACACTCCAGATCGCCGCTGCGCCGCTCCCAAACGAGGAGAACACAGCCAACAATACTGTGACCCGCGTGGTGAACGTCAGCTCCGAAAAACGCCGCCTCCTTTATATGGAGGGTGAACCGCGTTGGGAGTACAAATTCATCCGCCAGGCCGAACAGGACGACCGAATGGTGCAGATCGTCTCCATCGACCGCACCAGCGAAAACAAAATCTACGTCCAGGGAGTCGACGATCCCAAGGACTTGGCCGGCGGCTTTCCTTCCAAGGCGGAAGATCTATTCGCCTACCAGGGCCTGATCATTGGATCGGTCGAAGCCGGCTACTTCAATCCCGGCCAACAACAAATCATCCGTGAATTCGTGGACCGGCGCGGCGGCGGCCTCCTGCTGCTCGGCGGCCAGTTCGCGCTGGCGGACGGCGGATGGAACGCCACCAACCTGATCGATCTGTTCCCAACCACTCTGCCGCTCCAGGCCGGCACATTTCACCGCGAACTTGATCCGATGCGGGGCACCACGCACACCACAGCCGAGCTCGCGCCCGCCGGTGAGGACAGCATCATCACCCGCCTGGTCGACGACCCCGCCGCCAACGACGCCAAGTGGAAGAAGCTGCCCTACCTGATGGACTATGAAGATCCCGGCACTCCCAAGCCGGGCGCGACCGTTCTCGCCAATATGATCACGCCCGAAGGCAAGAAGCTGCCGTTGTTGATCACGGAAAATTTCGGCCGGGGCCGAACAGCGATCATGGCGACCGGAGGCAGTTGGCGTTGGCAGATGAGTTTACCCCTCGGCGACACGGCGCACGATCTCTTCTGGCAGCAGCTGCTTCGCTGGGTGGTTTCCGATACCCCCGGCCACGTTTTCGCATCAGTCCCGGCCCAGATGCTACTCGACAACGGCGCAGTCACCATAACCGCTGAAGTTCGCGATCCCCAATACAACCCCGCCCCCGACGCGAAAGTCGAAGCTCACATCCTGGGACCGAGCGGCGTCACCGCCCTGGTCGAGATGGCGCCGGTGCCCGACAATCCCGGCCAATTCCAAGCCGCCTGGTCAGCTCCAAAAGTGGGTGCGTACCTCACCGAGGTCACAGCTCAACGCGCCGGAAAAGAATTAGGCCGCGACGTACTGACCTTCCAACGCATGGACGGCGTAGCGGAAAATTTCCACACCGAACAAAACCGAGACCTGCTCGAACGCCTCGCCACCCAAACAGGCGGACAATACTGGAAACCTGCCGACCTCAACAAACTAGCCGGCGCGATCCCCTATTCCGAAGCCGGTGTCACCATGCGCGAAACTCGCGATCTGTGGGATCTGCCGCTGGTCTTCCTGGTGCTGCTCCTTCTGCGCTTTTCCGAATGGTGGCTGAGGCGAAAATGGGGGATCGTTTGAACGATAAGATGGGAGGCCTGAGATGACGAATCTGCAGTTTTACATTCTCGTGGCCATTCCACTTTCTGGCATCGCCACCAATGCAGCATTAGTCATTCATCTGAGGGGAGCGATGAACACGCGGTTTGCCGGGTTCGAATCGAAGATGGATTCCGGTTTCGATCGCATGGAATCCAGGCTCGAGCAGGTTGAAAACCACCTCACGCGTGCCGAGGACCGGATTGAATAAGGTCGTGACGAGGCATTGCGAAATCCAGGCTGCCGCGGAAATGGGGGATCGTTTGAAAGCTGACAGCTGATGGCTGACAGCTGCGAACTCAAATGCTCCAACGCTTCCTCGATCCCTCCATCCTCGCCGGCATCTCCGGCCTTGACCTCGTCGCCAAGACCGTGGTCGACGGCTTCGTCGCCGGCCTGCACCGCTCCCCCGACTTCGGTTTCAGCCAGGAGTTCGCCGAATACCGCGCCTACACTCCCGGCGACGACCTCCGCAACATCGACTGGAATGTCTACGCCCGAAGCGAACGGCTCTTCCTCAAGCGCTATCGCGGCGAAACCAACAGCTACCTGACCATCCTGCTCGACGCCAGCAACTCCATGCAGTTCGGCTCCCATCGCGTCAACAAAATGGATTACGCCCGCTACCTCGCCGCATCGCTCTTCTACCTCGCGATCCACGAACAGCGCGACGCCGCCGGCCTGATCACCTTCGACGACGAGATCCGCAACTACGTCCGCCCCTCCACCCGTCAGGGCCAGCTGCACCGTTTGCTCGCCAGTCTGGAACAAGCCGAACCCCGCGCCCGCACCGATTTCTCCAAGCCCATGCGCTACTTCATGGAGTTCCTCAAGCGCCGCGGCATCGTCCTCATCGTGTCCGATTTCTGGGAGTCTCCCGAAAGCATCATCCGCAGCATCGAGCCGCTGCGCTTCCACGGCAACGAAGTGGTCCTGTTCCACGTCCTCGATCCTGAGGATGTGCGCCCCGCGCTGAAAGGCCCGACCATCGTCGTGGATATGGAGACCAAAGACGAGCTCGAAGTCACCCCCGATTACGGCAAAAAAGAATATCGCGAGAAAGTCGCCGCGCATCTCGAAGACCTGCGCAATCGCACCCAATCCGCCGGCATGGGCTACTACCTGCTCATGACGGACCGGCCGCTCGACGCCGCCCTGCGCGAGTATCTCACCCTGCGCGAAGGCCGCCACTAATGGGACTTTTTGCCCCCTGGTTTCTGGCCGCACTGGCAGGCCTCGCGCTTCCCCTCTACCTGCACTTACTGAAAAAGCAAACCACCATCCCGAAGCCGGTCAGCTCCGTGATGTTCTACGAGTCGCGCACCCAAGCCTCGACGCGCCATCGCCGCCTCCGCTATTTCCTGCTGCTCTCTCTCCGGCTGCTGGTGCTGCTGCTGTTGATTCTCGCCTTCGCCAATCCCTTCATCAACCGCAACACCTCCACCCTCGCCAGCGACCGCCTTGTACTTCTGGTAGTCGACAACTCTTTCAGCATGCGTGCCGGAACCCGGCTGGCCGACGCCAAAGACGCCGCTATGCGCGTGCTGAGCAACAAGGGTGCCGCGCGCGCGCAGGTAGCCGCTTTCGGTTCGCAGCTGCGCCTCATGATGACTCAACCCAGTGTGGACCAATCCGCGCTCCGTGCCGCCGTGCAGGCCATTGAACCCGGCGATGGCCACGGCAACTTTGGCGAGCTCGCCCGCGCCGTGCGAGCCATGGCTGAATCGGTCCGCACTCCCATCGAGCTGCATCTGTTCAGCGACATGCAGCGCGGCGACCTGGCCAACCCCTTCTCCGATATGGCGATGCCCGCCAACGTCAAGCTGGTAACGCACGCCGTCGCAACGAAAGCCCAGCCCAACTGGACCGTGGAATCCGTGAACGCGCCCGGGCAAGTCTGGGGCAAGGACGCCAAGCCGGTTCACGTACAAGCCGTGATTGCCGGCTACGGAACTCCCGCCGCGCAACGCACCGTATCATTAGTAGTCAACGGCAAAACCACCGCAACGAAAACCGTGGCCGTGCCCGCGAACGGAAGAGCCACCGTCGAATTCCCAGCGCTCGAAGTGCCCTACGGCTTCAATCGCTGCGAGATCAAAATCGACTCCGCCGACGGCTTCCCCGCCGACGATCTGCGCCGCTTCGCCGTCGAGCGTTCCGACCCGCAAAAGGCCCTGCTGATCCACAACTACGGCGATAGCCGTTCGCCGCTCTACGTTGGCGCAGCGCTTTCCGCGGCCGCGCAATCGGCCTTCATCCTCGAATCGATCAACGTCAACGAAGCCGCCGATCGCAAACCGTCCAACTACGCTTTCATCGTTCTCTCCGATGTCAACTCGGTTCCGTCGCTGCTCGAAAATTCGCTCACCGTCTACGTGCGCTCCGGCGGCAGCATCCTCATCGCGACGGGCACTTCAGCCGGAGGACGCACGCAGATTCCCATCTTCGGCGCGCGCATCATTGAAACTCGCGACTACAGCCGCGTTCCTGATCGCTTCATGGTCGTGGGCTCCAGCGACTCCTCCTACCCCGCCGTGGCCAAGGCCGAAGGCTTGCCAGGCGTGAAGTTTTTCTACGCTCTCAATGTCGATCCTGGCGACAGTCGCGTGATTGTCCGCTTGGGAGACCAGACGCCGCTCCTTCTCGAAAAACGCCTCGGTGAGGGACGCGTCGTGCTGCTCACCTCCGGCCTCGACAACCTGACCAACGACTTCCCGCTGCATCCCGCCTTCGTTCCTTTCATCGAACAGACCGCGCGCTATCTCGCCGGAAGCGAACGCCAGGGCGGCGCGCGCCCGGTAGACGCCTACCTCGAACTCCGCAACGCCAAAGAGGGAAATGCCAAAGGACAGGGCGTCGAGATAACCGACCCCGACGGGAAGCGCCCACTCACGCTGGGCGAGGCAGCCTCCGCGCAATCGTTCCAGCTCTCCCAAGCCGGCTATTACCAGCTGCGCCTCGCCAATGGCCGTCAGGACTTGGTGGGAGTCAACGCCGATCCGAAGGAATCGAACCTCGACGTGATTTCTGACGATGTACTGGCCTTATGGCAGGGCAAAGGAGGCCAGGCGCCGCAGGAGACATCGCAGTCGACACCTGCGCCCGTCCCGGAAGCACCCCGCAAGACACCGCAAAGCTTCTGGTGGTACGTGATGCTGCTGGTGCTGGCTTCTGCCGTAGCGGAATCAATTCTCGCCAGCCGCTACTTAGGCACCCAGCGCGAGGAATCATAAGTATTTGCACCGCCGGCGATCTTCTCTGGCGCTTTGCCGCTTGGCAATATTGTGAGCCCTGATGCAGTCCCGTGCTGCGTCAAACGCTCAAATGCTCGAACTCCGGCTGCTGCGGCATCGGTCCTGGTCAGCCGCTACCTCGGCACGCCGAAGGTCCCATCGATCCGCGTCCATAGCCGGTTCCGCGAAAGAACGCACAACGGCGTATCGCTTGCTCTCATGTATCCGCGAGGACTACACATGAGTTTGGACAGAAACGATGTCAAGCAGGGAATCGATAAAGCCGCGGAAAATCTGAAAGCGGCCACGGACAAGCTGGCCGACAAAAGCCACGAAGCCGGGGATTCGATGAAGGAGAAAGCCCGCAGGCTGGCCCGCAAAACAGGCGACCAGATGATCGATAAAGGCAACAAGCTCAAGAACGCCGCTCGCTGACGGGTAGAGCCATGATGCTGATACTGATTATCGTTCTGATATTGCTGTTGGGTGGCGGCGGCGGCTATTACGGCTACGGCCGTTGGGGCTACGGGGGTGGGGCCGGCGTAAGTCTCAGTACTATCCTCATCATTCTCCTCATCGCCTGGATGCTGGGCGTCTTCCATTAGGTACACGCGGCTTCAGCCGCGATTGCGCAGACTTGGGGAACGCGGCTGAAGCCGCGTGTATCGCCCCGGGAAGCGGCACGTTACACTGTATTACTAACAATGATTCAGGACTCGATCCCCGAGGGGCTCACCTTCGATGACGTGCTTCTCTTACCCGCCCGCAGCGAAGTGCTTCCCGCTGAGGCCGACACACGAACCAGATTAACCCGCGCCATCCCGCTTAATGTACCCATCGTCAGCTCAGCGATGGATACGGTCACCGAATCCCACCTCGCCATTGCGCTTGCGCAACAGGGCGGCGTGGGATTCATCCATCGCAACATGTCAATAGACCGGCAGGCCGAAGAAGTCGATCGCGTCAAACGCAGCGAGAGCGGCATGATCGTGGACCCCATCACGATCGCGCCCGACAAAAGGATTTCCGATGCGCTCGCGCTCATGGAACGCTACCGTATCTCCGGCGTTCCCGTCACTCAGGATGGCAAACTGGTTGGCATTCTCACCAATCGCGACCTTCGTTTCGAATCGCGCTTCGATCTCCCCATATCGGACGTGATGACCAAAGATCATCTCATCACCGTTCCGGTTGGTACCACTCTCGACGAGGCCGAAGAGATCCTCCATCGGCATCGGGTCGAGAAACTTCTCGTCGTTGACGACCAGTACTACCTCAAAGGCCTGATCACCGTCAAGGACATCCAGAAAAAGCTCAAGTATCCCAACTCCGCGAAAGATGAACAGGGCCGTCTCCGCGTCGGCGCTGCCATCGGCGCAACGAAAGATTTTCTGGAGCGCGCGCAGGAACTCGTCCGCAGGAAGGTCGACGTTCTGGCGATCGACACGGCCCATGCGCACCAGGTGCGCGTGCTCGACGCGGTCAAGGTGGTGAAGAAGTCGCTGCCCGGCGTCCAACTCATCGTCGGCAACGTCGGTACGTATCAAGCGGCGTGCGAACTGGTGCGGTTGGGCGTGGACGGAATCAAAGTGGGCATAGGACCCGGTTCCATCTGCACCACGCGCATCGTTTCAGGCGCCGGCGTGCCGCAACTCACCGCGATTGCCGAATGCAGCCGTGCGGCGAAGGACGCCGATGTTCCGCTGATCGCCGATGGTGGCGTGAAGTTTTCCGGCGATATCACCAAAGCCATCGCCGCCGGCGCGGATTGCGTGATGATCGGGAGCCTCCTCGCCGGCACCGACGAGAGCCCAGGCGAGACGATTCTCTACCAGGGCCGCACTTTCAAGAGTTACCGGGGTATGGGATCGCTGGGCGCGATGGCATCCGGCAGCACCGACCGTTACTCTCTCGACCCGACGCAGAAACTGGTGCCGGAGGGCATCGAGGGCCGCGTGGCGTCGAAAGGGCCGCTGGCAGACCTGGTATACCAGCTTGTGGGCGGACTCAAGGCCGGCATGGGCTATTGCGGCTGCCGTTCGATCGAGCAGATGCAGAGCGAAGCGCGTTTCATCCGCGTTTCCCCGGCTGGACTTCGCGAGAGCCACGTGCACGACGTCATCATCACCAAGGAAGCGCCCAATTACCGGATCGAGTAAGGCAAAACTTTTTGTTGCCACAGCGAATTTCGCTGCTATACTCAAAACATAACTTTCGCCTTTTGTTCGGCCCCATTGAATAAGAGCTGAATAAGACAGGAGCTTGAATCTCATGGATGAAAAAGAACGCGCACGCGCACTGGAACAGACCCTCGGCCAGATCGAGAAGCAGTTTGGAAAAGGGTCGATACTGCGCTTGGGCGCGAAGGATGCCATTGTCCCCGTATCGGTTATTTCCACTGGGTCCATCGCGCTCGATGCTGCCCTTGGGACGGGCGGTTTTCCACGCGGCCGAATCTGCGAGATTTACGGCCCTGAATCCTCCGGCAAGACGACTATCGCCCTCCAGGTGATAGCCGAGTCCCAGAAAACGGGCGGAATGGCTGCATTCATCGACGTCGAACACGCGCTCGATCCGATTTATGCCCGCAAACTCGGCGTCGACGTCGATAACCTTCTGGTATCGCAGCCGGATTATGGCGAGCAGGCGCTCGAAATCACGGGTGCCCTGATTGCCTCGGGTTCGATCGACGTGCTGGTGGTCGATTCCGTCGCCGCGCTGGTTCCCAAGGCCGAGCTCGACGGCGAAATGGGCGATTCGCACATGGGGTTGCAGGCTCGCCTGATGTCCCAGGCGCTGCGGAAGCTCACCGGCATCGTCTCGAAATCCAAGACCTGCCTCATCTTCATCAACCAAATCCGCGAAAAGATCGGCGTGATGTTCGGGAGCCCCGAAACCACAACGGGCGGCCGCGCACTCAAGTTCTATTCTTCCGTGCGTATCGATATCCGGCGCATTGCCGCGATCAAGGATGGCGATGCCGTCGTGGGCAACCGGACCAAAATCAAGGTGGTGAAGAACAAGCTGGCTTCGCCCTTCCGTGAAGCGGAATTCGACATCGTATACGGCGAGGGAATTTCGAAGGAAGGCGAAATGATCGACCTCGGCGCGCAGTACAACGTCATCGAGAAGAGCGGCTCCTGGTTCAGCTACAAGACCGAGCGCATCGGACAGGGACGCGAAAATGCGCGCCAGTTCCTGAAGGACAATCCCGACATCCGCCACAGTATCGACATGGAACTGCGCAAGACGCTGGGGTTAATCAAGCCGGAGCCCGTTAACGGAGCGCCGACTCCCATTGCCGCTGCTGCCGGAGCGGGGCCCAGACCCGCCCCCGCACTGGCTCCGCGCGGCCGCTGAAGTCTCCGAAGTTCGCATAGTAAATTCCCGGTCCTCGCCCGGTGAGGACCGGGGGCGACGTAAGCCGCGTTATTATCTGCACACCGAAAAAGTGCACCGGCCGAATCAATGACGGTGGAGGGTGGGGCAGATGATCGTCTTCTGTCGTCTGCACTTGTACCGAGGCAGGGAATCAGGCCGCGAAAATCGATGGCCGGACCCACGCCGGTTTTTCGGAGTAACGTTATTGCCGGCGTTCAGGCCGGACTGCCGCGGCAGGCTTTACCGCAACAGGCGCACTGTTCACAAGATTTTCGATCTGTGCTTCCGGAACCGAGAGGGACAGATCCACAGCCGAGCCATTCGTCGTAACCTGTAACGCCTGAAGCGCCGGAACGTTTGCCCCGCCCAGCGCGATCCCGAGTTTGACGACGGCCTGCAAAGACGCAGCACTCTGCGGGTCGCTCGTCACGACTTCCGCGGTGAACGCCACATTGTCGCCGAGTTTCACTCCTGCGTTGAACGACTGAATACTCTTCAACATGGGCAGCAGAGTCGCGGCAGGCCCCGTCACCGTTCCGGACGGAGCGGCATTCGCGGGCAGCAGCGATGCGATTGAAGTCGAACTGACCAGCCATTGATCTTCGTTGGCGCTCAACTGGCTGACGGTAACTGCCAGCGCCGGGTCGATGGAATTCGTACCGCTGCTGCGATCGATCGCCGCTTTCACGGAAGCCAGATCTCCCGCCACGGCAATTGAGTTGCCGAGAAACGCAACGGCAAACGTCGTCTTGACCTTCGGATTCGCGGTGTTGATCAGGGTAGCACCACCATACGTCGTTACTTGCCAGTTCGCGCCACCCCCGCTCGCCGTCAAAGCCGCGGAAATCTTGTCAACCGGGAAATTGCCGCGCGCCAGCAGCAGGCCGCTGGGGTTGGCAGGGTCCGCCACCGAGGCCGCCAGAATCTCTGTTACGTCCCGCAGCGGGTTGAACCCGGTCGCGGAGACGAAGTCCGGCGGTATCTGTCCACCGATCTTCGCCAGCATGAACTGCCCCAACGGGCTGCTCACGGAGCTTATCGCATTGGCGCCGGCCAGGACCTTCGCATCCGGCATCACCAGATTCATCAGTTGCGGGTCGGCCCCGAATGCCGCACCAGCCCACAGGAAGCTCAACAGAACAGCGGTTTGCCGCATAAAGTATCTCTCCTGTTTCATGCTAACGCAGCGGGCGCACCCCGGGTTCGGATTTTTTTCTACCCCTTCCGGTCAATCCGGAAATCGTCGAACGACGCCTCCGTTCCCCCTCTGGTCCAAAGTCCGGTCTTTCCCGGTGCGGCGAGCGAATCGTCTATCGCGTCGAACAGCTGCCGGTTCCCAAACAGCACCCGAATGCCGTTCCCCCGGAAGATCACCTTCGCGACGTACCACTGGCCGGTCCGAAGGTCGTGAGAGACACCAACACCGCCAAGCTTGCCCCCTCGCACCGGTATCGCGCGCGTCTGCCCGTTCTCCACCCGAAACAGAACGATACTTTTCTCGTCGACACTGAAGTCCAACAGGTAGTAATTGCGCGGATCCTGGTACCGCCAGACAATGCCGGCCGTCTTGACCCTCCGGGCGTTGGCGGCAATTTTGAACTTGACGCTGAGATCTCCGTCGCGGCAGATGACCTTATCGAAAACCGCGAGGCCGGACTCGGAACCGGGACCCGTTTCCGAAACCTGCGCCAATACGTTCGGCCGCGTGGGTGCGGTTGAATCCCTCCGGACCTCCCACCGTGGCGCATCGGAAGTCCTGGTTGCGATCGCGGTCCAGAAGGGCGGAAAAGTGCCCGGCTTCAGACTGTCGAAATTGATTGTTGCGCCGAAAAAACCAAGAAAGCTGAATGTTATGAAAGCCGCCGCGGTCCTGTCTATCAAGTACCAGTGTAGTGAACAGGACTGTTTGGCGTCCCACTGATTTGCCGCAAACTACCCGCCGGTATTTCAATCCACCAGCCCGTCCGCCTGCCGGTGTCTTCCAGCGAACGCCACATTTCGCGCGGCACATCCACGATCAGGCCGTTCCCGAAATCTGCCCGGACCGATTGCAGCCGCTCGAAGGTTTGCCGAAGCTCTCCCCGAATCCGGTTCTCGCCAGGCTGCGTCCGCGGGATCAACTCCTCCGGGCGCGTGCATACGGCTATGCGGTCGCCCTTGAAGCATCCCCTCAAATGGGGGCCGCGCAGTTCCTCACCCAGCAATCGCAGACGGCTGGTCTGCTGGCCCGGATCGAGCGCGATGACCTCGGCGTCGTAGACGGTGAACCCTCCCAGCAGTTGCGCGATCTCCGCGGTTCCCGGGTTGCGCAGCAATTCCGCCGGAGATCCGCGGTGCACGATCCGTCCGCTTTCGTAGATCAACACCCGTTCAGCCACCGCGAAGCATTCTTCCAGATCGTGCGTAACCAGCAGAACCGGAACCCGCAGTCCGTCCTTCAATTCCCGAATCAACGTATAGAGGTCGAGACGCAGCGCCGCATCGAGGCCGCGCCCCGGTTCGTCGAGCAACACCACCCGGGGATTGGCGATGAGAGCCCTGGCAATCGAGCCCCGCTGTTTCTGGCCGCCCGAAAGCTCGTGTGGATAGCGCCCCGCCATGCCGGTAAGTTTGAAGCGCTCGAGTTGTTCCGCGATGCGCCGGTGCCGCTCCAGCCGCGGAAATCCGTGGGCCGCGAACGCCAGGTTCTCGCGCAGGGTCATGTGCGGAAACAGCGCGTAATTCTGAAAGACATAGCCGATCGAGCGCTGCTGCGGACGCAGACGGACTCCCGATTCCGCGTCGAACAGAATCCGGTTGTCGAGCATGATGCGTCCGGCATCCGGCGCGACGAAGCCCGCGATGCAATCGAGCGTGAGAGTCTTGCCGGAACCGCTCGGGCCGTAGAGCACGGTCACGCCGGGCGCCGCCTCGAATTCGATGTCGAGATGAAAGCCCGCCGATTCAGGGCCGGGCGCGAATCGTTTGACGATATTTCCCCGGATCATGTCGTCCCGTTTTGTGGGGCGGGACCCCTGTCCCGCGGCCGACGCCCCGGCGGCCTTCTCGGGTTTGTCGATTCGACAAGGGCCGGGCGAGGGCGCCCGGCGCGGCTCAGGGGAGCCGCCCCACTGCCGGCTGCGGCGGTGCCGGTGATTTTACGCATGCCGGCGCTGTTCCAGTCGATTCGCAAGATACACGATGGCCGCCGTAGCGATGGATATGACGATCACCAGAGTGCGCGCCACCAATGTGTTGCCCGATTCCACGGCATCGTAAATGGCGATGGCGGCGGTTTGCGTGCGGCCCGGGATGTCGCCCGCAATCATCAGCGTCGCGCCGAAATCGCCCAGCGACCGTGCAAATGCGAGCGCCGTCGCGGCGGCGATGGGACGGCGCGCCAGCGGGATGCTGACCCGCCAGAACAACCGCCATTCGGAAGCTCCCAGGCTCCGCGCCGCTCTTTCATAAGCGCGATCGACATTTTCCAGCGCCGCGCGGGACGATTTCACCAGCAGCGGGATGGCGTGCAGAGTGGAAGCAATCACGGCGGCCCGCCATGTGAAGACCAGTGGATAACCGGTAAGCGCTTCCCACGCGTGACCGAACCAACTCGCGCGCCCGATCACCACCAGCAGGTAGTAGCCAAGCACGGTCGGAGGCAGCGCCAAAGGCAGCGTGGTCAAAGCGTCCAATACG
>Ga0209167_10000466_pt1 | contig 29601 bp, 22 predicted proteins | sample Coa_R1_9_FD_187154 | JGI IMG/M metagenome (GOLD analysis project Ga0209167, IMG submission 187154) | Surface soil microbial communities from Centralia Pennsylvania, which are recovering from an underground coalmine fire - Coalmine... | ecosystem: Environmental > Terrestrial > Soil >...
CGAGGCAAAAGCGGTGGAAAAGCCGCTGCGAGGAAAACCAACGGCAGGTTTTCCTCTGCGCTTGGAAATCCCGCCGACACCGCGGGATTCCCACTTTCCCACCGCTTCGGCGGCGGGCCATCTTCACGACTCCGAGCAACACCGAAACGGCGGACCAATCACTTGCTCATAAACGCGGACATTTTGATTTGCTAACAACAGCGGCGGCAGTGTGTCATGGAGTGTTGTTTTCGAGCAGCATCGATTTCCGCACTTTCGGCACAAGATTTCAAGCGGCATCGTTGGGCTCGTTGACAAAGCCTATCCCCAGCGGCACAATGAATTCTCCTGTATTGCCCCGCTTTTCGCTTTGCCCAAGTGGCGGAATTGGCAGACGCGCTAGATTCAGGGTCTAGTGGCCGCAAGGTCGTGGAGGTTCGAGTCCTCTCTTGGGCACCATACATCCTCAAGAAAATAATTTGTGGCAGGGATTTGCCGAGTTGACAGCCGCGGCAGCTTTGCGACAAACTCCCCCTCCGATAAGGCAAACCAATTCGAAAGGGAGCGAACATGAGCCAGGAGAGATTTGCGCGAACTCTGAACGCGATCCGTTGCTGCACGCCAGGCCGCATTCTGCCAGCAATAACGCTGCTCGGCGCTCTTGTTGGGCTGGTTTTCGCGGCGGCAGCGCAAACGGGGCATGGCGAACACAATCCCCTGGCACAACTTCGGTGGCGCTTCATCGGGCCCAACGGCAACCGCGCCGCCGCTATTGCCGGTGCGCCGGGGAATCCTATGGTGGATTACGTCGGCGCTGCGTCGGGAGGCATTTGGAAGACAGAAAACGGAGGCGTCACGTGGAAACCGGTCTTCGATCATGAAAAAGTTAGCGCTGTTGGGGCATTGGCCGTTGCGCAGTCCGCGCCAAACGTCGTGTGGGCGGGCACGGGCGAGATTTGGCTGATTCGCGCCTACTATCCCATGGGCGACGGCGTTTATAAATCGACCGATGGCGGTGGCCATTGGCAGCACATGGGCCTGGAAGAGACCGGGCACATCGGCCGCATTGTGATTGATCCGCACAACCCGCAGCGGGTGTTTGTCTGCGCTCTGGGACAAGCCTTCCGGCCACAGCATGAGCGCGGCATCTTCCGCACGCTCGACGGCGGCGCGACCTGGCAGCAGGTGCTTTTCGTCAACGAGGATACCGGCTGCTCTGACCTGGCCATGGATCCCGGAGACCCGAACACGCTGTATGCAGGCATGTGGCCGCTGCTTATCCATCCGTGGAATTTGGATAGCGGCGGGACGGCCGGTGGTGTTTACATCAGCCACGATGGCGGCTCGACCTGGCACAAAGCCGTGGGGCACGGCATGCCGCCCGCGGACCATCCAGTTGGCAAAGTTGCGGTTGCCGTGGCAGCGAGCGATCCGCAGCGCGTCTACGCTCTGGTTCAGGACACGCAGCCGTCACTCTATCGTTCCGACGACGCGGGCGCGTCATGGACGCTGGTTAGCCACGACCATCTGATGTTGCAGCGCGATTCGTATTACGACCGCTTCGGCGTTTCTCCGACGGACGAAAACCGTCTCTATTTTCTCAGCCCCAATTACGTCATCTCTCTCGATGGCGGGCACAGTTTCCTTCGCCCGCGCACGGGCGGTTTTGCGAGCGCTGGCGGCGACAATCACGATCTGTGGATTGATCCGCTGAACGCCAACCGCATCATGGTCGCCAACGACGCCGGCGCGTCCATCAGCCTCGACGGCAGCCGCAGCTTCGAGTCCATCCGCCTGCCTATTGCGCAGGTCTATCACGTCACCACTGATGACCAAATTCCGTACAACGTTTACGGAAATATTCAGGACAGCAATTCTTTCCGCGGCCCGAGCAACAGTCTGCAGTCAGGATTTTTCGGTGGCGGCATTCACGCGGCGAATTTTCAATCGGTCGGCGGCTGCGAGAGCGGCTTCGCCACGCCCGATCCGACAAATCCGGATGTCATCTGGTCAGGTTGCTACGAAGGCGTGATTAGCCGCATGGACCTTCGCGACGGACAGGCCCGCGACGTGAGCGTGTGGCCCGATGTGAGTGACGGCTGGGCGCCGGCGAATGTGAAATACCGTTGGAATTGGTCGATTCCGCTCGCCCTCTCTCCTTTTGATCCAAACCATGTTTACGTCGGCAGCCAATTCGTGCACGAAACCACGGACGGAGGCCAGACTTGGAAAACCATCAGCCCCGATCTCACTTTGAATGACAAAAGCCATGAAGGCAATTCCGGCGGCATCACGTTTGACAATCTCTACACCTACGACGCCGCGATAATTTATTCCATCGCGCTTTCGCCGGTGAAGCGCGGCATCATTTGGGCCGGCACAAACGACGGACAACTCAGCGTGAGCCGCGACGATGGCGGCCACTGGAGCAATGTCACCAAGAATATTCCCGATTTGCCTCCCATGGGGACGATCTGGAACATCGAGCCATCGCCCTTCGACGCGGGCACGGCGTACATCACCGTCAATTTGGAGCAGATGGGCGATTACAACGCCTATGTTTATAAGACCAGCGATTATGGGCAGTCATGGCAATTCATCAGCGGCGGCATTCCGCATTCCATGAACAGCTCCGCGCATTGTGTGATCGAAGATCCCGTCCGCAAAGGAATGCTCTATCTCGGCACCGACAACGCTGTGTATGTTTCCTGGGATGATGGCGGGCATTGGACGAATCTGAATAACAATTTGCCGCCCGCGCCGGTCTATTGGCTGACGGTTCAGAAGCGCTTCAACGATTTGGTCATCGCCACGTACGGTCGCGGCGATTACATTCTCGACGACATCACGCCGTTGCGCGCGTATGATCCGACGCGACAAAACGCGCAGCTTTTTTCGCCACGGCCAGCCTACCGCTTCCGCCAGGTCGGCGATGGACGCATGTCGGAGCCTGGTGCGCGCATCGTCGGTCAGAATCCGCCGTATGGCGCGGATATCAATTTCTTTTTACCCGCAGCGGACCCACACGCTGCAATCACTATTGTTGGACGCGACGGCAAAGCGGTGCGCAAATTGACAGTCAAGGGAGAGCCGGGGATTAATCGCGTGTGGTGGGATTTGCGCGGCGAGAACGGCCGCATGCCGCACATGTTTGTGCCGCCGCCGGACGCGCCGTGGGTCGCAAACGGACCGGAAGGCTACCACATTCTAACCGGCATCATGATTCCCCAAGTGGTGCGTGGGCCCTTGATCCTGCCCGGTACTTACACCGTGCAGCTGACAGCTGGGGAGCAGAAACTCACCGCGCCTTTGACGGTCCTGGCCGATCCCCACTCGCTTGGTACTCCAGCGTCGCTGCGCGCCGAATCGGCCTTCGAGACCGAGTTGCTCGCGGAAATCGACCAAGTCTCCGACATGATCGAGCATCTCGAGTGGACGCGTCGCCAGCTCGCGTCGATTGATTCGCGCTATGGCGACGACGCGGCGGAAAAGCCCGTCGTGGACGCGGCCAAAACTCTCGCTGACCGCGCAATTGCCATCGAAGGCAAGCTGATTGATGTTTACTTGACCGATGGCAACGAGGATCTCAACCGCCATCCGAGCGAACTCTACCAAAAGCTGACGGCTCTCTATGACAAGAACGAGGCAGATCAGGGACCGACCGCTGGCGATATTGGCGTCAACAACTATTTTCGCGACTGGATGGCGCAGTCCCAGAATGCCCTACGGCAGTTCCAGCAGAAAGACTTGCCGGCATTCAACGCGGTGCTGAAATCGCACAATTTGCAATTAGCGATCGCGCCATGAGCCGTGGCGACCGCGATAGCGAGCGATGCCTCAGTTTTCGGGCGGTACAGTGTGAATCGTTTCGCCTTTCACCAGCGTGCGGTCGAAAAAGTCGCCGGTCAACTCAAACACCCGCACCCATGTCCGCCATAACAACGAGTCGTGAACCTCGTCAGGAATGACGACCTGCTCATACGGAACGTGATGCGCGCGAAGCATATGCACCAAGTTGACCGTCTGTGCGAAGGGAACATTGCGGTCGTCATCGGCCTGGATTAACAGCACCGGCGATTTCCATTTGTCGATCGAGGCGATGGGCGAAGATTGGTACGCTACGTTTTTCATTTGGTCGGAAGCACCAGCGCCTCTGCCGCCGCTGAAAAATGCGCTCCAGTCATGCACGCCGGCATAGTCCACGCCCGCCTTGAAAATATCGGAATTCCGCGCCAAGCCCATCGCCGTCAAATAGCCGCCAGATGACCCGCCCCATAAACCGATTTTCTGCGGGTCGACATAGGGGAGCGATTGCAAATATTTTGCTCCGGCAACGACATCTTGAACGGTGCGAGCGCACAGAGCGGCTCTGCTCGGCCCGGTATTGGAACCTTCCGAGGCGCTATTTTGTCGCTGTGACTGGCGCGCCACGCAAATCATCGAACGAATTGCGAGTGATGAAAAGTATCTGGACTGATTTTCCCCTTTTTCCAAACATCAGCCTCTATCAGAATAGGACGCCACTGTTGTGACAGATTTGCCAGGATTGAAATAGAAATGGCTCGCACGGTTCTTCCGGGAAAACCGTATCCGCAAGGCGCCACGTGGGACGGTTCGGGTGTCAATTTCGCGCTTTATTCGGAGACCGCCACAGCGGTTGAGCTTTGCCTGTTCGCGTCGAAGGATGACAGGAATCCGGAGGTCGTCAAACTTCCCGAGCAAACGGCTTTTGTCTGGCACGGGTACCTTCCGGGCATCCAGGCCGGGCAGCTTTACGGTTACCGCGTGTATGGACCTTATGAACCGGACAAAGGCTTGCGATACAATCCCGCCAAGCTGCTCATTGATCCTTATGCCACCGCCATATGCGGAGAGGTGAACTGGAAGGCGCCGATTTTCCCTTATCGAACAGGCAGCCCTGCGGGTGACGCCGAGCCTGACAAACGTGACAGCGCCTGGGGTATGCCCAAATGTATTGTGGGGCATCCGCATTTTGATTGGGAAGGCGACCGCCCGCCACGAATTCCTCTTAGCGACTCGATCATCTACGAACTTCACGTCAAAGGATTCAGCTTTCGCAAGCCGGATGTTCCCGCTGAACTTCGCGGCACGTACGCTGGCCTCGCGTCGCCTGCGAGCGTCAAATATTTGAAATCGCTGGGAATCACGGCAGTCGAGCTGATGCCTATTCACGACTTCCTGGACGACAAACATCTCGTCGATCAAGGCTTAAAAAATTATTGGGGATATAACACTACGAATTTTTTCTCGCCTGCAGCGCGCTATTCCGCCTCCGGCGATTCAGGCAGTCAGGTCGCCGAATTCAAATCCATGGTCAAAACCCTCCATCGCGAAGGGCTCGAAGTGATTTTGGACGTGGTCTACAACCACACTTCCGAAGGCAGCCGCCTGGGGCCAATGCTCAGCTTTCGTGGCGTCGACAATTTGACCTATTATCGCGTCACGCCCCAAAATCCACGCTTTTACATGGATTACACCGGCACGGGAAACACGCTGAACGTGCGCCATCCTCAGGTGCTGCGCTTGATTATGGACAGCCTGCGCTACTGGGCCACGGAAATGCACGTTGATGGTTTCCGTTTCGATCTGGCCGCGGCGCTCGCCCGCGAATTGCACGATGTTGACCGTCTTTCCGCTTTCTTCGACGTGATCTACCAGGATCCTACCCTTTCACAATTGAAGCTAATCGCGGAGCCCTGGGACGTCGGTGAAGGCGGATACCAGGTCGGCAAGTTTCCAGTGTTGTGGGCCGAATGGAACGGAAAATATCGCGACACTGTCCGCCGCTATTGGAAGGGAGATGCCGGCCAGCTCTCCGACCTCGCTTACCGGCTTATGGGCTCAAGCGATCTTTACCAGCGCGACGGCCGCCGTCCCTCGGCTAGCATCAATTTCGTGACCGCTCACGATGGCTTCACTCTGAATGATCTGGTTAGTTACAACGAAAAGCACAATGAAGCCAATGGCGAGCAAAATCGCGACGGCTCGAACGAGAATCATTCCTGGAACATGGGCTCAGAGGGCCCCACTGACGATCCTAAAATCATCGAGATGCGCGAACGCCAAAAAAGGAATTTCCTCGCCACACTTTTTCTCTCGCAAGGCGTGCCGATGCTCCATGGCGGCGATGAAATTAGCCGGACGCAAAACGGCAACAACAATGCTTACTGCCAGGACAATGAAACCACGTGGTTCGACTGGAATCTCGACGAACGCAAGGAAGCTCTGCTCGAATTCGCTTCCGCTCTGATTCAATTCCGGCTGGAACACCCCAACTTTCATCGCCGTAAGTTTTTTCAGGACCGCAGCATTCGACGTACCGACGATGCGGACGTGATCTGGCTTCGCCCGGACGGAAAGCAAATGACCGATGAGGAGTGGGAACAGGGCTGGCAGCGTTGCATCGGCGTCTTCCTCAACGGCCGCAAACTGGCCGATGTCAGTCCGAGCGCCCAACCTGTCACTGACGACGATTTTCTTATCTTGCTGAATTGCCATTATGAGCCGGTCGATTTCTTTCTCCCGGAGCTCGAAAGTGACCGCAACTGGGAATTTGTCTTCGATACGAAGAAGTCCGCCTTCGAGGAAGCCACCGTGCCGGTGACTTCCGGACAATCCATTCCCTTGATCGAACGCTCTATGGTTCTCCTGCGCGCCCGCAATGGACACTGAAATCGCGGCCTTCCCGAACCGCCTTTTTCCCTGCAAACTGCATCACGACACTCCGTAAATTCTCAGTTTTAGTTTATGATTCGCGGTTCGGCTCTCGGCGGCGCTACTTTTCAGCGTGGCCGCTATTGCGGAAGGAGAAATCAGAATGAAGGAACCAGCCCAGCAAGCTACCATCCGCCATCTTCTTTGGAGCATGCTTTGTCTTGTAACTTTTGTTTTCACTGCGTCGGCGCTTACAGCGCTGGCGCACGCTTCCCCAAAGCACCCGAATCAATTCCCCGCGAATGCGGCGGCGCCGACACCGGCTGAAGCCGCTCTGGGTCCTGTCAAGCCCAATTACACTCTTGCCGCGCGCTTCGTGCCGTCTCAAGTGAGCAAGCTCGTTTTCGACACGGCCGTCGCGCCGCACTGGTTCGAACTCTCCGACCGTTTCTGGTACAGCTATGAAACTCCCGAAGGCGCTCGTTACTGGATCGTGGATCCTGTGCGCAGGTTGAAAACTCCGCTCTTCGATAACGCCAAGCTCGCTGCCCAGCTGTCTGTGCTCACTGGTTATCCTTACGACGCGCAACATTTGCCCATCAAAAATTTGAAGCTAGTGAAGAAAGATACGGCGGTGCAATTCGATGTCGAGGTTTCAAAAGACGCTGTGATTCCGAATGAGCCGAAAAGGCAGGAAAATGATGAGGAGACCATTCAGGAAGGCGTCAATCACAATCAGGGACAGCAAAATCAGCAAGGCGAGCAGGCACAGCAAGCGAAAGAGCCCGCCAAGCCAAAGACTCGTAAGATTTATTTCGAATACGACCTCGCCTCCGGGAAATTGAATCGGCTAGACGCCTTCGAAGCCCCGCCCGTAAAACCGATTTGGGCTTCCATTTCGCCGGACGAAAAAACTGTCGTCTTTGCACGAGGCGACAATCTTTACATGATGGACGCTGCAAACTACGCCAAAGCTGCCAAAAATCCGGGCGACAAATCCGTTGTCGAAACCCAGCTCACCACCGACGGCGTCGCAAAATACAGTTATGCGCGCCATCTGATCACCGAAGAAATTGACGCACTCAAGAAATTTCAGAAGGGCGACACCAACAAAGCCGGCCCGCGCTGGCCTGCCGTTCCGATTTTTTGGTCGAAAGATTCCAAGAAATTCGCGCTGGTTCGCGCCGATGAACGCAAGGTCGGCGACCTGTGGGTCATCCATACGCTGGCGAATCCGCGCCCGATTCTTGAAACTTACAGTTACGCCATGGCCGGCGATGTAAATGTTCCGCAATTCGAGCTGCTTGTCTTTGATGTGGCCAGCAAACAGCACGTTTTCGTGCAAACGGCGGGATTCAAAGATCAATCACTTACCATCGCGACGGACCGGATTCTTGCGCGCGATCGCGAACATGAATTGCAGCAACTGCAAGGCGAAAAACGTGATTTCGGGGGATACGGCGGGCGCATGGAGGGATCCTGGCTTTCCGACAGTTCGGATAAACTGTATTTCATCCGCTCCAGCCGCGACTTGCATCGCATCGACGTCTGCGTGGCTGACACCGCGACGGGTGTCTCCAAAGTGCTCATCAAAGAACGCTCGAACATTGACATGGACACTAAGCCGCTGCGCCAGATTGACAATGGACGCGAACTGATTTGGTGGTCCGAGCGCGATGGCTGGGGACACTATTATCTCTACGATTCCGCTGGGAATCTGAAAAACCAAATTACTTCCGGTCCATATATGGCCGATGAGATTTTGTCCATCGATGACAAGACGCGCGTGATGTATTTCACCGCGAATGGCCGCGAATCCGGCGAAGATCCTTACGACAAACATTTATATCGCGTAAACCTCGACGGCACCGGACTGAAACTGATTACTCCTGGAAAGTTTAATGACTCCATCAGCGCCGCCGACTCCGGAAAATATTTCATCGATACTTTTTCGCGCGTGGACACGCCGCCCAAATCCGTGCTCTATGACGATCAGGGGACCGCGCTTGTTAATCTCGGAACTACCGACGTGTCGCGCCTTCTCGCCGCCGGATACAAATATCCGGAACCATTCCATGTCAAAGCCGCCGACGGAATCTCGGATTTATATGGCGTGATGATCAAGCCTTTCGATTTCGACCCGTCGCGCAAGTATCCCGTGATCGAATACGTCTACCCGGGGCCGCAAACCGAATCCGTGCAGCGTTCGTTCAATCCCAAGGACCAGAATATTGCGCTCGCGCAGCTTGGTTTCATCGTTATCGAAGTAGGAAATCGCGGCGGAAGCCCCAATCGCGATAAATGGTATGACAGCTACGGCTACGGCAACCTCCGCGACTACGGCCTCGCTGATAAGGAAGTGGCAGCCGAAGAACTCGCCGCGATCCATCCTTACATTGACATCAATCGCGTCGGCATCTGGGGACATTCCGGCGGTGGATTCATGACTGCCGCGGCCCTGCTTCAGTATCCTGATTTCTTCAAAGTCGGCTGGTCGGAATCGGGCAATCATGAAAACAACGTCTACAACAAATATTGGAGTGAAAAGTATAGTGGCATCAAGGAAGTGGACGAAAAAAATGGCACGGTGAAGTTTCTATACAACATCGAGAAAAATTCTGAGCTCGCCAAAAATCTGAAAGGCCATCTGATGCTTACCACCGGCGACATGGACAATAACGTTCACATGGCCAATACAATGCGCCTGGCGCAGGCGCTCATCAAAGCTGACAAGCGCTTCGACATGTTCGTTTTTCCCGGCCTGCGCCACAGCTACATGCCCGACGCCGAATATGTCTTTTGGATGCGCGCCAATTATTTCTGCAAATGGCTTCTGGGCTCGTCGGAAACTGGGCCGGACGTACTTGAGCTTGCGCGCGAGCATCAGGCCATGCCGAGCGACAAATTTAATCCGTAGCAGACAGGGACGTTGAACCGCTGACTAAAGGCGCGCACGGCAGGCAAAAACTTTTCTAAGCGCCGCGGTAGCCGCCGCTATTAGCTCAAGCTCGAACTGCGCCGCGGCCTGGCGGCCCTGGTCAAGCATCGGCGAATCCAGCAGAAAGCCGCAGCGGTCCACGAACGGCCCTTTGGGGGAGGAAAGGGCTCTTGCGCGCGGCTGCGGATTGCCGGCACTCTCACGCAGTGTGCGATAGACCTCCAGGTCGCGGCAAAATTCGTTAAACTCCTCGTCCGAATAATCCAACCCTCTTCCCAGTGCGATATAAAATTCGTCGCGAAACAATTTCACCAGATCGAATTCTGCAGGGCTGATTTTGCCGCGGGCGCGCCCGCCCAGGCGCTGCGCCGCTTCCGCTTCGATTTTCAAGGCAAGCACCAGAAAGGCTTCACGGCGAATCGTCCCCACAAGCTCGCGAAAGCGACCTGGGTCCGCAATGCGCCCCGGCCGTCCTCGTTCACTGGCATATCTTCGAAGGAACTTTGGAACCACCTCACCGCGATCCATGGACGCGATAAGCTGAAAGGCGGTCTCCTGTGCCCGCACCGCCACTTGCCTCGGAGAAATAGCCGCCGTGCGCTGGGATTTTCGCGTTCGACGAAGCGGCCGGGAGCGTGCGGCTTGCCGTGAGCCTTTGTGAATACTTGTGCGATCGCGTTTCGCCGCGCGTTTCATAATGCGTTTCGAGGCGCGTCTCGCTTTCCGAGCGCTTCTGATTTTCTTCCTGAGCTTTTTCTTGCGCTTCACCAACCTGTGTCTCCGTTTTCACTCACAAATGAAAAAACCCGGCGGGAATCCCGCCGGGCTTCTCATCATACATCTACTTGCCTATGGCAGAAATTATCCTGCCTTCAATCAATGAATCGGCGTTGCTGGTGGCCGCTGCTCGCGGTGCACCGGCGCGACCGGCTTATGCCACGCGTCGCTATCGCTCAGAGCGATGCGCAGCGCCTCGTCCACCGTATGCACGAAGTGCACCTTCAGGCCTCCGAGCAACTCTTCCGGCAAATCTTCCTTCACGTTAGGCTCATTCTCAGCGGGCAGAATCACTTCCTCGATTCCCGCTCGCTTCGCTCCAAGCACCTTTTCCTTGATTCCTCCCACCGGTAACACAACTCCGGTCAGCGAAATCTCTCCAGTCATCGCCACGCGCGGGCGAATTGGATGCCCGCTCAGCAGGCTCACTAGCGCGGTGACCATTGCCACGCCCGCCGAAGGTCCATCCTTCGGAATCGCACCCGACGGAACGTGAATGTGAACGTCTTGCTTGCGGAAGAAGTCGGGATCAATACCATAATTTTCCGCGTTGGCGCGTACCCACGACAGCGCCGCGCGCATGGACTCCTGCATCACTTCGCCCAAATGCCCAGTCATCGTGAATTGCTTTCCACCGCGCATGCTGCTGGCTTCGACGAACACAATGTCGCCGCCCGCCGGCGTCCACACCAATCCCACCGAAACTCCGGGGCGCGCGACGCGCTCTTCCACTTCGCGCTCGATGTGAATTTTTGGCACGCCGAGCACTTCGCGAACTCTCTCCGGCGTCACCTCGAATTTCTCGAGCTTGCCTTCCGCAATTCGCCGCGCCTGCTTGCGCACCAGTGTCGCGATTTCCCGCTCCAGACTGCGAACTCCGGCTTCACGCGTGTAGCCATGGATAATTTCGCGGAGCCCTTCATCAGAAAACTCGATCTGCTCGCCCGCTTTCAACCCGTTTTCCGAGCACTGCCGGGGAATCAAAAACCGCTTGGCAATGTGGATTTTCTCGTCCTCGGTGTAACCCGGCAGTTCAAGAATCTCCATGCGGTCGCGTAGCGGCTCTGGAATCGGGTCCATCCAGTTGGCCGTGGCGATGAACAGCACCTTTGACAGATCGAACGGCACGTCCAAATAATGATCGCGGAACGTGGCGTTCTGCTCCGGGTCGAGCACTTCCATCAGCGCCGCCGAAGGATCGCCGCGGAAATCGCGTCCCAGCTTGTCCACTTCGTCGAGCATACACACAGGGTCGTTTGTCTCCGCGCGGCGAATTCCCTGAATGATTTGTCCGGGCAGCGCGCCAATGTACGTGCGCCGATGCCCGCGAATTTCCGCTTCATCGTGCATACCGCCGAGAGAGATGCGCACAAATTTGCGTCCCAGCGCGCGTGCAATGGATTTGCCGAGCGATGTTTTTCCCACGCCCGCAGGCCCGAGGAAACACAAAATCGGACCTTTCATTCCTGGCTGAAGCTTTTTGACTGCCAGATAATCGAGAATGCGCTGCTTCACCTTGTCGAGGTCGTAGTGATCCTCATCCAAAATTCCTTGCGCCTTGGCAATATCAATGTCCTCCACGCCCGAGGATTTCGCCCAGGGTAGCGAAGTCATCCATTCGAGGTACGTCCGCGAAACCATATATTCCGCAGATGCTGGCGTCATCCGTGAGAGCCTCTTCAATTCGCGCTCACATTCTTTTTTCGCTTCCGCGGACATTCCCGAGGACTCCACTTCTTCGCGAAGCTCGGTGATTTCCGCCTGCGTGTCGTCGCCGTCACCCAACTCCTTCTGAATAGCCTTCATTTGCTCCCGCAGCAGAAATTCCCGCTGCGACTGATTGACTTGCTCTTGGACCTGCTCGTGAATTTTGGCGCGCAGCTCCAGAACTTCTTTTTCTTTGGTCAACTCGCGAATCAAAATTTCCAGCCGTTTGCGCACGCTGGGCGTCTCCAGCAATTCCTGGCGCAGCAGCGTATTCAGTGAAGGCAAAGTACCGGCAACGAAATCCGCTAACTGGCTCGGCGATTCCATGTTATTGGCTACGCCCTGCAGATCGTCAGAGAGCTGCGGCGACCGCGAAACCACGTCGCGGAAAAGTTCCTGTGTGTTGCGGTAGAGCGCCGTCAGCTCCGCCTCGGATTGGTCTTCGATATCCGGCAGCTCTTCCACGCGGGCGCGCAAGAAGGGTTTCAGGCCAACAACTTCAATAACACGCATCCTGCGAACACCTTCCAGAAACACCACCACGTTCCCATTCGGCGTGCGCACCATCTTGTGCACTTTTCCGAGCGTTCCGACCGAATGCAGATCTGTTCCAACCGGATCTTCAATCCGAGGATCCAATTGGGCCACCACGCCCAAAACTTTCTCCTCGCCCTCAAGCGAATCCAGGAGAGCCAGCGAACTTTCGCGCCCTACCGTCAGCGGAATCACTGCGCCGGGAAAAAGCACCGTGTCGCGCAAAGGCAAAATCGGCAACTCCGCCGGCAATTTGTATTGTGATTTAGCCATTTTGTATTCCTTCCCCAACCTATAGTCAACCGGTCCCAAACCCAAGGCTACTGAAATATGATGCCGCTCTCAGTTATATGGTTACATAGATTATCATATCTGTGTCAGGCAACCTTAGTGTCACATGCTAAATGTTGTCAAGCGCCACTGTGAAGCCTTCCCTGTTTCTCGAACAGATCACAAGCAATATACACAAAATAAGCTAGTTAGTTTAGGCGATGGACTCTTTAGAAAATTGCTTTTTCACTAGTGAACGGGCCTCCTCCTGCGTTTCAATCCTGCCTTCCAGCTGCGCATCCTCGACAAAAGCAAGGATTTCCTTGAATTTTGGGCCCGGCCGGAAGCCCATCTTCTTCAAGTCATCCCCCGTGAGCAGTCGCATCGGTCGTACAGCTTCTGGCGGCGTTTCGGACAAAAACCGCTGCACAAACTCATAACTCGAGAGGCTTCCATGGCTCGAAAGGCAATCCAGCCGGTGCAGTTCGAGGTGCTGCTCAAAGTGCGGAAGGCGCACGAAGCGCTTTCGCGTCGAATCGCGCATCTGCGGCACGTCCTTGAAGCGCATGTGATTGGCCACCAGCGCTGCGATCTGTTCGCTATCCTCATTTGAAAAACGGAATCGGCGGCAAATCTCTTCCGCCATGCGCACGCCTACGTCCACGTGCTCGTCGAAGCGTATGCGATCGTTCGGCCCGCTCGGAGCTCTAAAAGTCGGCGGCTTGCCGACATCGTGGAGCAGAACGCCCCACGCCAGTGTGCGCGCCGCGCCAGCCGGAAGCTTTTCCAGCATCAGCACCGTATGCGTCCACACATCGCCCTCGGGATGAAATTGCGGCGGCTGTTCGACGCCTTTCATTCGCGAAATCTCCGGCAATAGTTCGCGCAGCAGCCCGCTTTCATCCAGCAACTCAAAAGCCCGCCGGGCCGCACCTTCCGTGAGCATTTTTGTCAATTCATCGCGCAGACGCTCCTGTGACACTTGCCGGATTTGCGACGCATGCTTTTTTATGGCTGCGAAAGTTCGCTCTTCGATCGAGTAGCCGAATCGTGCGGCGAACCGCACCGCCCGCGCTATCCGCAATTTATCCTCTTCGAAGCGCAACTTCGGCTCGCCAATCGCGCGCACAATTCGCGCTTTGATGTCCGGCTGCCCGCCAACATAATCCAGAACGCGGCCGTCCCGCGGGTCCATCAACAATCCATTGATGGTGAAGTCGCGGCGCCTCACATCCTCCTCAGGCGAAGAAGAAAATTGCACGCGCACCGGATGCCGTCCATCCGCCGAACCAATGTCAGAGCGAAAAGTGGCCACTTCTACTTGCGTGGAATTTTCAACCACCACAATCACGCCAAATTGCGCACCGACCGCGAGGCTCCCTGGGAAAAGCTGTTGCACACGGTCAGGCGTGGCATCTGTGGAAACATCATAATCGGCGGGTTCGCGCCCCAGAATGATGTCGCGCACACAGCCGCCATTGTATAACGCCTGATAGCCTGCGCCGCGCAGCCGCGCGCAAATTCGCTCCGCCAATTCTCGCGCCTTCATATAGGAATTATGACGCTCGAACTGAGAAGGGGCAAATCCGGGTGTGCGCAAAGCGCCGCTGAGGCATCCACCAAACAGACTTCTACAGGAAGCGCACCGCCATGCACGTGATGTCATCGTGCTGCCGCGCTGGTCCGACATAGGCATCCACATCGGCCATCAGCGACGCCAGTACAACTGCCGCCGATTCGCTGGTGAAATGCTCGACGCGATTCTGCAGGCGCGATTCGCCATATTCGTCCCCTGAACCATTCACAGCTTCCGGCAGACCGTCCGTGAAGATCACCAGCAAATCGCCCGCGCCCATAGCTACGGGGACGGAATTATATTGCGCCGCTGCGTCGATGCCGAAAGGAACTCCGCCTTCGCCGAGGCGCACCACTTCTCCGGAAGCGCGGCGCAAAAATGGCGGATTGTGCCCGGCGTTGACGTAGCGCATCTGCCGGGAAGGCAAATCGTATTCCGCGACGAATGCGGTGGTAAAGCGCATCCCCGCCAGGCTGTGTCCGCACGCATAGCGGTTAAGGTCGCGAGCAAGTTCGTCCAGGCTTCCGTGGCGCGCCGCCAGCGAATGAATGCTGGCCTGAAAAGTTGCCATCAGCAGCGCTGCCGGCACGCTTTTACCGGCAACGTCTGCCACCACCATCAGCAGGGGCTGCCTCGCCGTAACCTCCGGCCCACTGCGCAGAAACGCATCGTAGTAATCGCCCGCCACGGTATTTTGCGGACGGCTCGCGAACGCAATATCCACTCCCGGCACAACCGGCGGACGCTCTGGCACCAGCCAATGCTGAATCTCGCGGGCAATTTCCAGGTCGCGCTTCATGGTCACGCGATCAGCAAGCTCCAGCGCCAGCAACAGAAACAAAATTGCCGAACCAACTCCACCCAACGTAAAGGAATACTGATCATTGCCGAACCGGAATTCCGGCTGGAAAATCAGCAGCACGCAGGCAATCAGCAGCAGCACACGCCGCGCCGGCGTCAGCTTCATCAGCATGGCCTGAAAGAGCGCCCATACTGCGCGGAACACGCGTTTCCACCGCTTGCCCTGATTAATCGAATCCCAGTCCACGTCACGCGCGTAAAACGAATATGTCGAACGCGCATCAGCTTTCATCTGGCCCCAAAGCTGATCGACTTGCAGACCCTCAGTCACACGTTCCCAATATTCTCGAAGACGCGTTTGCTTCTGGCCGCGATTCGGCGGCGGCGCGGAATGGGTAGTACCGGGGGAAGCCATTGTGGAATTATACGGCACAGAGAAAAAACGCGTTTGGGGAACCCCTCGACTACTTCTCGCCCCGCGAACGCAACGAGCCGCCCAGTTGAATTTTTGCAAAACCAAAGCGGTCGCGCAGCCTGTCGGCCGCTTGCGCCAGACGTTCCAGCTTTTCGCGATTCCCGGCATCGAGCAATTCGAGCTGCCCTGTGGCCGCGGATGCTGCTAGAAAAGACGAAAGCGCCACGCCTACCAGCCGCAGTTTCGCCGAGCCATTCCACGCGTTCTGCAAAAGCTCGCGAATTGTCACGAGGATTGCACCATCCAGATCCGAGGGTGTTGACAGCGTGCGGCTGCGGGTGATGGTGCGAAAATTCGCGAAACGCAAGGTCAGCGTCACGGTTCTGCAAAAAAGTCCTGCGTCGCGCAGCCGTTTCCCCGCTTTTTGCGACAGCAGACTGAGCGTGGATTCCACCGCTTCGCGTTCCGCAGTGTCTTCGCGAAACGTGCAGTTGTGCGAGATTGACTTCGGCTCCGCATCGATAAAAAATTCGTATGTATCGTCGCCGCGCGCTTTGCGGTAGAGCGCCGTTCCCCAGCGGCCAAACATCTTCTCCAGCCGTTCTCGTGGAATGGCCGCAAGCTCCTGCACGCTGCGAACCTGCGCCGCCGCAAGCGCCCCCTCCGTCACTTTGCCAAGCCCGGGAATTTTCCGCACGCTCAATGGCGCAAGAAAAGACGCTTCCGCGCCGCCCGGCACCCACACCAGCCCGCGCGGTTTGGCCTGCTCGCTCGCCACTTTCGCCACCAGCCGCGTCGAAGCCAAGCCGCCCGAGCACGGCAAGCCCGTTGAAGTTGTTATCTCCGCCAGCAAACGGTGCGCCGCGGCAAGCGCCGGCCCCAACATTCGCTCCGTGCCGCTGAGGTCGATGTAGGCCTCATCAATTGAAGCCATCTCCACCACGGGAGAATATTTCGCCAGGATTCCCGCCACGCGATCGCTCCATTGCGCGTACAGCTCGTGCCGATTGTCGAGAAAAACCGCATGCGGACAGAGTTGCCCGGCCGTTCGTAGGGGCATTGCCGAATGAACGCCAAATTTGCGCGCCTCGTAGCTTGCTGAAGTGACTACGCCGCGCTCAGTGGCCTTGCCTCCTACGATGACCGGCAATCCGCGAAGCTCCGGGCGGTCCAGCAATTCCACGGAGACGAAAAATGCGTCCATGTCCACATGCAGGATCGAGATACTGCGCGCCGCTTCGGCCGGCTCCTCAGCCTGTCCCTGCGGAATTGGCATACTCGGCGGTTCATGTTTAGCGCGGTATTGCGCGAGCTTAGGCATGGGAGTTGTGACAAATGATACAGGGAATCGCGGCGGTGCGAAACCGTGCGCCTATTTTCGTACCGCGGAAATCACCCGGGGAATGCCGGCAAGATCGTTCGTCACTCGGATATCGTTCCACAATTGGTCGTCGAGCATTTCACGCATGCGCTGCGCAACGCCAAAACTAATTTCCATCACCAATAATCCGCCTGCGCGCAGATGTTGTGCCGCCTGCGCGATGAGACGATCGTAAATTTCTGTACCGGTCGCACCGCCAAATAACGCGATACGCGGCTCATGCTCGCGAACTTCGCGCGCCAGCTCGCTCTCTTTTGCGCGCGCAACATACGGAGGATTGCTGACGACCACATCGAATCCCGCCGCATCCCGCGCCGCGCCTTGAAGCAAATCGCATACAACAAAAAGAACACGGTGCGAAACGCCGTGCCGCTCTGCATTGCGCCGCGCAACTTCGAGCGCTGGGGCGGAAATATCCGTGGCAACAATTTCCGCGCTCGGCAGTTCTTTTGCCAGCGCAACCGCGATGCATCCTGACCCCGTGCCCACGTCCGCCACGCGCAATTGGCCGATGACTGCACGCGGGCGCAGCCGCTCCAGCACGACTTCAATTACGTGCTCTGTCTCTGGACGAGGAATAAGCACCGCTGGCGTCACCTCGAATTCCAATGCCCAGAATTCCTGCTTGCCGGTCAGATATTGCGTCGGCACGCCGGAAGCTCGGCGCGTAATCAGCTCAAAAAAGTTCGTTGCGGACTGTTCGCTCAATTCCGCTTCCGGATGCGCATAAATCCATGCGCGGTCCCGGCCTGTCGCATGCATCAGCAGCAATTCCGCCGCCAGCACATGCGAAGGTGTTCCCGCTGCGAAAAGCTGCGCTATTGCGTCGCGCAACGCGCTTCGCACAGTCGTTCCTGCCGCGCTTTTCATTTGCATTTGTGGCGTTGCGTCCGCTGTCATCCCGATTTTCCGCCGCCATCGCCATTCTCGTTCAATTCTCTTTTCAGCCGCTCCGATTCGTAGTAGGTCACCAGCCCATCAACTAGCGGCCCCAGCTTCCCGTCCATCACTTCCGTCAACTGATGAATGGTCAGGCCGATACGATGGTCGCTCACGCGATTCTGCGGAAAATTGTAGGTGCGAATTTTCTCCGAGCGGTCGCCCGTTTTGATTTGCCCTTTGCGCTCCGCGGCGATTTGCTGATGCTGCTTCTCCTGCTCCATTTCATAAAGACGCGCGCGCAGGACGCGCATGGCCTTCGCGCGATTCTTGATCTGTGATTTCTCGTCCTGCTGCGAAACCACCAGCCCCGTCGGAATATGCGTGATGCGCACCGCTGAATAGGTCGTATTCACCGACTGACCGCCGGGGCCTGACGAGCAGAACGTGTCAATCCGCAAATCCTTCGGCTCAATCTTGATGTCGATTTCGTCCGCTTCGGGCAGCACCGCCACCGTTGCCGCCGAAGTATGAATCCTCCCTTGCTGCTCCGTGGCCGGAACGCGCTGCACGCGATGCACTCCGCTCTCGTATTTCAACTTCGAATAAACCTTCTGCCCTTGAATCGCCGCGATAATCTCTTTCACACCGCCAATCGAAGACGCCGAGCTTTCCAGCACCTCCACGCGCCAGCCCTGCGTTTCCGCGTAGCGCGAATACATCCGAAAAAGCTCGCCCGCGAAGAGCGACGCTTCATCTCCGCCTGTGCCCGCACGAATTTCGACAATCACGTTTTTATCGTCGTTCGGGTCTTTCGGCAGCAGCAGCACTTTCAACTCTTGCTCGACAGTCGCGAGCCGCGCCTCGAGCAGGTGCTCTTCATCGTGAGCCATCTGCTTCATTTCGGCATCTTCCGCTTCCGCAATCAATTGCTTCGCGCCCGAAAGCCCCTTCTCGATGTCTTTCCACTCGCGGTACTTCAACACCATTTGCGACAAGTCCGCATGCGTTTTCGCGAGCTTCTGGTAACGCGCTGAATCGCTCAACACTTCCGGCGAAGAAAGCTCGCGCGTCAGCTCTTCGTAACGCGTCTCAATCTGCTCCAGTTTTTGAAACATATTCGAATTGCTCATGGCCTGCTCCAGTCGAAACTGCACGCAAAGTACGCGGAAAAATGACGAAAAATAGCTAAAAGGGACGAAAAAGTGTGACACCCCAGCGCGGGGCTTAAGCAGGTGGCGCTAATAGAACGCGGCGAACATTCTTACTCAATTAGATGCAGCATATCCGTGCGAGACTCCTCTGTCAATCCGACCGCCCTCTATACTAGGATAGCGCGCAAACATGAACGAAATCCGCCAACCCGTCGCAAATGGGGACGATCCGACCGGCGGCTCTTCGCTTGGCATGCTGTGGGATTTTTGGTATCCCGCGCTACGCTCGAGCCAGCTCTCCGGCCGCAAACTTCACAAAGCCACTCTGCTCGAAGTTCCTCTATGCATCGGGCGCGATGCCCATGGAAAGCCGTTCGCTCTTCGCGACGTTTGCCCCCATCGGGGGATGCCGCTCTCCTACGGCCAGTTCGATGGCGAATGCGTCGAGTGTAGCTACCATGGATGGAAATTCGATGGCCACACCGGCCAGTGCCGCGAAATTCCCTCCATCACGGCCGATTCCAAGCTCCGCGCCGATCGAATTTACGCAGGCGCGTTTCCGTGTGACGAGCGCGATGGCTACGTCTGGGTTTACATGCCAGCGCCGAATTCTCCGCGCATCGAACAAGCCCCGATTCCCGTGCCTGAGCTGCCCAAGTTCAGCGGCCGCTACCGCCTGGCGCATCTCTGCGCGGAAACGCCCGTTCACGTAGATCACGGCGTCATCGGGCTTATGGATCCAGCGCACGGACCCTTCGTCCATCAAGCGTGGTGGTGGCGCAGCCGCCGTAGCATTCACGAAAAGCAAAAGCAGTTCGAGCCCATTCCTGCGGGCTTTCGCATGAGCCCGCACACGCCCTCATCCAATAGCCTGCCCTACAAAATTCTGAAACTCATCACCGGCGCGCCGGTCACGACCACAATTGATTTCACGCTGCCCAGCTATCGCTTCGAACAAGTGCGTTCTGGCAGGCTGTGGTTCTCCAGCCGCGCGGTGGTCACGCCCATTCGCCGCGATCTCTGCCGCCTGGATTTTTGCGCGGCTTGGAACGTTCTGCCTTTGGTCCCAGTAATCAGCTTCATTATTGGCGTCCTCGGCCCACGATTCATCGCGCAGGATACCGAAACCATGACCAAACAATCCGAGGGCCTGAAATCCAATCCGCATTTAATGCTGATCGACGACGCCGACCGTCCCGCGAAATGGTATTTCCAACTCAAGGGCGCGCACCTCGAATCTAAACGTACCGGCGCTCCCGCTGCGCATCCCATGGGCGGCCCGGTGACCCTCCGCTGGCGCTCCTGAAAATTCAGACGGCGCCCGCCAACGACGGCTCACGAGGTACAAAAAAAAACCGGCTGACCAAAGTTCGGCCAGCCGGTTGCGTATTCCTTTAGAAGCAGCAATTCTTACTGGGAAACGGGCGCCTTCATCTGTTTCTGATTGATTTCCTTCACTTTTTCCAGAAGGTCGTCAGCCTGCTTTTCATCGGCCTGGCGGGCGCTCGGATCAGACTCCATGTCCGCCTTTTCGCGAAGCAACAGGTTCAAATAAGCCATGGCGTTTGCGTAGTCTGGATTGATCTGCAGCGCATGTTGGAGGTTTTCCATGCCCTCTTGCACGGTCTGACCTTCCTGCTGGATAAATTGATCGCGCACTTTGGGCGGAAGGGGATCCAGCGGCTGGATACGCTTTTTGGCTTTTTCGTTATAATCGGCACGCAATTGCGCGTTGGTGCGAAATGCGATCCAGTAGTCAATCACCCCCACCCAGTAATAGGCCTGGGCGTCATTGGGATTCAGCTTGATGGTTTTCTCCTGATAAGCTTTCGCCTGCTCCATCATGTCGCGATTGAAAGGATTGCTTGCGACGTTGTAAAGCATTGAGCCTATGCCCGTTAACGCCCTGCTGTTGTTGGGATCGGTGTCGAGGACTTTTTGCCATTCAGCAATGGCTTGGGTAGCGTTGCGTTTGTTCTCTTCCGAGGGCGCTCCAGGAATATATTGCTGCGCATAGGCCTGGGCCAGAAAAAGCTTTGCGTTGATGAGCTTCGGGTCGTTCTGAGTGGCGTCTTTGAAATACTCGATGGCTTGTTCGAACTGAGCGTTGTTGTAGGCTTGCACGCCTTTATTCAAGTCGTCACGCGCCTTCAATTTGGCGCAACCTGCTGCAGCGAAGGCGAACGTTAACGCCAGTAAAAGTATAATCGCGCTAGGCTTGCGATCCATTCCTATCTCCTCAAAAATTTATAAAAAGAAATAACTGCGACTCCGATGGTTCCTCCCGTCGCACGTGGCGAAATCGTGAGACAGACAAGGGACGTTTTCCAATCGATTCAGAAGAGCCTATTGACCTGCTTCCATTTTGGCCGTAATCAAGCCGATATCAGTGATTCCGGCGCCGCGCATGATATCAATGGCGTGCTCCACGTACGCAAAAGGCGCATTGTCATCGCCTTTGACAAAGGCAATTTTCTGGGCGCGGATTTTGAAAATATTGTCGAGTTGCGGGCCAAGGTCGGTCCACGAGGTCGGCGTCTGGTTGATCATCACCTGACCGTTGGCGCTGACCTGCACGACGATAGTGCGCTGGTCGGGCGGCGTGGGCTTCGAATTCTTTGGCGGCGGCTGCGGCACATCAGCCGCCATGCCCGTGGGTGTGGTCGGCGTGATGGCCATAAAAATAATGATGAGGACGAGCAGAACGTCGATGAGTGGAACGACGTTCGGCTCGGACATCGAACTGCCGTGATGACCTACTGAAATTCCCATTGCAAAATCCTCCTTACTAGCTACCCGAATTCAGATTGGGCGGTCCCGGCGGCGAGTTAGACTCATCCTTGAGGGTCAGCAAGCCGACGTTTTCCACGCCTGCATCGCGGACCGCGTCGACCACTTTCTTGACGTCGCCGTATTTTGCCCGTTCGTCGCTGCGGATATAGACGGTTTTGTCCAGCCGATTGGTGAGCTTGTCTTCAACCGAAGAGGTTACCTGGTTGAGAGCAATCTCGTTGTTGCCGAGGAAATAGCGACCATCACTGGTGACCGCGACAACAACGGCGTCGTCTCTCTCTGCAGCCGGCATGTTCTGCCAGTTTTTCGCCTTGGCCATGTCGACCAACTGATGGTTATTCAGCATGGGGGTGATGACCATCATGATGATGAGCAGGACGAGCATGATGTCGGCCATCGGAATAACGTTTGGCGCCGCCATAGTGGCGCCAACTTTTGGTTTATAGGCCATGACTTACTTCCTTCCGCCTCGCCGCGTGATGAAATAGTTGACCAACTCCATCGAGGAGTTGTCCATCTCCACGTCGAAGGCTTCGACTTTGTTGGTGAAATAGTTGTAGGTCCACACTGCAGGGACGGCGACGAGCAAGCCGAGAGCGGTGGTGACCAAGGCTTCAGCGATACCGCCGGCGACCGCGGAAAGACCGCTGGCATGTTGCGCCGCGATGCCTTTGAACGCGCCGATGATGCCCATGACGGTTCCGAACAGTCCGACGAAAGGCGCGGTAGCGCCGATGGTCGCGAGACCGGAAAGACCGCGCTTCATTTCGGCATGAACGATGGCGACCGAGCGCTCGAGACCGCGCTTGGCGGCTTCGATAACTTCCTCGTCAGCGACCTGAGCGGATGCCGCCTGGAATTCAGAGAGGCCGGTGGCAACGACCTTGGCGATGTGACTCTTCTTGTTGCGCTCGGCAATGGAGATGGCTTCGTCGAGCTTGTTGTCTTTGAGCGCGCCGGCAACCTGCTGCACGAAAACGCGCGACTGTTTGCGAGCCGCGCTGTACATCAGAGCGCGGTCGATCATGATGCCCACGGACCACGCAGACATGATGAACAAAATAATCACCACGGCCCTCGCCGGCCAGTCCATGGTATGCCACATGCTGCGTATGTCCCAGCCCGGCGCTCCGGCGGTGCTCTCCTGCAAAAACAAGAAGCTAGCCCACATCAAATTAGCGAACATAATTTCCGTCCCTCCTCGAAGTGTTCAAATTTTCGCCGGCAACTGCGAGCCGCCGTCAATCCCCCAAATTAAATATCACCGTGACCGTTGTGTCGACCTTAACTGGCTGGCCGTTCAGCCTGTAGGGCTCGTAGCGCCATTGCCTGACAGCCTCTTCGGCCGCTTGCCTGAGAAGCGATGGCCCGGAAATGACCTGCAATTGCTGAATCGTGCCATCTTCGCCAATGATGGCATGTAGAACGACGCTGCCCGACTGATGCGCAATTTTCGCGATTTGCGGATATTGTGGCGTTATCTGGCGAATGAGCTTACCTTGCATGACGTTGCCGCCAACGCGGATGATCGAAGGCTTGGGCGGAGGCGCTGGCAGACCTCCCGGCGCGCCACCAATAATGCCGCCCAAAACTCCTCCCGAGGAACCACCCGGCACGCCGCCTGGCACGCCGCCTGTGACTCCGACATCCGGCGGTGGCGCCTGCTCTTTGATGATTTCAATCTTCTTGGGAATGACCGTAGGAGCCACCATCTTCTGCTCCACAAATTTGGGCTGCTTGATTACCTTAACGACCGCAGCCGGCGGAGGCGGTGGCGGCGGTGGTGGTGGAGCGGCCAGGAACGAGGTGGACAGCAATGGCGGAAGCGCACGAGTGTAAATCAAGGGAATGAGAATCAGGATTATCAAAATCAAGGCCTGAATCCCAGCGGAAAGCCATACGCTCCAGACCTTATTGGTCTTTTTCTTACTCGTTGACTCCACAAGTTCATCAAACATTGTTGTTTACCTCCTAGCTGCCGCCAGACGCTTCTCGGCGCGTTTGTCCGCCGAGGAAGCTACTGGAGCCGTGGCGCCATGGCCACGCCATTTATTCCAAGCTACAACTATAGGAGCGGCAATGCCGAAACTGGAATAGGTACCGACCACAACTCCAATGACCATCGCAAAAGAGAAGCTTCGAAGAACCTGACCGCCAAAGACAAACAGAAGAAAAACAGTGAGAAAGGTAAGGCCGCTGGTCAGGATGGTGCGAGAAAGCGTCTGGTTGATGGAGCGGTTGACGATAGTGGTAAACGGCTCGCGGCGCATCAGCCGCAAATTCTCACGCACACGGTCGAAAATCACGATGGTGTCGTTCATGGAATAGCCTACCAGGGTTAGCAGGGCCGCAATGACCGTGAGAGAAATCTCAAAATGGCTATAGAACAAGCAAAAAAAGCCCAGCGTGATCAGCACATCGTGGAAAACGGCGATGACCGCAGCAGCGCCGTAAATCCACTCGAACCGGAAGGCCACGTAAATCAGCATTCCCGCGAGCGCGTAGAGAGTGGCCAGTATGGCCTGCCGTCGCAATTGCGCTCCGACGGTGGGGCCGACTACCTGTGCCTGCAGAATACTAAAGTTATTGAGAGAATAGCCGTTTTTCAGTGCGGCGATTACCGCTGCGTTTGCGCCTGACACGTTGCTCAACTCGTCAAAGTTTGTGATGATCCCGCCGTGCTCGCGGTCACGCGCATTAATCAGTTGCTGCGCCAGTTGCGTGTAACGATCGCCGGCGGACGTCTGGAGCATCAGTGGGTCAAGCCGCGTCAGATAATTGGCCACGTCGGGAGCAGATGCAGAGTTGAAGTCGGGCTTGGAACTGCTGGGAGCGCCGAAGTTCTTTTCAAGAGCGGTGAGAATGGTCTGCTTGGCGGCATTGAGGGCATCTTCGCCTTCGCCCTGTTTGGCGACGCGAATCATTACGTCATTCTTGGAATTGGGATTGGAGATGTCGCTGCTGCTCGTGACTTCGTTGTTTTTGAGCCCCGCGGCATCGAGAGCTTTACGAATTTTGCTAATCGGCGGAGCCGAGGAAAAGCGCACGATAACCAGCGTGCCGCCTTCGAAATCAATGCCGTAATGCAAGCCACGATGGTAGATGGCCGCGGCGGCGCCGATAGCCAGCAGCGAAAGGGAAAGGGCGATGAAATACTTGGCCTTGCCCATCCAGTCATAATTAGGCGCGTGAAAAAATTCCATCGACTATTGTCCTTGCTGAATTAGACACCACCGCGAAAAGAATGTTCCCAGAACGGCACGATGGTTACCAATTTGCTCAGCGACTCAGTTATCTCATTTAAAACAAGCTAGATACTCAACTCTGCTTCGCGACTCATGCGTGACAAATGCCAGTCGAATATAACCCTCGAGACCCATACAGAAGTGAACAAGTTCGCGAGAAGGCCGATAATCAGTGTGATGGCAAAGCCCTTAACCGGGCCGCTGCCGAACATGAAAAGAAAGGCCGCAGAAACCAGGGTGGTGATGTGCGTATCGATGATGGTCAGAAAGGCTTTGTCAAAGCCAATGTCCACGGCAGAAGCGTTAGCCTTGCCATTGCGCAGTTCTTCCCGGATACGCTCGAAGACAAGCACGTTGGAGTCAACGCCCATACCAATAGTCAGCACCACTCCGGCGATTCCTGGCAGGGTTAGCGTCGCGCCGCTCATGGCCATGAAAGCCACTAGAATGATGAGGTTAAGCAGAAGAGCGACGACCGCGTTGATCCCACTGAGCCGGTAATAAACAACCAGGAAGATCCACACCGCGATGAGGCTGGCGATTGAGGCGGTCACGCCTTCGCGAATCGAGTCGGCACCGAGGGAAGGACCAATGGTGCGCTCCGACAGATATTTGATGGACGCGGGGAGAGCGCCGGCGTTCAGGATCAAGGCAAGGTCTTTGGCCTGTTGCTGCGTGAAGTGCCCTTCAATATCCCCCTGGTCCGTAATGTGGCCTTGGATCACAGCTGATTCTTGGACTTGGTTATCCAAGACAATCGCCATGTAATGGCCGAGATTCGCTGCTGTGAATGGGCCGAAACGCGCGGCGGCTTGATTGGAGAGCGAAAAATTGACTTGGTAAAAACCCGGCTCGGTTCCATCCGGGCCCACGTTAGAGTCGCGCAGGTCCGCGCCAGTGACGATAGGAGTGCGATTGAGCAGCCACCAGCCCTCTGCGCCAGTCTGGCCGCTGGTCCCGGTAACCTTTCCCGGAACGAGTTCGCTGCCGGGCGGCAGCACGCCACCATGCGCAGCCAGAGCAGCCGCCTCGGAGGGATACGGGTTGTTATCGAGGACCAGCTGCAATTTTAATTGCCCGCCGGCCTGGATGACCTGCTTGGCGCGCGTGGGATCGCCCTCGCCCGGGAGCTCGACGAGAATTTCGTTCTGCCCACGGCCAGCGGGCCCCACATTGGGTTCTTTCAATCCCAGCCCGCTGATGCGCCGGCGAATTGTTTCTACCGATTCGGTCATAGCCCGCTGCTCAATGTCGGCAACAACCGCGGGCCTCATGGTCAGGACGAAGCCGTTTGGCTGGCCTGCTGCTGGCGCCATGGTCCAGTCGGGAAGCTGATTCTGCACAAGCGCCTGCAGAGTGCCGGAAGATGCTGGCGCGACATTGGGAACAAGAATTTGCGTGTCGTTGAGGCGGCGGACTTGGCCCGCAGTGATGTTTTGCTTGTGAAGCTGGTCTTCGAGTTCGCTAATCGTCTGGTCGGTGTGATTTCCTACAGCTTCTTGCACTTCCACTTGCAAGACCAGGTGGCTGCCGCCGCGTAAATCCAAGCCCAACTGCATGCGATTCGAAAAATTGTCAGCTGCTTGGCCCCACGATGTGGGGAAAGAAGGCACGCCGAATAGCCCATAAAAACAGATCAGCACGACAATGGCAATAAAAAGAGCCTTCCACTTAAGATTCGAATTCATCGGTGCGCCTACGTCTCCTTGGGCTCCGGCTGCAGCCCGGCAATGGCGCTGCGCGACACGCGAATTTTTACTTGCTCAGCAATGCGCAGTTGAACTGATTCGTTATCTAAACCAACAATGGTGCCGTAAATTCCGCCATTAGTGACGACTTTGTCTCCATTTTTCAGCGCCGCAATCATGGCTGCGAGCTTTTTCTGGCGGCGCTGCGCCGGCAGGATCATCAATACGTATAAGATGACCAGAATCAGTACAAAAGGCAGAATGGCGATAAGGCCGCTCGGCGCCTGCTGCGCTGCCAGAGAAGGATTAAACAACGGGCCAAGCAACATCAAAAATCACTCCCTTTACGGATTCCCTATTAGGTTAGAGGAACGATAAGCCGAAAACGCTGCTCCGGAGAGCGCCGCTCGCGCCTGGCCGCCAATTATTCAATTGGCACTCTCGATTCGGCACTCATTGCCGCGTGCTAATCGGAGATAGTCGTGTCAAGACGAGCCTGAAGCGCAGAACAGAATCCCAAGAGGTTCCCAAAACGGATAGCCTTGCGGATTTTAGCCATGATGTCAAGGTAAAAGTAAACGTTATGCAGGGTGTTCAAAGTTGCTCCGAGGATTTCGTTGGACACATAGAGATGGCGCAAATAGGCGCGGGAATAGCGCCGGCAGGCCGGACATTCGCATTCGGGATCAATCGCGCGCGAGTCATTGGCATAGCGCGCGTTCTTGATGAGCAAGCGCCCTTGCCAGGTGAACAGGCATCCGTGGCGCGCGCTGCGCGTGGGCAAAACGCAATCCATCATGTCCACGCCGCGCGCGACGTAATCGGCGATTTGCTCGGGTCGGCCCACTCCCATCAAGTAGCGCGGCTTGTTCGCAGGCAAGCGCGAGGTGACTTCCGCGGTCATCTCGCAGGTGGTTTGGTGTGATTCGCCGACCGCCAAGCCGCCAATGGCGTATCCGGGAAAATCGAGCGCGACCATTTCGTCTGCGTATTTGCGCCGCAGTTCGCAATGCGCTCCGCCTTGGACGATGCCGAATATCATTTGGCGCTGCGCATCCCCGCACTCATTGAAATACTTGAGCGACCGTTTGGCCCATCCGAGCGTGCGCGCGGCGGCGGCGGAAGCGCAAACTTCATCGGAGGCGGACTCGATGCACTCGTCGAGGACCATGATGACGTCCGAGCCAAGCGCGATTTGAATTTCGAGAGCCTTCTCGGGAGACAAAAAGCGCGCGGAGCCGTCCAGATGCGAGCGAAATTCGACGCCCTCGTCGGTGATTTTGCGAAGAGCCGCTAGGCTGAAAACCTGGTAGCCGCCCGAATCGGTGAGAATCGGATGCGGCCAGGAAATGAATTTGTGCAGGCCGCCCATTTCGCGGATAAGCTCCGCGCCCGGCCGAAGAAAAAGATGATAGGTATTGGCGAGGATGATTTGCGCGCCGATGGATTCGAGGGACTCCTGCGTCAGTCCTTTGACGCTGCCGAGCGTGCCCACGGGCATGAAGGCGGGCGTCTCGACGATGCCATGAGGAGTTTCCAGGCGGCCGAGGCGCGCGCCGCTCGGGTCCGTGTGCAGAACTTCAAAGCGAAATGCCATCCACAGAGTGTATCAGGAGGTTATCGCGGCCAAGCCGACCTTAACAATGACCCAGACGATCCAGATGCCCAAAACCCATGTGAGCGCGCTGCCCATTTTGATTTTGCGGGGTCGCGCCACAGAATAACCGAAAGCCATCAACCCAAGGACCCAAAAAGTGAAGACGTCAAGCGACGTCAACAGGGACACCAGCCATTTTGGCGCAGCGCCGCTAAGAAGTGCGCCGGGATTGGACGCAACAAGGTTCTGGATGTCGATCGTGTCGGGAGCTTTGATGAACATCAGCAGAATTCCCAGCAGGCCGACAATGGCAAACGGCAAGTATGCGTGTGAAGTTATCCCCAATGAGGTGTTGAGATCTAGTCCCGCGCTCGACGTGGCATTAAAAATCCCCATAAATATCGCGGCAAGGACCAGCAGAACGATGGGAACGCCGACGACTCCGCCGACGTAGCCGAAAATGCTGGCGACCTTTACCTGAGTTTGCAGTGTCTTTTCGCGCTGCGCCGGTGTCATCTGCTGCATGCGCTGTTGCGCGGAAGAATTTTGCGCAATCTGCTTTTCCATGAAGGCGCGCCAGCCAACGCGCTGGCTGAAAATCGCGGTGACTGCAATGTTGATGATAATAAGTAGCATTATCGGCATAATCCAGCTTGGTTTCCGAGCGATGTCCTCGAAGGTCGCTCCCGGATTCACCAGCACGCCAATCACGCGTCCGAACGGACCGATTGGTTGCGGTGCTTCGGGTACTGCTGCGGTAGTTGAGGACATTAGTTCCCTCCCGAGCGAGCGTCTCGCTCCCTTGCCCAGTACGCGCGAGCAGGCGAAAAGTTCCTTTGCGCGGGAGTCTAGCGCAAATCAACGTTTCCGAATAGCGATTTTTAAGCAGGTTGTCGTTAGCACATGATATGTCCGGGAGATTAGCAAGTGAAATGTCCGCTCGAGGAGAGGGCGAAGTGGGGTAAACCGGCAGGCCGGAGCACGCACCGCTGGCTGGGTGGCGAAGAGTATCACGACCTGCTGGTGATCCTGGACGACGCCAGCGGCGAAGTGTACTACGCGCAGTTGGTGGAGCAGCGCGGGATTTTCTGCACGCTGTATAGCGATCGCGCCAGCCATTTCTGGCTGACGCCGAAGCAAGGGGAGCCCGTCGACCGGCAGCGGCTGACGCAGGTGGGACGAGCGCTGCGGG
>Ga0209167_10000467_pt1 | contig 29595 bp, 28 predicted proteins | sample Coa_R1_9_FD_187154 | JGI IMG/M metagenome (GOLD analysis project Ga0209167, IMG submission 187154) | Surface soil microbial communities from Centralia Pennsylvania, which are recovering from an underground coalmine fire - Coalmine... | ecosystem: Environmental > Terrestrial > Soil >...
CGAAATGCCGGCAGGTGAAGGCAGCGTTGCGACCGTTTTGAAGGTAGTGAACCATCCATTGCCAGCGCAGCTGGGCCGGTCGGCTCAGCGCGTACCCCATCGAATTTGCATGATGACACTCTACCGAGTGTCACCAATCATTCTGAACGAGAACACTGCCTGAATACATATATCGTCAGGGCGACTTTCTTAGAAGAGCACACTAGGGCCCCAAAACGAGACCAACGTACACATAATTCAAGCATGTTGAGTAAGACCGCTTCCCTAGTTGTCTTTTGGATGAAATAAATTGCACACATGGGTCGTCCAAATCGAAGAAAGCGCTGTAAGTTATTGTAAACACGAGATAAGGCGTTTGGTCGTCAAAATGCTACGATACATACCGTAGGGATTTCGGGGGTTCAGATGAGGATGAAAACCGGACTTTTGGCGCTAAGTTTGGCAATGTTCGCGGTAACACCTGCGTTTGCTGGCACTACGAACTTCAGCTTCGCATTTGGCGGGTCGGATATGACGCTAGGCACGTCGCAGAGCTACACATCCAACGGCGCGACGATAACTGCTTACGGATATGAGTGTTCGGCGACCACACCGTCCAGCACGGATACGCTCTCCGGCTGCAGCGCCAGTGCGCTCTATCAAAAAAACGATGGAGGCGCTGAGGTCGGCCTCGGACTGGCCGGTGAAACAGATCACGAGATTGGCTGGGACGGGGCAAACGCCGATTTCGTGATTGGTTTGGATGTGAGCAGCTTATTCAAGCTGGGCGCGACGTCGATGACCCTGAGTTTTGGCAGCGTGCAGCCGGGCGAAGCATACGCGATTCTGGGCTATGGCTCGAATCCGTTTGGCAGCACCTTTGCGCTGACGAATACGCAGGCGTGGGTGGCCAATGACGGAAGCACGAGCGCGCAAGTATTTTCGAGCACGATTGGCCTGAACGCCGGCGATGAATTTCTGGTGATCGTTTCGCCATGCGGCGCGAGTGCGACCGGCTCGGATGTCGGATGCGGTGGGAATGTCACCCTGGGCTCGCTAACGTCAAGCGCACCGACGCCGGAGCCTGGCACGTTGGCGCTTTTTGCGACCGGTTTGCTGGCGCTGGGATTCTGCATGCGCAGGCGACTGGCTTTTCAGCGGCAATAGTTGGTAACAAATTTGGCTGCAACTTGCGCCGGGCCGTGAGTCTCCTTCGGTCCGGCGCTTTTGTTTTAGGGCATAGCGCGCAGCGGTGGCCTCGGCAGGGCTCACGGGGCCACAAGAAACGAGCCGTCGCGCTGGATGTAGCCATAGGCCATGCGAGGCGTATTGAACGACGCAGCGGCGTGGCCATGACGGTCGAGCAAAATCAGGCCGCCGGTGGATTGAACGCGCTGCGCAAGCAAGCTCACGCTCTCCTTTGCGGCTGACTCTGCGGGTAAGCCAGCGCGAAGAAATTCAGCCGCCGTCTTGGCCATGACGATTTTCATGATGGCTTCGCCGTGGCCGGTGCAGGAAATGGCGCCGGCTTCAGAATCCGCGTAGCAGCCACAGCCTACCAGCGGCGAATCGCCAACACGCCCCGGAAATTTGCAGCAGGTCCCTCCCGTCGAAGTGCCTGCAGCAAGATTGCCGCGTGAATCGCGAGCCACGGCGCCCACAGTTCCCTGCTGCTGCGCAAAGTGAAATGCGTATTCGTGCTGGCCTGTGCGGCAGCGCTGCCAGGCCGCGCGTTCGCGCTCGACGATCAGTTCGGAAGGGTCGCAAAGCGGAATGCCGTTTTCTTTTGCGAATAATTCGGCGCCAGCGGCAGCGAGCATCATGTGTTCGCTGGATTCGAGGATTTTGCGGGCGAGGCGGATGGGGTTCCTAATGCGCTCGACCGCAGCGACAGCGCCGGATTTGAGCGAAGCACCGTCCATGAGAATCGCATCGAGCTGAACCCGGCCATCGCGATTGAGATGCGAACCAATGCCGGCGTCGAAAGTAAGGTCGTCCTCGAGAACGACAATGACGGCCTCTATGGCGTCCAGCGCCGAGCCGTTTTTCACGAGAACATTACGACCAGCCTCAAGGGCTCGGCTAATGCCAGAATGGCAGTCGGCAATCGCCGCGTCGGGGATGTCCCACGCGCCACCGTGGACGATGAGCGAGAAGTTTGGCGGATTCACGTCAGAATCGCGCACCGGAAAGAATGCGCGACAAAATCAGGCTCCGCGCTTGGCGGCGCGAGAGAGCAAATCGCGCAGTTGGGAGTCAGCGGAATGATCCGCGGGCAGAGAACCGTTGTGAGATTCGGCGCGAGGGATGAGCGGCAGCTGTTCTGCGAAATTCGAAGGAACGGAAACGGACTGCTCGCCAGTTGCGCGTCGCGCGCCTTCGGTTTGCTTCCAGGTGTGATAAATGCGATGAATCACGGTGAAATTGGTGCCAATCGCCAGAATGATGAGCGCGATAGGCACCCGATTCAAAATTCCTCCAAGGATCATGAGGCCGAGGCGCTCGGGGCGCTCCCAGAAGCCGACGCGGCACCGTTCGATAAGCGATTCCGCGCGCGCCTGAGAGTAGCTGACCATCACCGCTCCGGCCATCGCGATGCCGGTAAGCAGCGCGTAAAGAAAACGGTTTATTGTCGCGTAGTAAACCAGAAGTCCAAGAAAGAGGGCCAGGTCAGCATAACGATGGAGCACCGATTTGAGAAAAGCGCCAAAGAAATTTATGCGGCGCTGATACTGTGCGAGCGGGCGCGCCAGCAAGTCGCAGGCAGCGGCGGGAATCAGAGCGAAGCCCGCGGACGTAAAGCGTCCTGTGCCGAAGAAAATTCCGGCGACGAGACAAAAGGTAAAGCTGATGAAAGTCAATAAACTCGCAGGAACGCGCGCTTTCGCGAGAATGGTAACGATCTGGCCAAGTAGCCAGCGAAAAGGTCGAGCAAGGAGTTCTATGCGCATATCAACGCGCCGAGAGCGAACTAGAGTTCATCGTAAATAGTTGCCAGGCGGGTCACTTCGAATTCCTTGGTGCCCGCTGGAGTTTGAACCTTGACCTCATCACCCACTCTTTTGCCGAGAAGGGCGCGACCAATCGGCGAAGAAGTCGAGATCATGCCCTTGGATACGTCCGCTTCTTCCGCTGTTACCAGCTTATATTCGGTCTCCTGGGATTTGTTGATGTCAAGAAGGCGCACGGTTGAGCCGTACCCGGCGCGGTCACGCGGAAGGTTATTTAGATTGAGCATCGAGATTTCCGCCATCCGGTGATGCAGCTGGCTGAGGCGCGCGGAGACGAAGGATTGACGTTCCTTCGCGTACTTGTATTCCGCGTTTTCGGAAAGATCGCCATGCGCGCGAGCCTTCATCAATTCCTTAGGCAGCTCGTTGTGAAATTCATGCTCGAGCTGGGCGATTTCGGCTTGCAGCTTTTTTTTGAGTTTTTCGCTGACGTCCGTCATTGTTTGATTGCCGGAACGAGATCGGTGTGAACGGCGCCTCTTCCGGCCTAGTGTGGTCGTAATTCGCAGCCCCCCGCGAAAATCACCTTAACGGCTCGATTATAAAGTATTACATGGCACAGGCGCAATGCACTGTACTCGTCCACATGATTAGTGACACTCGACCTTGTGAGATTGAGATTTCCACTGCTAGAGAAATTCGAGCGGCACCCGATATCCGTTTGACAACACGGCCTTCGGCGAATTTAATCGGCACTGGAAGGGTTGGCGGGCGGCTGGCCCTGACTGGCTGGCGGAGTGATGCCGTTCATGCGGAGGTACTCGATCATCTGGCCATAGTGATCGAATGCGTGCGTGCAGCCGAAGCTGGCGAGCGACAGTCGCGTGTTCAAAAAAGGCACGGGCGGGTTACTGACGATAAGTGTGGCATTGCGAGCGGTGAGAGTGGCCATGGCGCTGTGCCCCAGGGCAAAGGAGTCCTTCAGGTATTTTATGATTTGCTCTTTGGTCTGAATAGAGTCTGGACCGTTGTTCTGCTTATTGGCGGTGATGTTGGCGGGTACAGGCCGGCCAAGGATCGCGCTATAGAAGTAATAATTGGCGGTGGCGACGTGCTTTACTTCCTGCGCGAAAGTGCGCACGCCGGCGTATTTGCCAATTGACGCGCTCGGAGCAAATGAATATTTGTCCGCAGGCATGGCTTCGGCAGCCCCGACGAATTGCTGTTCGACTATGGTAAGTTGCGCGTTCATGATGGAGGCAATAGTGGGAGGCGCGGATGGTTTGCGCGATTTGCGGGCTTGTTGAGCCGATGCGGCGTGAGACAGCGCGCAAAGACCGAGTGTGAAGACCAGGAGTGATGCGGCTCTTTTCATTGCCTTGCTCCTTGAATTTTTTTCTTGCTATTTAGAAAATCACCGTGGCCGATGCGTGCCCGCCCATGCGGCAAAAAGAGAACGCAGTTCTTCGTCGAATGCTAGTTCGCATCCTTCCCAGAATGACAAGCTGGAAAAGGCAGAGCCTTAAATGCGAAGCTCTGCGTTACAGAATCAAGAGCGCTGCATTAGACGGCTTCAAACTCGGTAGTAACGGGAGTGCCGCGCACGACGGACTGCGTTACCGGCGAACCATCCACGGCGAGCTTCCAAATTTCGCGCAGAGTTTTCTCATCGGAGTCGGCGCGGACAAAAGCCTTGGCCTTGATGCCGCGGTAGCCGGGATTCCCCGAATCGTCGAGGCCGGCCCATTTAAGAATGTTGTCGAAATTGCCTTCGAGGGCGATCTCGAGATCATGAACTTTAATGCCGCGCTTGGTAGCGTTTAGAACGAAGCCCACAGTCATGCAGGCACCGATGGCCGATAGAAGCTGTTCGTGAGCGCTGGCGGCGAGGTCTGTTGCGTCGAGCGCGCCGGGCTCGTCCATTTCGGCGGCGTGGGTGCGCATGTAGGCTTTGGCGCGAAAGCCGTCCTGCCAGACCACGCGGGATTTCCACGGGCCGGTGACGCCCTGAAGAACTTCGGGCTGCTTCATGGAGCAAAGGATATCGTTGAGCTTTGCGGGGTGCAGGCCGTTCAATTTTTCTTCGGACATCTTGGGTTCGGTCATTTCGTTTCTCCTTGTGTACGTCTCTAGCGCGAGACGTTGGTCTGGCTATTGCGCGGCAGCGTGGCCCTGGAATTCGGCGCGAAGCCGGCGCGCGGCCTCGGAAATGGCCGCCATTTTTCTGGTGGCGATTTCCGCGGTATTGACGTTGCGTTCGGCAAAGGTGCCAAAACCGCAGTCAGGATTCAAGAAGATTTTCTCCGGGTCATAGAATTTGGCCAGCTCCTTGACGCGCGCGACGATTTGCTCCGGCTTTTCGATTTCATCGGTACGCGGATTGACCACGCCGAGGCCGATTTCCTTTTCATTTTTGTATTCCTTGAATACTTCGAGCTCGCCGGCGCGGGGTGTGGCGAATTCGAGCACCAGCTGATGGATATTCATCTGCATGAGGTATGGAAGCATGGGCCCGTAATTTCCTTTGAGCAGAACTTCTTCCTTGCGGCTCCAGTTGCCGCGGCAAACGTGGACACCGAAGCGCACGCCATCGATCCCCGCCACGGTTTCGTTCATCAGGCGCACGGCGAGTTCGAGTTCATCGGTGGGATCGCGGCGATTGGGGAGCGCGGCGCACATAAAAGTCTCAGTGCTTTCCGCGCCGTAGACGATCTGGCTGAGGATGGGCTCGTCGAATTGAACGAAGGCAACGCCTCGGGATTTGAGGGCGAGAACTTCTTTGCGGAGAATTTGCACCACGTCTTTGGCTAGATCTTCCGGCGCAGAATAAACCTTGTCAGAGAGGCCCTCGAACCAACTCGAGCGCGTCAGCATGTACGGGCCTGGCAGAGGAACTTTGAGCGGGCGCGAAGTGTGCTTTTTCGCGAATTCGACTTCATCGAGCGAGAGTCCGTTTTTTTCGCGCAGCCGCCCGATGACGATGGGGCTCTTGATGGCGAAGGCCGGAACGTCAAGGGCACGCAGAACTTCTTCGTAACGCGCGCGGTCTTTCATGTAGTCCATCAGCTCGGAAACTTTCATCAGGCGCATGCCTCCGAGCTTTTCAACGACGAAAGAATAAAAATTGTCGCGGCGCTGCTCGCCGTCGGTGGGAATGTCCACGCCCGCTTTCTCCTGAGCTTCGAGGCATTCGACAACGGCGCGATCGGCCGCGGCCTGGAATTCCTGCTCAGCTCCTTCGCCGGACTGGCGCTTGCGCAGGGCTTGGATGAGCCATGCGGGGCGCGGCCAGCTTCCCACGACGGTTACCGGGAACAATTTATTTTCAGACATGCGCGCTTTCTCCCTTTTCATTTGTGTCGAGATTGTTTTCCACTTTATTTTTTTCCATCGGCAAGCCGGCGGCACTCCATTCAGCGTAAGAACCGTCGTACAGCGACACGCTACGGCCCAACTGCGTGAGAGCCAGAAATCCGAGGGCGGCGCGCAGGCCTGTGCGGCAATAAGTGATGGTGGCGTCTTCGCGAGCGATGCCGCGTGAGGTAAGGAGTTCGTCTAGTTGGTTCGGCGGACGCAGGATTTTTCCGTTCGCGCCGATCTGGTCGCAGCAGAGATGCGCGGCGCCCGGGATGCGGCCGGGGCGCGGGTCGGGTTCGAAGTTGCCGGAGAATTCATCGGCGGTGCGCAAATCGAGCAATTTCGCGGCGTCCTTTTTTTCAACATTCATTTGCACATCGGCGGTCGTGGCGCGCAACTCCGGGCGCAGCCTGGCGGTGAAGGCTCGCGAAGTGGGCTGGACGGGGCGGTAAAAGGCTTCGCGACGATCAGCGAGCCACTGCTCCCAGAAAGTTTCCATGATGTGGACGTCGTCGCGGCCGAGATAAGCAAGGATCCAGGCAAGGAAGGCGGCGTTGCGGCCGTCAGCATTGTCGTAAATCACAAGCGTGCGATGCGCATCAACGCCGGCGCTTCCGAGGCGGCGGGCGAGTTCATCGGCAGGGAGCAGACGGCCATTTGCGTCGCGCTGCTTGGCTACCGGGAAATTCACGGCATTTTTTGGATGGCCGGCCATGTAGCGGATGGGGGAGCGAGGATCAAGGAGCAAAAATTCAGGCGAATCGAGCTGTTGCTCGACCCATTCCGCTGATACCAAATGGAACATGATCATCTATCGTTCGATGTGCGAGCCGCCGCAGGGATTCAGGTTATTACAAGCTGCTGGCCGGAGGAAAATCGGAGAGATCAGGGTAACAAATCTTTTACCATCTGACTAGGGGCGGGGGCGGGCGGTAGTGGGCCAGTTTGAATTTGACAGGGTTTAGCGGGTATGGGAGCATGGGCCATGCATAAACGCTCAAGCAACCCAGACATAAATCAGATAGCGGCCAGCATCGTATCGCAGTTAGGCGGGGAGCCTCTAGGCTCCAAGAACCCCGCCGCTGTCGCTCTAGGGCGCATGGGCGGACTCAAGGGCGGCCCCGCAAGGGCCAAACGCCTGAGCCGCGCCAAGCGCTCCAGAATAGCCCGTAAAGCCGCTAACGCCCGCTGGAAAGCCAAGACAAAGACATCCTAAAAAGAGATTCCCTCTCGGTTGTTTATATAGGTTCCGAGAGGGAGCGGCGATGGCCTAAATACATCTAGGCTTGTGCCTTGAGTGCTGCCACGGCTAAGGAATGGCCGCTACGGGCCTATATAGGCTCGATAACGACTTTCCGCACCGTGCCATCTGGCCTATACCAGACGGTAATGCGGTATCGCATGTTACAGCCGCAGTTTAGCACAGGCCATCGCCGAAAAATACTACTTGACATGCATGACCGCTCAAGCATAGAATGGTGTCAGTTTAGGAGACGCCATGAACCGCTTGAGCGAGGCTCAGAGAGTCCAAGTAATCAGCGCCTTAGTCGAAGGCAATTCCATCCGCGCCACTGTTCGCATGACGGGCGTGGCGAAGGATACGGTAATCAAGTTGCTTGCGGAAGTCGGCCAAGCGTGTGCCGACTATCAGCGCCGCATGCTCTGCAATCTGCCGTGCCAGCGCATCCAGTGCGACGAAATCTGGAGCTTTTGTTACGCCAAAGACAAGAACGTGCCCGAAGAGAAGCGCGGGCAATTCGGCTACGGCGATGTTTGGACGTGGGTTGCGATGGATGCCGACACAAAGCTGGTAGCAAGCTGGCTTGTGGGCAGGCGCGATGCGCGAACGGCTTACCAGTTGATGCATGACTTGGCCGGAAGGCTTCGCAATCGCGTCCAGCTAACCACAGACGGGCACCGCGTGTATCTGAATGCAGTCGAATCCGCGTTTGGCTCCGAGATCGACTACGCGATGCTGGTAAAGATATACGGCCACGACTCAGGGCCGGATACGCGCTACACGCCAGCGGAATGCATTGGGGCAGAAGTGGTTGAGATTACAGGCCGTCCGAATCCGAAGCACGTTTCTACCAGCATGGTTGAGCGGCAAAATCTAACGATGCGCATGGGAATGCGCCGTTTCACGAGGCTAACAAATGCGTTCTCCAAAAAAATCGACAACTTGCAGCACGCGGTCGCGCTCCACTTCATGCACTACAATTTCTGCCGCATCCACCAATCGCTCCGCGTCACGCCCGCCATCGAAGCGGGAATCACCGACCACGTTTGGAGCATCGGAGAGATTGTCGGATTGCTCGAAGCTAAGCGTGAAAAAGTCGCGTAGAGCTTCTAGGCCAAGCCGGAGAGTTTTCCGGCCGGTATCAGCCCTAGGGATTCAAAAAATAGTGCTGAATTTTTAGCAGCGCCAGAAATTGTAATCTTTGAATTTGGAAATGTCACGCCGTTTCCAACCTCAAAGATGCCGCCAGAGTAGTGGATTACGCAGTTTTTGAATGTGCAGCCGTGGAAGCTCTTGCCGTCGAATTCTACGAATTCGTTTTCAAAGACTTTGTTTTCGATTCTTTGTAGCTGTTCGGCCATGTTTTATTCTTTGAGGACAATTCCACCCACTTCTATGGGGGACTGAAACTCGTTACCGCAAAAGCGACACACTGCCGCCTCGGACTGAACGTACTCAGCGCATCGCGGGCATTTCTTGAGGCCAGACTTCTGCGCGGCGGCCTCGCGGTTGGGCTTGCTGACTGCCGCGATTATGAACCCGACGAGCGGACTAAGCAGCAGGGATAGAAAGAAGAAGCCAGCCCCGCTGCGGCCCTTGTTCGCGGCATAGACGCCGACAAGGACTGCAAACAGAATCCAGAATAGCAGTATCACCATGGCGAAGTGTCGGGATTATACACGTTTATTGCCATACGGAAATATATTTTACTGGGCTTAAATTTCAAACTAGCCCACTACCGGGCGGGCCGGACGAGAGCCGCTTTGCGCGAAGCGAAGATCATACGCACCAGACGGCTTTGGCGGAGCTTCGTGCCGTGGAATGGCAGCAGAGCCAATCCGCGGAGAAAATCTTTGCACAAAGCCCCCTGCTGGCGGAAAGAAATCAGTGCATGCCAGCCGAGCTTGCGCAACAACGAGAGACGCAAGCGCGCCAGCGAGAACAACATTTGCGAGAGCGATGCGGGAATATCTTCCTCGCGATGATATTCGTAAAAGGCTGCGTTCATCGAAGCGTTGGATTGCACTTTGGTGAAATTCTCGACGGCGCAATTCTTGGGATTCGCAGCGACCGCGCCGATTAGCTCTTGAAATTTGCGGCCGTCGGCTTCGAGTTTTTCGAGGCGCGAGAAACGGTTGACCAGCTTCACCCCGAGCGGGTCCCACAGGTAATCGTTCATGAGGAACGGAAGGCCAAGGTGAAAAAGCTGTGTCACCGCGAGATGCACGCGCAGGTGGCATTGATAGGCGTCGCCCATGCATTCGTAGAGGCGCGTGGTATCGCGAGTGACGCCACGCTGAAATGCGGAGATGGCGGTGTCGAGGTCGGCGGTGAATTCGCGGATGTCGTGGCCCGCCAATTCGCGCGCGATGATGGCGCCGACCTGGCGAATCTGCACTCCAGACAGGGCCATGCCGACGCTGTAGAGCGGGTCAACGGTGTCGCCGGCGTCGCCGATGATGTACCAGCGGTCAGGGGAATAGCGCTGGCGACATTCCCACATGTAGGAGGCGTAGAAATTGGTGTCGACCACCGTGCCGCTGCGAACGAGCTCGACAACCACTTCGTGCTCATGGCCGACGCATTCGAGAAACTGCTCGACGGTACGCGGCTCGCCGTAGGGATAGACGCCTTGCCGATAAGTGATGCCGACGCTCATAAAGGGCGCGCCTTCGGGTGAGCGCATGGGAATGCACCAGATCCAATTTCCTTTTCCAAAAAAATGATGGGTGGCAAAGTAGGGAACAAAAGCGCGGTTTTGTTTTTTCAGCGCGCGGATGCGAGCGAGAATTTCGGGATCGAAATTGGCGAGCCGGAACCAGAAAACATTTTTCTGTTCGGCGATACGTTCGTGGAGCTGCAGCAGTTTGCCGAGGACGCGGCTGCGTCCGGTGGCGTCAATCAGCCAGCGCGCGGAGACTGTGGATTCGCGTTCGGTAGGATCGCGAAAAGTGACGCTGTGCAGCGCGCCGGCAGACGCACCGTTGCTGAGATTCACAGCGGAGACGGCGCCGTCGATGAGCTGCACGCCAGATTCGAGATTTCGGCGGCGGACTTCGCGGTCGAAGGTGAAGCGGTTAATCTGGAAGGAGAGCAGCGGCGGAACCGTGGGCGCTTCGTCGACGACATAGGTGCGGTCGGCGGGATTGTCGATATTCGGCTTGAAATAATAGGTGAGGCCGTATTTCGGGAAGTGATTTTCGATGAGGTAAGGCCCAAGGCCGAGTTCGAACAGAAAATCGATGGTGATTTCGACAAAGGATTCGCCGACGATGGGACGATTTTTGTGCGGACCTTCGATGACGGCGATTTTCAGTTGCGGGAACTTCAGGCGCAGATAGGCGGCGGCAAGCTGGCCGGTGGCTCCGCCTCCCATGATGAGAATGTCAGTGGTCATCGTGGCCATTGGCTATGACAATAAACACATCAAATACAGCGAACTTGGGAGCTATCGGCAGGATATACCGAACGCGTCCAGCGAGGCAACGCGGCACGAATGCGAGTGGCGGATTACGGGCGGTCTTGATCTACCGCCCTACAGTCTCGCGACTTAGCGTAAAGCGGACGGCAAAACAGAGTTTGCAACGTGACGCGGGCAGGCGTATGTTTTTTGCGCGGGGATCCTTGCAGCACTGCGGCGATTATTTTGAGGAGATGAGAAGAAAAAATGAAGAAGTTGCGCGTTTGTTCATTGCAAATATTGTGCGTGACAATTTTTATGATGCTTTGCGGAAGCGGGTTCGGCGCAAATCGCCAAGATCAAACTGCGAAGCCGCAAAATTCGCAGAGCGCGCCGGCTGCGCAGGCTGTCCCGAAGATTGACGGCGGCATTGGAGCGTGCAGCGCGGACTTCACGGTGCGCGACGGCGTGAAAAAGCCGATTTACAACGCGCAAATTAGTGTGCAGCTGCGCTACGGCTTCATGAACTTGCGCAAGACGGATCTGCAGGTGGGAACGAACAGCGACGGGAAAGCACGGTTCACGGGATTGCCGAATTTCCCGAAGAAGCCGCTGGCTTTCCATATTAAGAGCGGCACGGTATCGAAAACGGTGACCGACGACCCATCGACAAATTGCAACGCCGTGTACGACGTGGTGCTGTCGGTGCACTAGCGATTCGACTCCGGTTTGCTCTTTTGCCTGTCGGGTAGGGTGAGTGTTTGCACGCTCTGCTTCTTAAATTCGCCGCCATCCTAACGGAAGCGCATAACATCAACATGCTTTGGGCAGCAATTCGGTGTGTCATCGTTGCTTCGACCAGTGATAGTGAGATCGCCTGATTGCCTGTCAAACTTCGTTCCTGTCCCTGGGGCGCTTGAATCGAATGTGAACTGTCGCTCAACAACGACATGTTGCTTCTCCAATTTGAGTACCTGCACGATACCGGTATCAGTAGAGCTTCCGTACCAGTCAGTTTCGTTCGCGGTGAGGATGGCATGAAGCGCTTCGCCGTCTGCACCGCCGAAGAACGTTGTCGGCCCCCAAGACACATCGCTGCCTCCGATGCCTCCGCTCAAGCGTTTGTGGTACTCCCCATTCGTCAGCTGTATGCGGTTTTGCACGGTTCCGTCCGGATTAAAAATTACGAATTTGAAGTTCCTGAAATCGATGTTACGCAGCGATCGATTCGTCGCTTGTACTGATAGTTTGGAGCGACAACGTCAATTGCCGAAGGAAACTTTGGCGGTGAGCTCGATTGGGCCACGAGAAGAAACAGGCTAACCAGAAAAGGAAACATCGGTCGATTTTACGCACGCCAGGCCATCGACCGCAACGTCCGCGACTTGAGTTATTGAGAGCCAAGCGCGGCCGATTCGCGTTTGCGCGCGCTCGGCGTCAGTTTCCGGACGACGAATTCCTGAAGGAGATTGTCGGCGGCCGTTGCCGCCACGCCGACCAGCGCCACTTCAAAAGTCAGTTTCACTCCGCTGCGATTTTGCGGCGGATAATAGAGATTCGAGATGCCGCCGGAGACTAGGTTCCCGAGGATGCTCGAAGTATTGGGCTGCCAGTGTCCGTTGTCGCCCTTGCAGATCACAGAATTGGCAATCGCATACATGATGCGCGAACGCTTACTTCCCATTCCTTTATAGAAGTAGCGCGGGTCCTGCTTCAATAGCGATGGAAATATCACACTGCCGAAAAGCGTTCCGGTGGCATAGTCGGCATAGGACGCGCCGTAGCGTTTGCCATATCCCTCCGCGCCTTGTCCGTATCCGCTGAAGTCGTTGGTGGCCTGCTGAATCCCCGCAATAGCGCCAATCAGTCCGAAGGTGACGGGATCAATTGCGGTTTTCCAGGACAGCTCGGCCTTTTGTTTCCGATCGAGAGGCGCCGCGTTAGGGACATAGCTGACGTAAAAATTTGGAACTACGCCAAGGACGCGCTGCTGCTCCTGAGCCTTGATCTGATGCTCCGCCACCACCTCGACCGGCTCGACACGAATGACTGTGGTTACGGTGGCGAGAATCATGGTGATCTGCGGAACGATATAGCTCTGCCCCGGCGCCAGGCTCCCCGAATAGGTTTGCATCGCGAAGGGCACCGCACTAATCGTGAGATGAAAGGGTCCGGGCGGCACATTAGCGAAGGAAAATTGCCCGTCATCGCTGGACATGGCTTCTTGTTTGGGCGAGTTGTCATCCCTCGTGAGGGCTACTTGTGCTCCGGAGATGGCGTTTCCGTCGCGATCGGATATTGTTCCGCTTACACTTCCCGGCAATAGCTGTTGCTGACTGAATGTCTGCTGCTCGGGAGGCTGTTGCGTCGGCGTCTGTTGCGCCAAAACTGGTGAACTAAACGAGCACCAAACTGCAAAAATCGCGGCGAAAATAAACCGATGCCGCCAACGGGCCAACCAAAGGAGTTTTCGGCAGTGCTGCTTCATCATCCTGGCCTGCAAGTTGAAGCTACTTGAAATAATTGTCGCGCCTTCCCGCGAAAAAGCTAGAAGTTAGGCAGATGCGGTTTCCATTGGATGCGATGCTTGAGTACGCACGAATTGGCGCAAAAGCGTCATCCGTTTGCGACGGGTGACCGACGCCGTTCTTTCGTGGACACCATCTAGCGCGAGCGGTATACTCCCGAATCATTTGTTTCAGTTCGGCAAGAATTTGGATGCGGGTGTGCTCGTTTTTTTCTGCGCGTGCGGCGGCGAAATTCTGCGCGGAAACTTTCGCGCGAGAGATTACGTATTGTAAAGGCAAGGTTGATAAAGGAGAAAGCGGAATGAAGAAAGCCATTTTAGGCGTGATGGTATTGCTGTTGGCGGGAATCTGCTACGCGCAGTCGGAGCCAGGGCCTCTGCTACTGCAGCAGCCGACCATGAACCAAACACAAATCGTCTTCGTGTACGGCGGAGAACTGTGGAGCGTAAGCCGCAAGGGCGGCGATGCAATTCGCCTGACTACCGGAGTGGGGATTCAGTCTGATCCTCATTTTTCGCCGGACGGCAAATGGGTGGCTTTCACCGGAGATTACGGCGGCAATCCAGACGTATACGTCGTTTCAGCGGAGGGCGGCGTGCCGAAGCGCCTGACGTACCATCCTGACCCGGACGTAGTGGCCGGATGGACTCCGGATGGCAAGAACGTCCTGTTCTTTTCGACGCGCGATTCGTTCGCCAGCGGCGTGGGGAATTTATATACGGTTTCGTTGGACGGCGGCCTCCCGGAGAAGCTGCCCTTTCCGCTGGCCTATGAAGGCTCCTATTCCCCGAACGCGGCGGAGATCGCCTACCGGCCAGTAGCATTTCCGTGGGGCACTTGGTCGCACTATCGCGGCGGGACCGAATCGAAGATCTGGGTCGCCAAGCTGGCGGATTCGAGCTACGAAGAAATTCCGCGCGGCGACTGGAACGAATTCGATCCGATGTGGGTAGGGAATAAGATTTATTTTTTGTCGGATGAAAAAGGGCCATTCACGCTGTACGAGTACGACACGGCGACGAAAAAAGAGGCGGAAGTGGTGTCGAACGACGGCCTGCCTATCAAGGAAGCCTCGGCGGGGCCTGGGGGAATCATCTATTCGCAATTTGGTGCGATCCATATTTATGACCTCGCCAGCCATCGCGAACATGCGGTGACGATTCACGTAGCCGGCGATTTTCCGCAGGTGATGCCGCATTTCGACAGCGTGGAGAAACACATTTTGTCGGCGGGAATTTCTCCGACAGGCGCGCGCGCGGTATTCGAGGCGCATGGCGAAGTGCTGACGGTGCCTGCCGAGCACGGCAATGTTCGCAACATCACGAATACCCCCGGAATTGCCGACCGCACCCCATCATGGTCGCCGGACGGAAAGTCCATCGCCTATTTTTCGGATGAATCAGGCGAATACGCCCTGCACATCAAGAATCAGGACGGCATGGGCGCAGCGAAGAAAATCAGCCTGGGCGACCCGCCGTCGTATTTCTACAATCCGGTATGGTCGCCGGACAGCAAGAAAATCGCCTATACGGACAAGCGCCTGAATGTCTGGTACGTGGATTTGGACAAGGGCACGCCGGTGAAGATTAATTCGGACGTGTTCGAGACGCCGGAGCTGACCATGGATCCTTCGTGGTCTCCCGATAGCGAATGGATCGCGTACACCAAACTGATGGGCAATCACATGCACGCGGTGTTCGTGTATTCGCTTGAGACGGGCAAGAGCACGCAAGTGACCGACGGAATGAGCGACGCCCGCTACGCCAACTGGGACAAGAACGGAAAATATTTATACTTCACGGCGAGCACAAATTCCGGTCCAACTACCGCATGGTTGGATATGTCCAGTGAAGGGCATGCGGTGACGCGCGGAGTTTACGTGATGGTCCTGGCAAAGAACGAAAAATCACCGCTGGCTCCGGAAAGCGACGAAGAAAAGGTGGCGGCGGCAGAAAAGCCCTCGCCAGCGGGCGAAACTGCGAAGAAAAAAGAAGAGGCCGCAAAGAAGGAAGAAACGCCAAAGGTCGCCATTGATTTCGAGAATATTAGCCAGCGTATTCTCTCGCTGCCAGTGCCGGAGCGGGATTATGTCGGGCTGTTTGCAGGGAAAACGGGCGATCTTTTCCTTATGGCGCTACCTCCCGGGGCGAGGGAAGGTGCTTTCGCAGGGCCGCCGGCGGCGGAGGTCACCAAGTTCGATTTTAAGACAAAGAAAGAGACGCCATTTATTTCAGGTGTGCAGGGTTTCGACGTGTCGTTCAACGGTGAAAAGGCGCTTTACCAGCAAGGGCCGCATTGGGGAATTGCCGCAACGGCCGCGCCGGTGAAGCCGGGCGAAGGCATTCTGAACATGGCGGACATGAAGGTGTGGGTAAATCCGCGCGCGGAATGGACGCAGATGTATCACGAGATTTGGCGCATCGAGCGCGATTTTTTCTACGATTCGCACTATCACGGGCTGGATTTGGCAAAAACGGAGGCGGAGTATGCGAAGTATTTGCCGGGTCTGGCCAGCCGCGAGGACGAGAATTTCCTCTTCAACCAGATGCTCAGCGATTTGAACGTCGGGCATATGTTCGTGGGCGGAGGAGCGATTCCGACGGTGCCTCCGGTGTCGGTGGGACTGCTAGGAGCGGATTACACAGTCGAAAACGGAAGATACAAAATTGCCAAAGTGTATCAAGGCGAGAACTGGAATCCAGGGCTGGAAGCGCCGCTCACGCAACCGGGCGTCAACGTTACCGCGGGAGATTACATTCTCGCTGTGGACGGCCGTGAACTGCATGGCACCGACAACGTTTACAGCTTCTTCCTCGATAAGGCCGGCAAGCAGGTGGTCTTGAAGGTGGGCCCGAACGCGGACGGAACAGGTTCGCGCGACGTTACCGTGGTGCCCATCGCCAATGAGCTGAATTCGCGGCATCGCGCGTGGACCTATCACAACTGGGAAACGGTAACAAAGCTTAGCGACGGGAAGCTGGCGTACGTTTATCTGCCGAATACTGCTGGCGGCGGATTCACCAACTTCAACCGCTACTACATGGCGCAAGTCGGGCGGCAGGGCGCGGTGATGGACGAGCGCTTCAACACCGGCGGGCAGATCGCGAACTACATCATCGAAATCATGCAGCGAAAGCTAACCAGCTACTGGTACACGCGCCAGGGCGAGGTTTTCACTTCGCCGCTGGACGCGATTTTTGGGCCGAAGGTCATGATAACCAACCAATTCTCGGGCTCTGGCGGCGACTGGATGCCGTGGGCATTCAAGCACGTAGGAGTAGGGCCGACGATTGGCGAAAGGACGTGGGGCGGGCTCGTGGGAATTTACGGATATCCCGACCTGATTGACGGCGGATTCGTGACCGCGCCGCGCGTGGCCTTCTTCAATCCCAACGGCACGTGGGACGTGGAAAATCACGGCGTGCCGCCGGATGTACCGGTGATTCTGGACCCGAAGGCGTGGCGCGAAGGGCACGATGTGCAGCTCGAGAAAGCGGTTGCCGTAGCGATGCAGATGCTGAAGGAGCATCCGCTGCCGAAGCCGCACGTGCCGCCGTTCCCGAATTACTCGAAGTATGCTCATTGATTTCAGCGCAGACTAAGGAGGATTCACCGCTAAATTCGTTTACCGTTTCGCAGCGGACGCTGGCCCTTAGGAGAAGAATTCGCGTGGCGAACAAGGTGAGGAGCCGCACGGGAGACTGGTTCCGAGCGCTTGCGATGACGCCGCTCGCAATGGGGATCGTCTGGGCAATTGTTTTCACGGTTCAAAGCATCTCCGGTAGCCAGGACGCAGCAGAAGACGCGATCGTGTTTTGTTTATTTGTTCCGGGAGCTCTTCCTCTGGCTCCAGTGATCTTGGCTATGTTTCATAACACTCCTGGTTGGATCTTCTTTTTATGTTGTGTATTCACCGTGCTTTTCTACACACAATCTATTTACAGCATAATCCGCTGGACAAGAAAACGAGCGGTAGCGCAGGGGCTTCCGTGGCCGCCTGTGCAGGCTTTAGTAAAAGTCAGTTATTCGGAGCGTTGGCGAAGACAGGTTTCAAGGTGCGGCTTAATGCGAGAGGACGCGGGTTTGCGTGGCGGAGACGAGTTCGTAGCGCACGCCGCGCCAGCGAATGCGCCGTTCGAACGCCGAGACGATGAAGTTCCACAGAAACAGCGCGGGCACAAGAGGAGCAAAGGCGATCCAAATCCAGCTTAGCTCCTCGCATTTCGAGCGCCATTCGCGCAGAATGTCCTGAACGGCCGCAGCACGCACAGCGCCCTTTCCGGCGGAAAGCAATACAATCAGCAGCGCCAGCAGCATCAATCCCGCCCAGGAATTGCCGGAAAACATGCGGTCAAGAATAACGAAGGCGGCGTATGCCATCGTGACGCAATAGGAAAAATGAGCGAGCGCGGCGAGGGCCCAGCGGCGCGGAGAATAAACGCGAGTCAAAATCATCTGGCGATTGGTGAATTCGACGAGCTGCTCGGCATCTACGTCTCCGACGGTTGGCGACAAACATTCCGGCACAAACAAGATGGGCAAGCCAACCCGTTCGAGCGCGGCGGTGAGCGTCCAGTCGTCGCTGACAGCACCCTCCCACGCCTCCAAAACCTGCGCGCGATGGAACACCTCGCGGCGAATGGCGGTGCCGCCGCCCCAACAGAAATTCCTGCCATGCTCGCCTAATTGCGTGGCGATCGCCGCATTCCATGCGGAGAGCATGTTGCTTGCGAAGCCGCCCTCATGTGGAAAATACCACCGGTAGGTAGTGGCTGCGCCGAGCTTGGAATCGGCAAGAGGCGCGACAATGTGCCCAAGCCAGGTGCGGCCGAGGCGCGAATCGGAATCCACAAAAACGATCACGTCGAATTGCTCGCCGACTTCGTGCACTGCGGCGCGCAGATTATTCACTTTTTCTCCACGGCCTGTCGGCGTTCCGGCGATCACTAGGTGCGTCGGTTTCTGCTTGGAAGAGCAGACGCGGTCAATCACCGCCCGCGCGGGATCAAGTGCGCTGGCCAGCACGAAAAAGACTTCGTAATTGGCATAGTCGAAATTCACAAGCGCCGTGAGGTTCCCTTCCAGACCAGATTCGGCGCCTTTGCACGGGCAGATGAGCGCGACGCGTGGCGCATAGAATCCCGAGTACGTGGCGAGCCGGCGGCGCACCATCAGCAGCCATTTCCACCCGTCCCAAAGTGAAACTAGACCCTGAGCGACCTGCTGAAGCACCAGAATGTAGAAGGCTGTGAGCATGCAGTTTGAGCATAGCGGAATTGCAGGCTGTTCCAACAGCCGGGGACAGCGGCGATGCTTATCGGTTATTTGTTCGGAGGGACAGCCGCAGGTACAGTATCGGACAGCCTTACTTAAATCTATCTGTGTCTTGCAGATAGCGTCTGCGGCTGGCGGCGATGATTTTGTGCGCTGCAGCCGGACCGCTCCATCCCAGAATGCGCGTCTTCTTGTGCTCGAGTTCCTTATAGATGGTGAAGAAATGCTCGATTTCGCGTCGTAGATGCGCAAAAAGCTGTTTCACCGAGTCGACTTCGTTGTACAGCGGATTGTTCTGCTGGACGGCAAGGATTTTCTGATCGGGCTCGCTGCGGTCAATCATGCGCAGAACGCCGACGGGGCGCACTTCGACCATGCAGCCCGTGAAGGAAGGTTCCTCGGTGACGGTGAGCACGTCGAGCGGATCGCCATCCTCGCCAAGCGTGCCAGGAATGAAGCCGTAATCACCAGGATAGTGCATGGGCGAATAGAGAAAGCGGTCGAGGCGGAAAATACCGAATTCCTTGTCGTATTCGTATTTGTTGCGAGAATTCTTGGGTATTTCGACGATCATGCGGACGACTTTGGGGGAGTGCGGGCCTGGGTCGATTTCGTGGATCTTGGCGGCCATGATTCAGGGTAGCGAAGCGCAGGCGCAGGCAGCAAGGAAAATCGGCATTTTCCGGCTTTTTGCCGGAGGCCAAGGAGCGAATGTAGTGGATCAAAGACAAAGTCCGATGCGTGGGGTCTGCCGGGCACATTCGGGAAAAGCATATAATTCTGATGTTGGAGCGGTGTGGGGAATTGCGGACATTGAATGGAAGCGTACGAGCATTTTCACCTGGTAGGGCGGGCGCTGTGGCGCTGGTTCGTCACGCGCTGCTATGACTCGCTGATTGTCGGGCTGCTATGGTTTGGCGGGCTATGGTATTTGCATGTTCCATGGGCTGCTCTTTGGGCGATTCTCGGCGGACTACTGCACTTCATTCCGAATTTCGGCATTGCCATTGCGCTGGTGGGACCCGCGATAGCCGCAGGAATCAGCGGCGGATGGATGCGTTTTCTATATGTGCTGATTCTTTACTCGGGAATCGTGATTGTGGACAGCCTGCTGATTCAGCCGTGGCTAATGAAGGGAGTTGCGCGGGTGCCGTTCTGGATCTCATTGATTGCGCCGATTGCTCCGGGGCTGGTGTTCAGCTTCTGGGGAGTGTTGCTCGCGCCGCCGATTTTGGCCGTCTATTATGCGTATCGGGCACACTTGCGCAGAAATGGGCCTCGAGCGGCGCCAGGCCGATGGTGAAATGAGTGGGAGGCGATTGGTGGAATCGCCTCCCGCGTCCCTGGGGTGTTGAGTCTCCGCTCCTGCCTGGGCAGGTAGCGGATCTATCGCTCACTTCAAACCCTGCACACCAAAAAAAGTTGCGGGCGATTCGCTACCCTGGGCCATACAATTAGAATGCATTGAAGAGTGACATTGGTTGCTGAACTATCAATGAGCGCTCCCTAATTCATGAAAAAAAAAGACAGGCATTCCGACGAAAATCGGCCAGCGGCGCGGCACGAGGAGGTCGCAGAAGCGGATCTGTTGGCTTATCTTTCGGGCGCGCAGCGCTCGCAGAGCATCCGGGAAATTGCCACCGGGATGAAGCTGCGACACTGGGGGCGTCGAGCTTTGCCCAAGGTGCTCTCGCAACTGAAGCGGCGCGGCGACGTGGAAGAATCGCGCAGCCGGTTTCGGCTGAGCGGGAAGCGGGTGGAACGCAAGCCAGGCGCGCCGGTTTCGGTGGCGTCGCGGACCGAACGAGCGGGACATGTCGCGCGGCACGATGCCAATTTGATTGCGGGCCGGCTGGTGGCGCATCGCGACGGATATGGCTTTGTGGTGCCAGATCGCCCCATTGCGCAGATGGATGGCGATTTGTTCATCCCGGCCAGCGGCATGGACGATGCCATGCATGGCGACCGCGTGCTGGCGCGCATTGCCCGGCGGCATCCTGACGGACGCTTCGAAGGGCGCATCGAAAAGATCACAGCGCGGGCGCATCCCACGGTGGTTGGGCTTTTTCGCTATGGACCGCATGGCAATGTGGTGCTGCCATACGATACGCGCATCTCCCATGAAATTATTATCCCGCCGGGAGAGGAGCTGACTCCTGCGCTGCGCGAAAAACTGCAACTCGATTCGACGGAACGCGCGCGCGCCAGCCGGCGTTTGCGACTGCCGGAGCTTGACGGAGCAGTGGTGGATGTGGAGTTGACGCGCTACCCGCGTGGCGGCGCTGCTCCAGCGGGCCGCGTCACCGAAATTCTCGGCCGTCACGGCGAAATGGGCGTGGACGTGGAAATTGTCATTCGCAAACACCATCTCCCGCACGTCTTCAATAGCGAAGTGCTAGCGCAGGCGCTCGCGGTTTCGCAGACGGTACGCGATGAAGATACCGCTGGCCGGCGGGATTTTCGCGCGTTGCCCATCGTTACCATCGACGGCGAAACCGCGAAGGATTTTGACGACGCAGTCTATGTAGCGCCGCGCGCGGGCGGCGGATTCGAGCTGCAAGTGCACATCGCGGACGTGGCACATTACGTGCGGCGCGGAGCGGAGCTGGATCGCGAAGCGCGTCTTCGCGGCACTTCTGTGTATTTCCCGAATCGCGCTGTTCCCATGCTGCCCGAAGCGCTCTCGAATGGCATCTGCTCTTTGAATCCGCATGTGGACCGCCTGGTGATGAGCGCCATCATGCAGCTCGACGCCAGCGGCAAGATTCTCGATGCGGAATTTACGCCGGGCGTGATTCGCTCGGCTGAGCGCATGACGTACACCAATGTGAACAAAGTGCTGGAAGGCGATCCAGAAATGACGGCGCGTTACGCGGCGCTCGCGGATAATTTCCGGCTGATGAAAAAGGTGGCGCTTGCGCTCAACGCGCGCCGCGCCGCTCGTGGCTCGATTGACTTCGATTTACCTGAGCAAGTGATTGAATTCGACGAGCTGGGCCGCATGGTGGGGATTATTCGCAGCGTGCGCAACATCGCGCATCGCATCATCGAGGAGTTCATGCTGGCCGCGAATGAAGCGGTCGCTTCGTATCTCGAGGGGCGTGGTATTGCGTCGCTGCATCGCGTTCACGAAAAACCAGATCCGAAGAAAGTGCTGGAATTCGAGGAGCTGGCGCGGGCGTTTGGATATTCGTTTGGCATAGAGAATCTTGCGGAGCGCCGCGTTGCCGTGCGGCACGGCAGTGTGCGTCCTGCGGGACGCGAACGCCACGGCAGGATGCGCCCCATGCAGGTCGCCCTGCCCGCGGACGAGATTGACATTCGCCCGCAGCACTATCAGCGACTGACAGCGAAGATCGCAGGCAAGCCGGAGGAGCGCATTCTTTCTTACCTGATGCTGCGTTCGCTCAAGCAGGCGCGCTACGCGGCGGAGCCGCTGGGCCACTTTGCGCTCGCGGCGGAACAGTATACACATTTCACTTCTCCCATTCGGCGCTATCCCGATCTGATCGTGCATCGCATTCTCAAATGGGCGCTGGAAAATCCGGGCGCTGCGAAAGGCCCGTATCGCGAAGGGGAGTTGCAGGAAATTGCGGTGGAAACTTCAGAAGCAGAGCGCCGCGCCGATGCTGCCGAACGCGAGCTCATGGACTGGAAAACCGTGCAATACATGGAAGGGCATTTGGGCGAGGAATATGATGCGCTGATTATCTCCGTGCAGAAATTCGGATTTTTCGTCGAGCTTTTCGAGGTATTCGTCGAGGGATTGGTCCCGGTCGACCGCTTGGAGGAAGCCCTTGGCGCGCGCTTCCGTTATCGCGAAAACGATCACGCCATTGTCAGCGAATCATATCGCGGCCGCAAGGCCCAAGCCGCTAGGCGGGAATTCCATCTGGGCGACCGGCTGCGCGTTCGCGCCGAGCGCATCGACGCTTTCCGCAACCGCGTAGAGTTTAACGTGATTGGCTGATTTCCATAGGGTACTTTCCAGGAAAGTCCGAACGTACTATTGACGCTTAACATAAGCCTCTTTTAGCCTTCGTATATGCTAGCCTTCGCGTCTCTTCTTGGCAAGCGCGTGGAAGCGAGCTACCGGGCAGGCGACGTGCATATGACCGTCACTGGCACGCTGGCGCTGGATTCTGGCCAGCGCATTCACCTGGAAGAGCGCTTTTCTCAGGGCGGCCGGAACAAGACTCTTCGTATTGAAATTCCCTATGCCTCTATTGTGCGCGTGCGCGAAGTAGCTGTACGAATGGAGACCTCGCCGGCTTCTTAAGTCCTGCGCTCGTCATTCCTATTTATAAATTTCGATTCCCTCGCCCTTACTCCAACCGCTATATTTGTTCGTTGTTTGAAGCGGAAATCAACAGGATGGCTGGAGGCGGTTATGAAACCGCGGGTGGGGTTGATTGGATTGGGACTCATGGGCTCGCCGATGGCGGCGAATTTCTTGAAGGCAGGATTCCCGCTGACGGTATGGAATCGCACGGCGGAAAAAGCGCAGAAGCTTGCGAAGCTCGGAGCCACAGCAGCGAAATCGCCGGCGGACGCTGCATCTGAGGCAGACATTTTGCTGACGATTGTCAGTGATCCGCCGGCTCTGGAGCAAGTGCTTTGGGGTGAACAAGGCGCTTTGCCCGCGCTCAAGAGCGGCAGCGTGCTGATTGATTCCAGCACGGTTTCTCCGGCGCTGGCTCGGCGGATCGCCAAAACGTGCGCTGAGAAATCCGTGGCCTTCCTTGATGCGCCTGTAACTGGCGGCACATGGGGCGCGGAAAAAGGCGAACTGGTTTTTATGATGGGCGGCGAAAAGGAGACGTTCGAGCGCGTTCGCCCGGTGCTGGAGGCCGTCGGCAAGCGTTTTTTCCTTCTTGGCCCGAATGGCGCTGGTCAAACCGTGAAGCTGGCCATGAATTTGATCCTCGCTCTCGAGGTGGAAGCGCTCGCTGAAGGGCTCGAGCTGGTCACCAGCTCTGGAGTGGATGGCGCGAAGCTGATCGAAGTTCTGCAGTCAAGCATGGGCCGCTCGCCGGTCTTGGATGTGAAAGCCCCAGTGATGCTCAAACGCGATTTCGCCCCAAGTTTTCCGTTGCGATTGATGCACAAAGACATTCGCCTGGCCATGGAATTGGCCAAAGAAAATGGGCTTGAACTCCCGACAGGCGCAGCGGCGTATAAGGCTTACTCCGCCGTAAAGGCCGCAGCGAAAAGCGACGTGGATTACGCGGCGATCGCGTCGTACTGGAAGCGGAACTGAAGAGCTCTATGGCTCTGCGTTCGGCGGGAAATATTCGAAAGGCAGATCGCGCGCGGTGCGTAGTCCGGCGGCCGCGGCCAGGATTATGGGAATTGCATTCACGGAGACAGCCGCGGTAGCGATGTCGCCGTGCGTTCCGCCCGGCACGGTCAGCGTAATATTCGGCTCGCCAGTCAGCGTTACAGTATCCGCAGGATCTTTCGCGCCCACGTACATTTTCAATTCCATGAAAATTTTTTCCATGCCGCTCGCGATGCCACGCGCCACTTGATGCACGCCGGCGACTTGGCCAGCTTCCACGCGAAGAAATTCCGTCTGCACTGGATCTTCCGCGATGACCGGCTCGATGGTTTCCGTGATTTGCTCGAGCGCAAAACCAAGGCCGTCTCCAACCATGGCGACGGACTCCGGCAAACCATGATGCTTGATTACGCCAGCGGCAACGCGCTCGCGAAATTCCTCAGGAGTCATTCCCGCGCCTATTTTTTTCTGGAGCGGCAGGCGGCGCTTGGAAGCGTCCACAATGCGCACGCTGCGCGCCGAATCCACGCGCTGCGCCACGGTTGAAAGCGTGAGCACGAGCTTGTCCATGACGAATCCGGGATTCACGCCGGTGCCAACGAGCGCCACGCCTTCCTCTTTCGCGGCGGCATCGAGTTTGGCGGAAAGCTCAGGGTGCTTGCGAAACGGATAGGCCAATTCTTCGCAAGTGGAAACGATGCAGCAGCCCGCTTCAATGCAGGCCATCAATTGCGCTACAACATCCTTCAAGTAGGACGAAGTGCAATGAATCACTACGTCGGCGGGCTTGTTTAGCGCCTCGCTCGCATCGGCGGAAATAGTTATACCCCACGGCGCATCGGGCGCTCCCACAACTTCCCCCAAATCGCGCCCGGCCTTTGCGGGATCGGAATCAATGGCTCCGGCGATCTCCAGCGCATTTTTCTGTCTCATCAGGCGCACGATCGAAGCGCCAATTGGACCGACTCCATACTGCAACACGCGAATTTTCTTTCGGCTCACAACTTCTCCCTGTGCTTCCCAAGACGTTTAGCGAAACCAATACGATAATTCCTAATGCGACGCGGCGCAAGCATTCTAAGCGCAATTCGACGGCGTGTGTTTTCGAATGTAGGCATAATGGCTCGCTGAGTTCCCGATGACCAAAATCGCAAAAACACAACATGACGCGGTGGGTGGCCGGCGCTGGCCGCGGCCTTGGTTGCGAGCATTACTGCGAATTGGCGGCAGCGCGCTGGCGCTCGTTCTGCTGTTTCGCTTTCTGCCGGCCGCTGAAGTGTGGCGCACGCTGCGCCTGCTGCCCTGGCAACTGTGGCTGCTGGTGATTGCGGGCTATCTGGCCGCGCATGTGGTTGCAATTAATAAATGGAGATTAATGGTGAATGTGGCCGGAGCGGGACTCACGTTCCGGCAGTCGGTGCTTTGCTACTTTTCGGGGCTGTTCAGCACGCTGCTGCTGCCGTCCATCGTCGGGGGCGACCTCGTGCGCGCGACGGTGGCGTTCCGCACTGGGCAAAGCAAAGCAGCAGTGATTATGGGAGGGCTAATCGATCGCATGATCGATTTTGCGGCGCTGGCGCTTCTGGCCGCGCTTGGGGCGGCGCTGGTTCCTGTTGCTTTGCCTGCGGAAACGCGGCGGGTTTTCGTCATTGCCGGAATTGTTCTGGCAGTTTTGGCTGCGCTAATGACGCCCTTGGTCGTATGGTTTCCCGCGCGAAAGTTGCGTTTCAAGTTTCGGCGGCACATCGCCAAGCTCCGGCGAGCGGCGCGTTCGATGAGGCGCAAACCACAATACGTCGTAGCCGCACTTTGCCTCGGGTTGATTGTTCAGGGAAGTTTCATCTGGCTGACCGCGCGCGTCGCTGCCGAAAGCGGTCTGCATCTGGCGTTTCGCGCATGGCTTTTCGCCTGGCCGCTGGCGAAATTTTCCGCTGTCGTTCCCATCACACAAGGTGGTATCGGTGTGCGCGAGGCGGCGCTGGTGGTCTTGCTCGTTCCCTTTGGCGCGCGTCCGGTGAAGACTGCGGCCGTGGGACTGGCGTGGGAAGCGGTGATCATCACGGGAGGTGTGATCGCTGGGCTCACAGCGTTCTTTTTGGGGCGTTCTTCAGCTTCCGGGCAAAAGTTGGAAGCGTCCGACAATTTGTCGCTGCCGCAGCGTCACCGCGCGTCGACTTCTCGCAGGTTCAGTTCGAAGAAAAGTGCGCCGGGCACGGGATTAAAGCGATAGGGCTCGATTTCGCGAAAACCAAGCGAACGGTACAGCGCGATTGCCCGCGTCATGGAGGGCATAGTGTCGAGTCGCATGGTTGCGTAGCCAGCTGTTTTGGCATTTTCGATGAGCGCGCGAGCAAGGCTGGCTCCAACCGCTTTTCCGCGCTGTGCCGGACGTACGTAGAGCCTTTTCATTTCGCACACATTGTCTTGCAGACGGCGCAATGCGCCGCAACCTGCGATTTCGCCCGCCTCGAAGGCGAGCAGCAATCGCCCGCTCGGCCGCGCATATTCTCCCGGAAGGCCCGCCAGTTCTTTCTCGAATCCCTGAAAACACAGATCCACTTTTATACTGGCCTCATATTCGCGAAAGAGCATTCGCACAACGTCGATTAATTGCGGTGAATCGGCATTTTGAATGTGCACGGCTCGCCTCGACCAGTATGGCAACAGTAGCAAATGTTAAGGGAATGGTGGACCGTTCGCCAAACTGACCAGGTTGGCGCAAAAAAGGCATTTTGGCTGCCTGTTATGCCCTGCGGCTCAGCGCTTACGGCGTGGCGTCTTGCGGCCCGTTCGGGGCTGCCTCCGCTTCACGGCGATGCCCTGTATTTCGAAGCGCGCTCCGAAAAGCAACGGCCCTGAGCCGAGGAACGCCCGTGCTGGAAACTCGCCAGAAAAATAAGTGCGGTAAATCGCGTTGAATTGATCGAAAAGCGAAACATCCGAACAAAACACCTGCACAAAAACCAAATCGGCGATGCTCAGGTTCGCGCGCGCAAGCGTTTCGCTGAAGCTATCCATCAAAAAGCGGATTTCTTTGTCAACTTCCGCTGGCACTTTTTTCGTTTGAGGGTCGAGCCCGATGTGCCCGCTCATGTAAAAAGTGTCGCCAACCAGCACGCCATTCGAGAACGGCAGCGGGCCGAATCCGGACGGAGGCGAAATGTGCAAACGATTATTCTGAGGCGTCACTCCATCTCCTTCTTTTTATCTTTTGCAAAAACTACTTTATCAATGTCCGATGCCGCTCAAAAATGGATAGTGTTCCGCCGCGGCCATAAAAAATAGCATGGGAAACGAAAGCCAAAAGGCGGTGCGCGAGGCAATCTGCGACCAGCGCATCATTTGCGCAGCCTGCGGCGGCATTGGGGCCGCTTGCGCGTCGCTGGCGCGATTCCATTGAATCATGCGCTTCTGCACGCGCCAGACGACGCCCCAGACGTTCATCAGCATGACGAATCCAAGCCCGCCGCCTACGCTGATGCACAAATGGGCGTTAGACGCGTCCGGCGAAGCGTTGAGAACTAGAATTATCCAGGAAGCGGCAATGGTGACGATAGCAATGAGAATCGCGCGAATCCAGCCATTGCCCAGCGGCCCGCCAAAAGGCATTTGCAGCGGGTACAGAATCGCATACGCCACCATCCACACCAGAAACCATTCGCCAAGCCATGTCCAAAGCAATCCTGGATGTCCGGCATTTTGCGCGTCGGCCTGCAGCAAGATCGCGTAGTAGCGCAGGCCCACGAGCACAGTGATGAGCGCGCTCCAGCGGAACCAGGTCATGGCGCGCGACATCAGCGCAGGATAAACTTTGCGGCGCGTTGCGTCGTCCAGCGTTTTCATCGTCGGCGTTCCCACTAGGTTGAAAAAATACAGCAGGCCGATCCAGATAATCCCCGCAACGAAGTGAATCCACCGCAGCGTAATTTCTTCGTTCGTGATGGGCGTGCTGGGAAAACTAAAATGCGGCTGATCGGCGAGGAAATGAGAGGCCAGATTGGCGAGAATAAACATTTCTCCTCCATGGAACGAATAATGATTTCGAAATAAGCTCCGACTACGCTCGTCGCGGGGGCGCGCCTTTTGTGATGCCGCCGGTGAGCTGAGCGTCCGCGTTGGCGTTGTCACGCAAACTATCGAGCGCCCACTGCGCGTGCTCCGCGAGTAATGGATCCGCCGAACCTGCGAGTTGCTCGAGCCTCTGCATGATACGCGAATAGGCCGGATTCGCGGGCAGAATGCGCGAATTACCTGCGGCCACACATGCATTTCTCAGCAGGCCGCGCCACTTTGCGCGTCTAACGGGGCTGCCGCGAAAGGCCCTGCGAAATTTGTTCTCGCCGAGCGAGAGCAGCCATTCCATCGGCGGCATAAACAGAGAAACACTATCCTCATCTGAAAATTCTGCATCCTCGATAGCGAGTTCATCTGGTGCGATTTTGAGCGGCTGAAATTCCGGCAAAGACGTGGCCGGAGCTTTGCGATTCCACGGGCAAACGTCCTGGCAAATGTCACAGCCAAAAACCATCGGGCCCATCTCCGGGCGAAATTCGGCAGGAATCGGGCCGCGCAGTTCGATGGTGAGGTACGAAATGCAGCGGCGCGCGTCAAGAATGTAAGGCTCAACAAAAGCGTCCGTGGGGCAGGCGTCAATGCATCGCGTGCAAGTGCCGCACAAATCGCGAGGCGGAACGTCATCGCCAGCCAATGTCGGAGCGAAATCCAAATCCGTAAGAATCACGCCTAGGAAAAGCCACGAACCAAGTTGCTGGTTGATAAGGCAGGTATTTTTGGCGAGCCAGCCAAGCCCGGCATATTTCGCGGCCACGCGCTCTAGCACGGGCCCGGTGTCCACGTAAGCGCGCGCCTGAAAATCGCCGCCGAATTCGCCGCGCATCCACGCGACCAGCTCATCGAGCTTACATTTCAGAACATCGTGGTAATCATTTCCCCACGCATAACGCGAAATCCAGCCGCGCGGAGAATTTGCTGCCGCGGTGCCGTTATTGTTGCGAGCATCTTCATCAGACGAAACGGGTTCAAGCGCAGAAGTCGAATAGGGAAGCGGCGCATTGTAATTCATGGCGCAAACGATCACGCAGTGCGCGCCCGCCAGCGCCTTCTCCAAACTTGTCCGGCGCAGGTCGTGAAGGTAACGCATCTCGCCCGCAAAATCGCGCGCAAGCCAGTCAGGGAGACGCTTGAGCTCTTCGAATTCCGCGACCGGTGCGACACCGCACAGATCAAATCCGATAGCGCGTGCTTGCTCGCAAAGGCGGCGAGTTATCGCGGCATCTAACATAACATTATGATGCACCCGTTTTTTTCCTCCACGGGCGCCTCTTCGATTTTTTGCGGCGCATGGGCGCAATTTACCGCTCACGGTGTTGTTAGCAAATCAAAATGTCCGCGTTTATGAGCAAGTGATTGGTCCGCCGTTTCGGTGTTGCTCGGGGTGGTGAAGATGGCCCGCCGCCGAAGCGGTGGGAAAGTGGGAATCCCGCGGTGTCGGCGGGATTTCCAAGCGCAGAGGAAAACCTGCCGTTGGTTTTCCTCGCAGCGGCTTTTCCACCGCTTTTGCCTCG
>Ga0209167_10000469_pt1 | contig 29449 bp, 29 predicted proteins | sample Coa_R1_9_FD_187154 | JGI IMG/M metagenome (GOLD analysis project Ga0209167, IMG submission 187154) | Surface soil microbial communities from Centralia Pennsylvania, which are recovering from an underground coalmine fire - Coalmine... | ecosystem: Environmental > Terrestrial > Soil >...
CCCACCCAGACGATCAAGGCCAGACGTGTTCGATGCTCGAAGCAGACTGGTTGGAAGGCTCGCCGGCGCGAGCGTCCCATTTCTAATCGTAAGCCAGAATCTAATCGACGTTATTTTGACAAAAAAATTCCCCGGTTTCCGACGTTTAGCGCTTCCTCGAGAATTCCCAAGCGGAACCGAGGCTCGGAATGGTTGACCGCCGGCGTTTCCTCAAATGGGCCGCTTCCGCAGCAGCCATACCGGCGGGAGTTTTCCGCGCAACCTGCGCCGCCGGTCCGGATTTTTCGCTTCCGGCTTCGCTTGAGCCGCCCGCACCGGAAAATCAGGCGCAAGCAGCATACGCGCCCTCTTACTCGCCACGCCGCATCCCGAATGAATACAGCTTGTTCCTTCCGGGAGAAGCAGAAGCGCTAGCAAACCCTCCGCGCGTGGCTGATTTTCAATCTGGCAGCGTTCTTGCGTCAGCATCCGGCGAAAATGCCGCGCAGCGCCGCATGCGCGTCGATGATGAGCTCCATGGCTGGCGTCTGGTGGCGCTCTTGCCAAGGCTCAATGGTATTCCGACAGCCGTCTTTGAAAAACACGTCACGCACCGGGGCACAATCGTCTACGTCACAGAATCGGGCGAGCTCTGGCGCATCCCGAAAGGCGTTGGTGATCTCTCAAACGTTCGTCCAAGGCCGATCAACACAGACCCGGGCAAGCGATTCATTCGCTTCGCAACGTTTCCGGCGCAGCCCGACACGCCTGGAGATTACATCCTCAATTCCACCGAAGACCCGTGCTACGAAAATGTAGCAGCGTTGGGCGCTGAATTCATCGGATGGACGCTGGTGGCCAACGAAGAAGCCGGTCCGGAAAAATCCTTGTGGCTCGAAGCAAATGGCAAATCGCGCCAGCTCCCCGCCGATCCGAAAACGCCGTGGGCCCCGGATTTGACCGGACGCCTCTTCGACCCGGCGCGATTTCTCCCCTCCGAATATCTCTACGACTACGTTCCCGGTTACAGCAAGCGCACGCTTCTTGGCGGCTATCTCCCCGTTGCCGACATCGGCGTGTGGAATCCCAATTTCAAAGTGGGATATGAAGTCATGGTGCTCCTGCCACCCGGCGCCGACGCAACGCCCATCGGACGTGTTCGCGCCCTCCTGCCCAAAGAGAAAAACAGCTTGATTCCAGCAGGCGATACAAGCGCCGCGCAAAAATTGCCTTCTTCACGGTGGATGGACCGCTACTGGAACGGTTCTGCGGAGGATTTCTTCTCTGCTCTCGCCGAGATCTGGAACCACTGGCATCACTTTTTCGAGGACCGCATGCGTGTCGATATCCCCGATCCGTGGCTCCTCGACGCCGCCCGCGCCGGAATTGTTCTCTCGCGTTGCAGCTACCAGGGTTTGCAACCCACTTACCAGATCGGCGAAGGTGCTTATACCAAGATTCCTGTGCGCAGCCATGCGCTATTTCCGGTGGCGCATTATGAATTCGTGTGGGCCCATCAGCTTTGGAATCTCACGAACGAAGTCGAGCCTTACTTTCAGCATTACCTCGAACACTATATTTTGCCCGACGGAAATTTTCTCTATAACACGCAGGATCAGGTCGAGGCGCCGCTGAACGCGGGTATCTTCCTCGAAAATTCAGCTCGCGCCTACGATTATTCGGGCGATTTGGACGCGCTCCGGCGCCGCTTGCCCGTCTTGCGCCGCATGATAGATTTCGTTGTGAAGCGCTACCGCTACGGCTTGCGCGCATTCCCCGAATCCGATCCGCGCCATGGCCTCATCTGGGGCTCACCGGAAGCGGATCTCGGCGACCCTCAGAAGGATTGTCCCGAATCTCATCCATGGTTCTATCAGAACGCCACGTGGATCTGGCGCGGTCTATACGAGCATCAGCGCGCCCTGGCGCGCGCCGCGAAAGACGGGGTGGCCAAAGCATCTCCGCAGCTTGCGCAGAACCTTGAGCGCGAATCCGCCGACCTGCGAGAATTGGCGACGGAAATGCGAGCCAAGATTGAGCGCTCCCTTAAACTGACTCTCGATGCGCGCAATCCCGAGATGAAGAAGGCTGGCATCACTCCATTTTATCCCTTCGACACAAAGCGCAAACCGGACGACCTCTCCAGCTATGAGAATCACCGCTTCATGATGGATTGGTGGACAGCTGATTGGGGCGACTCCGGACTCGATGTTGGCCATTTCCGCCATCGCACTCTCGCAGGCGAGCAATTGCTCGGCATGAACACCGACGGTCACTATCCGCGCACATCAAATTTCATGGAGCACGGCACGCTTGCGGGCCGCATCCGCCAGGAGGATTACCGCCCGTTCTTGCTGGCCCTCTACGGCAATCTTTGCTATGCGATGGACGCAGGCAGCCGCTACGCGCCTGAGGACGCACTCCTGCCGGGCAATTGCCCTGAAGAGGGAAGCCCATATGCCTGGTCGGCAGTGGTCAATAGTGAGCTTCAGCCAACGATGGCCTTGCGCTGGCTGCTCTGCTACGAAGAGCACGACCGCGCAAATGGGCCGGGGACTGTTCATTTGCAGAAGGCTGCTCCGAAACACTGGTTTGCTCCCGGTCAGCGGATCGCGGTCGAAGGATGCCCCACGAGATTCGGGCCGTTGAGCTGGCAGACTGAATCGGGCGCGCGAAACTGGCGCATCGAGATCGCCTTGCCGGCAAATTACGCGGCCGACATCCTCGTGCACATCCATCCGCCCGATGGAAAGCCGCTTCTTACCACCTCCATCGGCCAGCTTCAGCGCAGCGCTGTGCTTTTGCAGCGGTCGGTCGTTGCAGGCCGGCAGAAGCTCACCCTCGAGGTCAGCTAATCATGCGGAAACCTGCATTGTTGATTTTATTGAAGCATACTGAGCCACTCAGGAGTTAAATGGCGGCACACATGCCACGGGAACGGTCACTATTAGCGGCGCTGAGCAGAAAAAGTGCTCCACTTCCGCGCCAGTACGAACAACGAGCACTTCCTTGCCGGCGGGAGGCGGATGTCCCATCGGTGAGGGCTATATTTACGACAGCGGAGATGTGTCCATAACTGTAGACGGCTTCGTGGCAGACGCCGGTTATGGCCAAGGAAGCACAGCAAGCAGCATCGCCAATTCGCTGATCTCTCAGCTCAATGCCAGCAATTCTCCGGTCACTGCCACAGGCGGCACAACTATCACCCTCACCAGCAAAGCGACCGGCACGTCAGCAAACTACGCGCTTTCAACCTCTGTGTCCTGGGATAACGGTGACTTCAGCTCGCCTTCGTTTAGCGCTACGCCATCCGGCTCGACGCTGACGGGCGGCTCCGGCTTCGGATCAGGCAACATTCTTGACCTGCAATACAATTTCAATCTTGGCTCAGGCGACAACGGCAACGTCATCGGCGTCACAAACAAGCGGAACACACTGCGCACGCAATCGTTTACCTACGACCAACTGAACCGCCTCGCAACCACTCAGACACAAGGTACCTCGGGGGCCAACTGTTTTGGGTTCCAGTTCACTTACGACGCGTGGACCAATCTTACGGCGACCAGCATTCTAAGCGGCTACACGTCTTGCAGTCAGACAACGCCCTATGCATTTTCCCTCTCGGTCAACGGCAGCAATCGAATTACGACTTCCGGCTTTGGGTACGACACCTCAGGAAATCTGTCGAGCGACGGCATCAACAATTACGCCTGGAATGCGGAGAGCGAAGTCAAGAGCGTCAATAATGGCAGCGAAACTTATACCTACGATGGTGACGGTAACCGGATACAAAAATCCAACGGGACAATTTACTGGTACGGGGCGGGAACGGAAATTCTGGACGAGTACGCCAGCGGGAATTTCACCAACGAATATGTATTTTTTGGCGGGAAGCGCGTGGCCATGCGCGTCGTTTCCAGCGGGACGATATATTATTATGAGGACGACATGCTGGGGAGCGCGCGGACCATGGTGCAGGCGGGGCAGACAACGCCTTGCTTTGATGCGGACTTTTTGCCTTACGGGCAGGAGGTGGATTACACCAGCACGTGCGGGACAAACTACAGATTCGAGGGCAAGGAACGCGACCTGGAAACGGGCGATGACAATTTCGGTGCCCGATATTACCGATCCGCGCTGGGCTGATGGCTCTCGGCGGACTGGAGCGCGGTGCCCGCGCCGGTGCCGTACGCCAACCTGACCAATCCGCAGACGCTGAACCTGTACGCCATGGTCAGCGACAACCCGGAAACCTTCGCCGATTTGGACGGGCATATCTGCGGAACCGTCGAAGGGTCAGATACGGTCGGTTGCACGACGGGTCCCCTCGATCTTTGGACTCCGGGCGTCCCGTCAGAAGCACAAAAGACCGGCGACGGCCAGCCGATGTCGGATTCCCAACGGGCCGAAGCCAATGAGCAGTCCGATGAAAGAAATCTCGCAACGGTGAATTCAACTTCGTACAAGTCCAGGAACGAAGCAGCTTTGGCCGCCGAGAAGAGAGCAATTGAGATGACAAATAAGAAGAATGGTGTCCCACCACGAACGGACTGGGAATTCGGAGGCTGGGTCTTGAGGAAAGGGAAACACTTTTATTACACGGAGCCTTTGCAAGGCCGCCAGAGGGGTCAGGCGGTCCCAAAAGGGTTCACTAAGGTTGCTGGATACCACACGCATCCGGACGGTGGCCCTTGGGGAGAGGGACTGTCTGGATATCCCGGTGGCGACGTGGGCTGGTCAGTGAATCACCCAGGCGCCCTATGGCTTTATACGTCGGTATGACTTACTCGGGTAATGTGCGTGTCTATATCCCTGGCACGACAAAGTATCACCCATATGGCATAACAGGCGACCTTGTCGGAAACGTTTACAAGTAAACTTTCTCAAACATCTGGAGGCTGAAATGAGAGGTCTTGTGCTTAGTTCGCTTTTTGTGCTGATTCCAGCCGCATGCTTTTTCGCAAGCAGGAGTAGTCCAACTGTGAACGATCTGCAAGAAGCCCGTCGAGTCAGCATCATTTCTCTAATTGCATCTCCGCGGCAATATACTGGAACGCGAATATATGTAACCGGTTATCTTAATCTATCGTATGAGTCTGACGCCGTGTATTTTCATGAGGATGATTTTCGCTACGGAATGACAAAGAATGCAATAAGACTAGTCCTGAAAAAGAGTCAGCGCGAACAGTTCAGGGCATTCTCGCGAAACTATGTGATAATTGAGGGAACTTTCACCGCTGATGAGTCTGCGAGCGGAATGTTTAGTGGTTATATTGTCGATGTGACGCGAATCCAGAATCTAGAGACAGAGCAAGAGTTCATGCGTCACAAGACGAGCTCGCGAGCTAGGCCCGCCGTCGGGAGCTTAAAACTCGTGGCGCAAGAAGTCGGCCAGGTTGGCGAATTTCCGAACACGCGCGGGCATGTTCCCCCCAATGGAATTAAAATTAAACAAGTTGGGAACATTAAGGGAGCAAAACAATTTGGTCCGGCCCGGAGAGATGGGTTACACAACGTACCTAAGACATGGGTAACACTTTTGGGCCGAAGGGATTTTCGAGCGGTTCAAGCACTCGCGTCTGCAGATCGAAGTATCCCAGATCATACTCCATAAAGCTGACCAGCCAGATGTCCTCGTGAACTTCTTTGATGCCGACCGCTTCAAAATTTGTTCGAGCCGCTGTGCATGGCCCCGCGTTTGCTCGAGATGTTCTTCGAATCCCCTGCGAAGTTCCTCTGAATTGGAAGCTTTGGCCATTTTCGGTAGAGCCTTAATTAGCTGTTGCTCCGCATCGTACAAATCTCGCAATTCACTCACATAGAGTTCTTTAAGTGTGTTTTCCTTCATTGCAGCCTCCAGGTTAGTTTTGGCCAGATTAGCCGCGACTCGCTTACAGCAGCAATCAATTGAAAGCTGTAGTGCGCGGAACCACTTCTAGTATGTCGCAGAGCCGGCGATTGATTCGCAAGTGACGACAATACCTTGCCTTCCATCTAAGAAGCATGCTTCGAAGAGCATCGAACTGAAACGAGGGAGTACCCGTGGACTCCCGGTCAACAGAAAATTCCTTACACATCCCGTGGATTATCACCGCTGTGGTATCCATCGCTGCGCTCTATTACGGCCGTGAGGTTTTAATCCCTATTGTTGTCGCCATGTTGCTGACCGTTCTGCTCTCGCCAGTGGCTTCGCGACTTGAGAGACATCACTTCGGAAAAACTCTTTCGGCTCTCGTTGTATGGATTACTGCTGTAATCGTGCTCCTTTTCGTCGGCTGGCTGGTAGTAAATCAAGGCGTTCATGTGGCTACTCAGCTTCCCGCTTACAGTGCAACAATTTCGCAGAAGATCGAGTCAATTCGAGGAGCGCGAAACTCCGGACTCGGAAGAGCGGCCACCTCGATTCGCCAACTGGGACAGGAATTTTCCAACGCCATCCAGTCTTCTGCTCCTGCTCCCTCGCAAAATCAGGCATCTGCGGGGGGCAATCGCAAAAGCACTGCTGTGGCTCACCAGGAGCAACCAGTTCCCGTGAAAATCGTCGGCCAACCGAACAATTTCAACCTGAAGTCCCTGGGATCAACCGTAAGTCCGATTGTGCTGCCTATTCTGAAAATATTTATCGTATTCGTTGTTACCGCATTCATGCTCTTGCGGCGACGTGATATTCAGGAGCGGCTGTTCACGCTCGCGGGGCTGACCCGAATCCATGTGACCAAGCAAGTCTTCACCGATGCCACCAATCGCATAGTTCGCTATCTTTGGCTATTGTCCTCGGTCAATATGAGCTTTGGCGCTTTGTTCGGCACGGCACTGTACTTTTTAGGAGTGCCGAATGCGCTCCTGTGGGGTGTCCTTGCCGGACTTCTGCGCTTTATTCCGTACATCGGGAGCACAATCGGCGCGGCCATGCCGATCTTGCTTTCGCTCCTCATTTTTGGCGGCTGGACAAAGCCGCTCATTGCTTTGGGCGTGTTCTTGTTCCTGGAAGGCGTGATTGGCTACTTCGTCGAGCCGATTCTCTATGCGCGGCGTACCGGAGTTTCATCTTTGGCCATTTTGGTAGCTGCTATTTTTTGGGCGGCGTTATGGGGACCGATTGGCCTGTTGCTATCGATGCCGCTAACGGTCTGTATTGTCACCGTCGGGCGCTATATCCCGGAATTGGAATTCCTGAACATCCTATTTGGAGACAAGAGCAGTGTCGCTACGGATGTGCAACTCTATCAGGCTCTTTCGGCAGGCCACATCGAAGAATCCCAGCGGCTGGTGGACGACTATCTCAAGGAAAGATCGATTCGCGAGCTTTACGATTCGGTATTGATGCCAGTACTCGTGCTGGCAGAAAAGGACCGCGCTAACGGATGGCCTCAGGGCCAACGGCGCAGTCACCTATTTCATGAACTGAAGATCATCGTCGAAGAACTCAGTATTCATTATCCAAAAGAAGCTGTCAGTGAAGAACGTGCAGTGGAAGTCAGTCCAGATGAACAGATTCTGCCATATCGCCATCCTGGATCTCCTCAAATGACGGTTTCCTGCATTCCAGTGCGGGATGAAGGCGATGAAGTTGCCTGCATCATGCTCACCCATCTGTTCAAACTCGCCGGCTATAACGCTCACGAAATCGCTCTTGGCACGCATACTGAAATGCTGGACGAAATCAACGAGCTAGGCGCGCGCATCATTTACGTTTCCGCCCTGCCTCCTTTTGCCGTTTCGTCGATTCGCCGGCTGTACAAGCGCATCCAGACTCGATGCCCAAAATGCCGGGTGGCTCTTTGCCTCTGGAATTTTGTGGGAGACGGAGATTCGATCAAGAATCTCTTGAATGTCGCCGATTCAGATCTGCTGCTGACCACGCTCGGCGAGGCTACCCTTCAAGTTCAGCAGCTTGCTGAGATGCTGGAAAATCAGCCGCACCGCGCGGGCAAGGACTAGCAGCACGCATATTTATGTCGGTCGTTGCCACTAACGGCTACAGCCTTCTCCTCCTTCATATACGTGCGTGCCCCGATTGGAAGCGCGTCGCAGCAGCTTTAGCTTGATAATTTAGGAGACCGGCAAATTCTGTTTACTGAGGAGATAACATCATGAGATTCCTAACTGCGGTTCTGGCTCTGTTGCTTCTCGTTCCCGCTGCGGCCATAAGCGCGCAAGCTCAAAAAGACCATGCGATTCCTCAAAAAGGCACGCAACGCTACGACCAGTGGCTACATCAGGAAGTGCGCCACCAGCTCTTGCTTTTGCCCTGGTATACCGTGTTTGATGAACTCGGATACAGCATCACCGGATACACGGTGACGCTCACCGGAGAGGTCGTGAATCCGTCGCTGAAATCGGACGCCGAAAATGCCGTGAAGCACATTGAAGGCGTGGAAAAAGTAATAAATAACATTGAAATTCTTCCTCCCAGCTCTATGGACAATCAAATTCGCCGCGAGGAGTACCGCAAGATTTACTCTGCGTCTTCTCTATTCCGCTATGGTGTCGGCAATCTGCAATCCATTCACATCATCGTGAAAAATGGCCACGTGACGCTGGTAGGCTATGTGGACAATCAAACAGACAAGAACGTTGCCGGGATCCAGGCCAATGCCGTGCCCGGCGTATTCTCAGTCAAAAACGATCTACTCGTGCAAAATCCAAAATAACGAAATACGTCCTTCCAGAAAGAGGCGTCGGGATCCGTCATTGCTGAATTTTCCGGCGATTGCTACCATACGCCCTTCATGCCTCCTATGCGCGATTTACATCTCTGGATGCAGAGACGAGAGCCGCACATTCTGCGATTGCTCAAACGGCTCGTGGAAATTGAGTCGCCAAGCTATGACAAAGGGGCCGTCGACAGAATGGGCCGCGCAGTGGCAGCCGAATGGAGACGCAGAGGCGCGAGTGTCCGCATCGTGCCTAACCGCGAGCGTGGCGCTCACGTTCGGGCCGAGTTCACACCAGCGGCACAAGACAAGAGCGCGGTAAGCCAGATTCTGGTCCTCGGCCATTTGGATACCGTTTATCCCCTTGGAACCCTCGCGAAAATGCCTTTTCGCATCGCCCGTGGCCGCGCGTACGGCCCCGGAACATTCGACATGAAGGGCGGTCATGTAATAGCCCTGTGCGCCGTCGACGCGCTTTGCGCCTTGAAAATTTCGTCCCTGCGCAAGGTTGTTTTCCTTTGGACTTCCGATGAAGAAATTGGCAGCCAAACTTCGCGGAAGCTGATCGAAAGCGAAGCGCGAAGAAGCAAAGCCGTTTTCGTCCTGGAGCCAGCTTTTGGAGCCGATGGCCGCCTGAAAACGCAGCGCAAAGGCGTCGGCGAAGCTGAATTGATCGTCACCGGGCGTAGCGCCCACGCGGGAATTGCTCCTGAGACCGGCATCAACGCCGTGCACGAACTGGCGCTGCAAATTGCCCGCCTGCTGAAATGGAATGACGCCAAACGCGGCATCACCGTGCAGGCCAACGTAATCGACGGCGGAACCGCAAGCAATGTGGTCGCCGCGAACGCGCGCGCCCTAATTGACGTTCGCGTCGCGCGCGCATCCGACTCGCGCTTGCTCAACCGCAAACTGCACGCTCTGCTGCCAATTCTCCGCGGCGCAAAGATCAAAGTAGCGGGCGGCATCAATCGCCCGCCCATGGAACGCACGTCCGGCTCCTCTGCGCTATTCTCGCAAGCGCAAAAATTAGCGCGCGAGATAGGCGTTCAACTGGGCCAGGCTTCCACCGGCGGAGGCTCTGATGGGAATTTCACGGCCGCCCTGGGCGTTCCAACTTTGGACGGGCTGGGTGCCGTTGGCGATGGCGCGCACAGTCCGTCGGAGAATATCCTCATCAGCGCGCTCCTGGAACGCGCCGCATTGCTTGCCGGATTACTCGCCAGCTTCTGAACGATTAGGCTAATTCCGCTGCGGCTTGATGGATGCCTGGCGGATTGCTACAGTCAAGACAATGCGGAAGGCAGCCAGCCTCGCCCTCGGAATCTGCTTTTCTATCGGCTCGCCTCTTGCCGCGGTTGGGCAACAAACTGCCGTCGCAACGCAGTCCGCTTTGCCAGCTTCGCAGAATCAGCAGCAACTTTATCAATCTCTTACGTCCCTGCAGATTGATGCCACGAAAGTCTACACAGTTCATAATCTCGCGATTCGCCGTGACGGGGTCGACTTCATGCTGGACGACGGCAAGCTGGCCTTCTTGCAGCCGCTGGAAGGCGGAAGCACTGGCGCGGTTTTTTCAGGCCGAGGCCGCATCTTCACGGTGCCTCCGGATTCTGCCGAGCGCGCGTCTCTGGCGCAATATTTAAAAGCCCCTTTGGTTGACGTTGATTTCGGGCAGGCTTACTTCCGCTTCGATGAAGCCACCGGAAATCGAATCCAAGAAGAAGCTTCAAAGCAGAAAACTCCGCCAAAAGATGATCCTGAATTTGTGAGCATCTGGGCCTCAGTAGTTCCTGGCCTCAACATCAGTTCCACTCCGCGGGCCTTTGAGGGGCTTTTGTCCTCAGAGGCCCCTCCATATCTTTATGCTGTTCTGAATTCCACTCAGTTTGGCGGTTTCGAGGTTCTTGCAGACGAGAGCCGCCCTGAAACTGTCCTCATCGGCCAGCCCCGCCACACAAATGGAGAGGATTTTTTCAATGTTTGGACATCCTACAAAGCCATAAATGCCCCTGCTCCTCCCGAAGAGTTTGCCGCCATCAGCTATGCGGAAGACGCCACGATTGGCAATGACCTCGCTCTTACCGGCGAAGCAACTCTGCGCTTGAAATGTCTCGTGAGCGGTGAGCGCGTTCTAAATCTCGAACTCTCGCGCTTTCTGCAAGTGCAGACAGTCACTGACGTTCATGGAAAGACGCTCCCATTTTTTCAAAATCAGGATATTAGGCGTCAGGAAATTGCTCGGCGCGGAAACGATGTCCTTTACGTCGTTCTGCCAGAGCAAGCGGTAGCCGGAAAGATTTATGAACTGCACGTCGCATATCACGGAACCGTCACCGAAGATGATGGCAACGGCGTCTATTACGTTGGCGCGCGCGGCAGTTGGTATCCGAGCCTGTCAGGGCCGCCGCAGTTCGCTTCCTTCGATCTGAAGTTTCACTGGCCAAAACGCCTAAAGCTCGTCGCCACTGGCCGCGAGATTTCCCATGGCGAAGATGGTAACCAGCTCGCCGGACATTGGCGCAGCACCGAACCCATCGTCTTTGCTGGATTCAATCTCGGCGAATATGCAGTTCAAACCGTGCCGGGAAAGCCGGAAATCCAGCTCTTTGCCAACCAGCAACTTGAGCAGAGTATCGCTAGCCGCTTGCGTGAAAATGCGGTATTGGAGCCGCGCCTGCCTTCACGTTTCCCTCAGCCCTTGCCAAATCCTGCCGCGGTCCTCAAACAACTGGGAGTAAATCTTCTCGAATCTGTGCATTATTACCAGCGCTTGAACGGCCTATTTCCTTTTCAGTCGCTGGATGTTTCGCAGATTCCCGGCTCCTTCGGACAGGGTTGGCCTGGATTGCTGTACCTTTCCACATTCGTGTTTCTTCCTCCGCAAGCTCAACAACAGGCTGGCCTGCCGGAAATCTCGCAAGAGGAAGTCCAGCGGCTCGTCCCATTCCATGAAGTAGTGCACCAATGGTGGGGAAACGTGGTAGCTCCGGCGAGCTATCGCGATAACTGGATTGTCGAAGGCATGGCCGTTTATCAATCGCTCATGCACGATCAGGAACGGAGGCGTTCGAAGAATTCGCTCGACGATTGGCTCCTGCAGTATCGCGATGCGCTCACCGCCAAAGACCCTGGCACCGGACAGCCTGTTGATGACGCAGGCCCGCTTGATTTTGGTTATCGCCTGAATTCCTCGAAGACTCCTGACGCTTATCGCATTATCATCTACGATAAAGGCGGCTGGGTCATGCACATGTTGCGTATGATGCTGCGCGAACCGGGAACTAAAGATCCGGACGCCCGATTCGAAGAGTTGCTGAAGCGCACGCTCGCGGACTATCGTTTCCGTACGCTTTCCACTCGCGATTTCGAAAATGAAGTCAATCGGCTGATGACTCGTTCAATGGACCTCGAAGGCAGCCGTTCTATGGATTGGTTCTTTGACCAGTGGGTGCGCCAAACAGGAATTCCGGAATACAGCCTGAATTACAGCCTCCATGCGCGTAAATCCGACTTCCTGATCGAAGGCGTTTTAAAGCAGCGCGGCGTGCCTGCCGTGTTTACAGAACGTGTCCCAATTTACGGTGTCGAGGCGCAAGGCCGAAGGATATTTCTCGGTTCTGTGGTCACCATGGGCGTGTCCACACCGTTTCGCTTCGCCATGCGCGTCCGCCCTGCGAAACTCCTAATCGATCCCGAACTCACCATTTTGTGCACCGCAAGGTAATGCACGGCGAAATAGGTCGCGGCAAAAAATCAAATCATGCGCGGAAATGTCCCGCGTGCCGCACCTCTTTGCGATAGTCCGGCGCGCACATCTCTACCGTCTGGCACATTTCATATAGCCGCGAACGGATTCTCACTCCAACCCGATCGGTCAGCGAATCCTCAACAGCCGCCGGATGCTGTCCCGCCTGTCGCATAGCCGCAGCTGGCGAATCGAGAAAATTCGTCGTTAAAATGGTCACACGATGCTCGTTGTATCGCGTATTCAGAATGTGCCCGACCGTCTCGAGCGCCCAAAGCGACGGCTTGGATGAACCCAGGTCGTCGAGCAAAAGCGCTTCCGTCTTCAGCACGGGTTCGAGAACGCTCATTTCCGTGGAGCTGCTTTCCGGATTGTAGCTGTCCTGGATTTCCTTGAGCAGTTCGCGATAATCGTAAAAAAGCCCGCTGTGCCCGCGCAAAACAATCTCTGTCAGCGCCGCGACCGCTAAATGCGTTTTGCCCACGCCGCAGGGGCCCATTAGCATCAACCCGTGCTCTGTGCCGATGGGAAATTCGCGCGCGAATCCCTGCACCATCTGTTTCGCCTGCGCGAGGCTCCGGTTCCACGCCTCCGCCTGTGCCCCACCGTTCTCCTGGTCGTACTGATCCGTATCAAAGCTTTCGAAATTGCAGTGCAGATACCGCCGCGGGAGCCGCGCGCGATCCAAAATGCGCGTCTCACGGTCGCCCTCGGTGCATTCACAGGGAACTGCCCACACCGTTTTAGGCTCGCCCGCTGCAGAGCCTGCACGTCCCGTGGCAAAGCGCTGCGCCTGCTCGTTTGCTCCTGGGTTTTCAACAACTCGCCAGCCTGTACCGCTACACTGCGGACAATCCGCTTTCGCCATGCTGGAAGAATATGCGTTGCGCGATGCCGGCGCAAGCAGACCTCCTGTGCGTCAATGTGGATTCTGTGGATTTTGTCCCGGCCGGCCCGCAGTCAACCCCGTAGTGAAATGTGATTGCGCTGTGTTCTCATCTGTGGCACTACCTTCTAGCCGGCGCCGTAGGCCACGCGCCATGCGAGGAGAACTGTATGGCAGAAGCGCATCTGGTGCGTCCGCACAGACGCAGTTTCTTTCATCGGCATTCGCTGAGCATCACCTCAGTTTTAATTCTTCTGACCTGGATCTGTCTCTATATAGTCTCCAGTCCGGCCACCCATATCGGCTCGTTTTTCGGCAATGCCATTGCTGACTGGTCCGGCACAGTTGTAATGATTATTGCCACGAAGTATTTATATGAAAAAGGCTCCTCCGAAAGCCGCCGCCTGCCTAAAACAGTGCTCCGGCCGGCTCTCGAATGGATGCGTGACCATTCCCTCAGCATTTTTTTGCTGATTACAGGCATCGCATGGGTTTTTCTGTACGTGGCGATGGATTCTGAAAGCAAATGGGGCCAGGTGGTCGGCAACATCGTCTCCGAATGGACGCAGATTTTCGGCGTCGTTCTGATGACGAAGCGATTGATTGAGCGCCACTCCAAAGAAAGCAAGCAGTAACTCCTGAGGGTTAGCATCCCGTCACGCAAATAATCGTCGGCGAAACAGACATTTAACGGGCATCCTAAAACGGCGCCATTCATGCTATAGTAAGCTGGCAGTTCAAGAAGGGTCGGATTGCGTCTTTGCCTCTTGCCAGGTTGCTGGCCGCCTCGACTCCATCCGCTTCCTTTTCACCTGGGAGCATTGAATCCAGCTTTATCGCACTACCCCGCCAACCGGCGTAATTACTGAGACGAAAATCAAGGAGAGAAGAAGTATGAAGAATCTGTTTGTCGGCAACATGAGTTTTCAAACCACCGAGGGCGAGCTGCGCGAACTGTTTGCCCCGTTCGGCCAAGTAACGCGCGTTCACATCGCCATGGATCGCGAAACCGGGCGCGCTCGCGGATTTGCTTTTGTGGAAATGGCCAATGACGCCGAGGCGGCCAAGGCAATTGCAGCGTTGGACGGGAAAGAGGTCGGCGGACGCAACTTAAAGGTGAATGAAGCACGCCCCAAGGCCGAAGGCGGCCCGCGGCGCGCCGGTTCGAACTATGGCGGTTCGGGCTCGGGTCGAAACAGCGGAGGCGACCGCGGCGGCAATCGCGGAGGCGGACGCGATCGCTTCTCCCACGAGGATTATCGCGAGTCTGCCCGTCAGCCCCGCGAACCGCGCTGGTAATCCGGCAGGCTAATCATTTTTCGATGCGGATGGCCTTGGGCGGCATGGCACGCACAATGGCATTGCGCACGCTGCGGCGCTCTTCGCTGCTGAATCCTTTCGCCAGCTCGCCGCGCACAAATCCGATAAATGCTTCCATCTGCTGCTGCATTTCCGACATTTTGTCGCGCATGTTGAGAATGATTTCGATTCCCGCCAGATTCACGCCCAGCTCGCGCGTCAGATTCAAAATCACTTCCAGCCTCTCCAAATCCTGATCCGTGTAGAGCCGCGTGTTCCCTTGCGAACGTGACGGCTTCAGCAAGCCCACGCGCTCATACAGCCGCAGCGTTTGCGGATGAAGTTTGTACAATTCGGCGACGGCGCTGATCATGTATCCGGCGCGAGCCTTTTTTCGAGGACGAGCCATCGCCAGCTCCTCTACAGCGACGCGCGGGAGAAAATTTCCCGTCGCGGATCTTCACGGTCATGCTTGGCCAGATCGCGAAGCAGTTGTTTCACGTGCTCATCTTCCGGACGCGGCACCACCACGCGCACTTCCACAAGCTGGTCGCCGCGTTTTCCGTGCCGCCGCACCGAAGGAGCGCCCTTTTCCCGTAACCGCAGCACTTTTCCGCTGTTCGTGCCGGGAGGAATGCGCACTTGCGCGCGGCCGTCAATTGTTGGCACTTCGATTTTTGCTCCGAGCGCCGCTTCCGCCACGGTTATCGGCACAACCGTGTAAAGGTCGTCGCCGCGCCGCTCGAAAAAGGGATGCGGTTCCACGCGCGTGATGATGTAAAGATCCCCCGGCGGACCTCCGCGCGTTCCCGCATTTCCGCGCCCGGGCACTCGAAATCGTGAACCTGTCTGCGCGCCAGGTGGAATTCGAAAATCAATCGTATCCGCGCGTCGCACGCGCCCTTCGCCGCCGCATGTGCGGCAAACGGTGTGCAGCCGTCCCGTCCCGCCGCAGCGCGAGCACGCAATTTGGAAACGCATGCGCCCGCTCACTTGCGTCACTTGTCCCGAACCGCCGCACGTTGGACAAACTTGCTGGCCTGTTCCCGGCGCCGCGCCCGTCCCATGGCATTCTGTGCATGGTTCCAGGCGCGTAATCGTGATTTTCTTCACCGCGCCGCGCATGGCCTCGTTGAACGGAATATCAATCTGATATTCGAGGTCGCTTCCCGGCCCTTCTTCATACGCCTGAGCCGCATTCGCGCCGCGAAAAACCTGGCTAAACAGGTCGCGAAAGCTTGTCCCGCCCGCGCCGCCAAAGTCGAAGCCGCCAAAGTCAAACTGCACGTCCTGCGGCGGCGCTCCGGCGCCTCCCGGCCCGGCGCCCGCGTATCCGCCCTGGACGTTCGGCCCGGCAAAGCCGAACTGATCGTACATCTGCCGCTTTTTCGGATCGGAAAGGTTTTCGTACGCTTCCTGGATCTGTTTGAATTTCTCCTCGGCCGATTTGTCGCCCGGATTCAGGTCAGGATGATATTTGCGCGCAGCTTTGCGGTAGGCCTGCCGGATTTCTTTGAGCGTTGCCTTGCGGCCCACGCCCAGCAGTTCGTAATAATCCTGTTTTGTGGAAGTCGGCATTTTTCATCTTCCGTTTTCGCGCGCGACCCTCGCTTCAAGGCGAAAAACGGGCTGTGCTATGAACGCGATAAACTGCTTAAGCTAAATCTTCGCCCAGCGCGCATTCCATTCATTCAATTCCGCTGATTCCTTCGCCATTTCTTGCTGCTTGCGGCGTTGCTCCTCATTTCGTCCGCCCATCGCCGCTTCTTTCTGGTTGGCGTGCTCCACCCATCCATCAATCGAGCGGATGCGCTGCTCCACGGCGGCAGGTTCGGAACGAAATCGCATGAGCGCGCCAGAAATCTCCACGGCGCGCGGCTGAAAATCTGCCGAACCGTCGTGCCGTGTCTCGTAAAAGAGTCGCCGCCAGTCCGCCGACGGCGCGCCGCTCAGCAGTACCTGCACCAGAAAATAATTCTCGCGAACTTTCTGCACAGCCTGCGGAGGCCCCGAGCGTTTAATGCCAGCCGTGCTCGTCAACATTTTCTCCCTGAGTAACAAGTGATTCTGTAAGCAGCTAGAGGGCGGAACCAGGTTCCGCCCTTAGCTTGTCACTTGTCCCGCGTTACTGCTTCTTGTCAGTTGGGCTTTTTCGACTCGTCCACGTCTACGTACTCCGCGTCAACCACTTCGCCTTGCCCCGGCTTCGCATTGCCATCGGTAGACGCTCCCTGGCCCGGCCCAGCCTGCCCTGCGCCGCCTTGGCCCGCCGCCCCAGACGCCGCCTGCGCCCGGTACATGGCCTCGGCGAGCTTGTGCGAAGCCTTGGTCAGTTCCTCGGCCGCTGAATTGAGTCGGTCCGTTCCGCCCTCCGCGAGCGCTCGCTTCGCCGCCTCGACCGCCTCTTCCGCGGACTTAACTTCCGCCTCCGGCAGCTTGTCGCGGTTCTCGCGAATCAGCTTTTCGGTCTGATACACCAGGTTGTCGCAGCGGTTGCGCGCTTCGGCTTCGGCAATCTTTGCCTTGTCCTCGTCGGAATGCGACTCGGCTTCTTTGCGCATCTTCTCGGCCTCTTCCTTGCTGAGGCCGGTCGAAGCGGTGATCGTGATCTTCTGCTCTTTGTTCGTGGCCATGTCCTTCGCCGACACGTTCAAAATGCCGTTCGCATCGATGTCGAAGGTCACTTCAACCTGCGGCATGCCGCGTGGAGCCGGCGGAATGCCCATCAAGTGGAATTTGCCCAGCGTTCGATTCCCGCTGGCCACGGGCCGCTCGCCTTGCAGCACATGAATCTCCACGGAAGTCTGATTATCCGCGGCGGTCGAGAACATCTCCGTTTTGCGCGTGGGAATCGTCGTGTTGCGCGGAATCAGCACGGTCATCACCCCGCCCATGGTCTCCACGCCGAGCGACAGTGGCGTCACGTCCAGCAGCAGAATGTCCTTCACTTCTCCGCCCAGCACGCCGCCCTGAATCGCCGCGCCCACCGCGACCACTTCGTCCGGATTGACGCCCTTGTGCGGCTCCTTGCCGTTGAACAGGTTCTTCACAATGTCCACGACTCGCGGAATGCGCGTCGAACCGCCCACCAGCACCACTTCATCAATCTTGTCCGGAGTGATTCCTGCGTCGGAAAGCGCTTGCTTCACCGGTCCCACGGTTCGCTGCAGCAAATCTTCCATTAATTGCTCCAGCTTCGACCGCGTGAGCTTCATTTGCATGTGCTTCGGTCCGGATTCGTTCGCGGTGATGAATGGCAGATTGATCTCCGTCTCCATCAATTGCGAAAGCTCGATTTTGGCCTTCTCCGCGGCTTCTTTCAGCCGTTGAATGGCCATGCGGTCCTTGCTCAGGTCGATTCCTTGCTCCTTCTTGAACTCGGTGATCATCCAGTCCACAATCCGCTGATCAATGTCGTCTCCGCCGAGGTGCGTATCGCCATTGGTGGACTTTACTTCCACCACGCCTTCGCCCACCTCTAGGATCGAAATGTCGAACGTGCCGCCGCCCAAGTCATAAACGGCGATAGTCTCGTCCTTCTTCTTATCCAAACCGTAAGCCAGGGCCGCTGCCGTTGGCTCATTGATGATGCGCAGCACTTCCATGCCGGCGATTTCGCCCGCCTGCTTGGTCGCTTGGCGCTGCGCGTCGTTGAAGTACGCTGGCACGGTGATGACCGCCTTGCTCACTTTTTCCCCAAGGAAGTCTTCCGCGGCGCCCTTCAGCTTCTGCAAAATCATCGCCGAAATTTCCGGCGGGCTGTACGATTTTCCGGCAATCTCCACGCGCGCGTCGTCGTGCGGACCGCGCACCACCTTGTACGGCAGGCGCTTCATTTCCTCGCCAACCTCGTCATAGCGCCGGCCCATGAATCGCTTGATTGAATACACTGTGTTCTCAGGATTGGTGATGGCTTGCCGCTTTGCCACTTGCCCCACCAGCCGCTCGCCTGATTTCGTGATGGCCACCACAGAAGGCGTCGTGCGCGCCCCTTCCTGGTTTGGGATGACCGACGGCTCGCCGCCCTGCATCACCGCAACAACCGAGTTGGTCGTTCCCAGGTCAATACCAATAATCTTACTCATTGCTAAAAGCCTCCTCGTTCGCGAACATCCTTCTCCAGATCCCCCCTATGTGCTTAATCGAGTGCATTCTACACATTGAGCATGTCATTGTCAAGTTTATTGATGCTTAGACGTATAGTGCTAAGACACAAAGACTTACTTCACCTCCCAGATCCTCCATACGCACAGGCGCCCACTTCCTTCGCTCCAAGCCCATCGAACCCCCTGACTGATTCACGCATCCTAATTTTGCGTGCGCCGTGAGCTTTTCGCGACAACGAGTCACGATTTTGCGCGCTGAAAAGCGCCGAATCGCTTAAAATGCTGCCAGTTTTACGTTATCCGGTGTGCCGGTTTCTATCGATAGTCGTTCGCTTTGTTAATCGGAGGGATTTTCGCCAATGAATTTGCGCCGACCGCTACCCATTTTCGCCGCACTGCTTTTAGGTATTGCTGCGCTATGTTTTGTCATGCAGCAGTCTCGCGCGCAGGCCACTCCTTCGCCTGCCGAAGTGGCTCGCTGGTCGGCCGAAAAGTCGCTCGGCTCTCCCTCAGCCCCCATCAAGATGATCGTGTACGACGACTACGAATGCCCCGCCTGCGGCAATTTTTATGAGCAAACTCTGCGCACTCTGATCGACACCTACGTTGCCGATGGCAAAGTTTATCTCGTCCATCGGGATTTTCCTCTGCCCATGCACGAGTTTTCGCGCCAGGCCGCCCGCTGGGTCAATGCCGCGGCGCGCATCGGCAAATTCGAAGCCGTAGAGCGCGCCCTCTTCGACAACCAAATGGCCTGGTCGGAATATGGCTCGGAAAATCCCAAGGGCATCATCAAGCCGATTGTGCAATCCGCGCTCACTCCTGCCGAATTCAAGCGTGTCGAGCGCATCATGCAAGGCTGCGAGTCCAATTCTCACGACGAACTGAAAGGGTGTGCTGTGGACGCTGAAATCCAGCGCAATATTGCCGCTGGTGAGTTGCTGCCCATCGCTCAGACGCCCACTTTCGTCGTTTCCTATAAAGGGCAAACCTATCCACCGGCGGCTGGGGGAGTGTCCTGGCCGTTGCTGAAGCAATTCTTCGATCAGCTCCTCAGCCAAAAGTAAATTATGACCGCGAGCTCCCGCTGGACGACCGGACGCGTTCTTTTGCTCCTCGCGCGCGTGGCCCTTGGAGTCACGTTCCTCCTCGCGGCCTACGGCAAATTGCGCCCGCAAAACGCCGTTCCCTGGACGTTCAGCTCGTTGAAAATCACTCCAGCATCGCTGGGTCTGTCGATGACTTTCTTCGCCATGCAGGTGGATTCTTACCAAATACTGCCTGCCTGGGCCGTCAGCCCCTTCGCGCACACCTTGCCGTGGGTTGAACTGGCGGTGGGCCTTTTGCTCCTCACCGGCTTAGCCTTGCGCTACGTTGCAGTGATTGCCACTCTGCTGCTCGCTGTTTTCTGGGGAGTAGTGATTCGCTCCTATGCGCTGCATCTGGCCATCAACTGTGGCTGCTTCGGCCCCAATGAAAAACTCGATGCTTGGACCATCGTCCGCGACGGCCTTTTCGTTGCTCTCGGCCTCGCGCTCACCATCGGCGCCTTCCTGATTCATTGCCGTGGCGGTATCGGATCTTCGGCGCTCTCGCAAACGGAATCGCCCGCTCGATAGTTCGCTAATAGTTCCTCTGTTCAGAATTGCCTCTCCGTCGTATCATCTCGAACGCTTTTCAGGAGCCCCCCATGCGCGTGCGAGTCAATCTTCTGACGTTCCTAATTCCGATTCTCGTTTGCATTTGCGCGGTTCCAGCCGCAACTTCCATCGCTGCGGATTCGCCCGCGCCACCTTTCATCCTGCATGAAGTCGCCTCGGGAGTTTGGGCCGCCATTGATAATCGCGCAGCAAAAGGAGGCGGTTCGGGCGCGAACGCCGGATTTGTCATCGGCGCCGACGGCGTGCTGGTCGTGGACACCTTCCAGCATCCCGCCGCCGCGCAGGGCTTGCTGAACGACATCCGCCAGAAAACCAAACTCCCCATTCGCTTCGTTGTGAACACCCACTACCATATCGACCACGTTGCTGGAAACAACATCTTCGCCGGCGCTGGCGCCACCATTCTGGCGCAGCAAAACGTCCGCGCCTGGGAACGCACCGAGAATCTGAAATTCTTCGGCCCGAAAATCACGCTCGCACAAAAAGAAATGGTCGAATCCCTCGGCCTGCCTAACGTCACCTACAAGGATGGCGTCGAGCTTTATCTTGGCTCGCGCCGCGCCATTGTCGTCTCGCTTCCCGGACACACCGGTGGCGATTCCGTCGTTTTCATTCCCGACGCGAACGTCGTTTTTACCGGCGATCTGTTCTGGAATCACACGCTGCCGAATCTCATCGACGCTTCCACTAAACCGTGGATTGCCAGCCTGGGCACAATTCTCCAGCGCCACGCCGATGCAACATTCGTTCCGGGACATGGCGAAGTAGGCAAAGCCAGCGACGTCCGCGATTTCCGCAATTACCTCCAGGATTTACGCGCAGACATCGCGCAAACGCAAGCAGCCGGGAAATCAGACGATAGTTTGACTGCGGTTGTGTTGCCGGAACTCCAGCAGAAATACGGCTCGTGGAATTTTTTTGCTTATTTTGCCAAGCCCGACATTCACTACACAGACCTCGAGCTTCGCGGCAAAAAGCACATCCCTCAACCGCTCGCCCAATAAGAAATTACGATAAGGTCCGCTGTTACCTGTTAGGAGCTTGCCGGCTCTCGGCTTTGAACTTTAATTGTCCGGCGTGCGGCGGGTTCCGTGATGCGGTTCCCCTCGATCCGTGCGAATCACCATGCTGACCAGCGGAAGCTCCAGCAGCTCTTTGTTCCTGCGCGGCGCGGGGACCTTCCACGGACTTATCCAGTAATCTACCGCCAGCCACAAGCTATACGAAGGCCGCGACAGCCCCAGACACAGCGCCGCGCCAAAACTGATCCACAAAATATTTTTCACCATGTAGGACAGATGCGTGAATTCGGGAAGAAATAGCGATGGCACGAAAACAGCCAAAAAAATTGCCGCTGACAATGCGTAGTCCAGGTACATCGCGCCTGCGTAATACCCCGACTCAGGATAAAACGATAACCCGCACACTTCGCACTGGTCCCGCATTTTGAAAAAGCTGCTGAAAACGCGTCCTTCTCCGCAATTCGGGCACCGAAAACGAAGTCCGCGGCTGAGCGCTTGGCGAAATAGCATCTTTCCCATAGCAGCCTCTAAGTCTGGAATAGCAACTTCCAATTCCTTTCCAAATTATACCGCGTTCTCGCGGTCAAGGTGAAAACCGAATCGCCGCCGGTCGGCGCGCCCCCGTTATTCCCCTTTTATGTAAAGATGCGCCAGCGCGCGACAAGTCTCATGGATTTTGCAGCGGACTGGAATAATTTGTTCCAGTCTGAACTTAACCGCGTGATTTTCTGCCCCGGCATCTGGAACATTCCGCAGATGAAATGGTCCGGCCCGAAATCCGTTGCCGCATCGCCGGCGTATAAGCCTTTGACTTTGCCCCCACGGTGAAACTATCATAGCGCGCGTTGGTTCTCAGGGAGTCCGTCTGTGATTCGACCTTCTGAACGGAACAATCCCTCTTCGCAGCCCTTCCTTTACGCTCTTGAATTTCGCATACAATCTCGAAGGGAGTGCATTCATGGCCTCGAATAAAGAAAAAGACGATGCGCTGCGGCGCGACGTCTCCAAGACCCGCGACGCTGCGCCGGAGCCTGCGGACAAAAAGCTCCCCGATCTTTCTCGCCGCCGCTTCATCAAAGGCGCGGGAATCGCGGGGGTTGCCGCGTCCGCCAGTGCGCTCCTTACAGAGCGCGTTCTCGGCTCCACTTCGCAGCCGCAAAACGGCGGCATGGGCGGCAATGACGGCATTCTCGGCCCCGGCGAAGTTCCCGTCACTCTCAATATCAACGGCAAAATGCGCAAGCTGAACATCGAGCCCCGCGTCACTCTGCTCGACGCTCTGCGCAATCACCTCGACCTTACCGGCGCAAAGAAAGTCTGCGACCGCGCCACCTGCGGCGCTTGTACTGTTCACCTCGACGGCCGCGCTGTTTATTCCTGCACCGTGCTGGCAATTGACGCGCAGGGCCGCGAAATCACCACTATCGAAGGCCTCGAGCCTTCCGGTGGTTTGCACCCCATGTCGCAAGCCTTTTGGGACAATGACGCGCAGCAGTGCGGATTCTGCACGCCCGGTTTCGTTATGGCCTGCACCGCTTACGTCGAGCACACTGCACATCCTACTCGCGAAGGCCTCGGCCACGCCCTCGGCGGCAATCTCTGCCGCTGCGGCACTTACATGGGCATCAAGGACGCTGTCCTTGAAGCCGCCCGCGCTACCAAAATGAAAGGAGGGCGAGCCTAATGGCTGACTACCACTGGCCTCCCGCCAATCACCGTGAGCTTATCGGCAAGCGCATCAAGCGCATTGACGGCCCGCAAAAATCCTCGGGCCGCGCCAAATATTCCTTCGACATCAATCGCCCCGGAATGCTTTGGGGCAAGATGGCCGGTTCTGCCTACGCTCATGCCAAAATCACGAAAATAGACACCAGCGCAGCAGAAGCCATGCCCGGCGTGAAAGGCGTGGTCACCATCGTCCCCGAAGGCCAGGAAGTCTTCTGGGCTGGCCAGGAAATCGTAGCCGTGGCTGCGGATACTGAAGAGCGCGCCGAAGCCGCCGCCGATGCCATCAAAATTGAATATCAACCGCTTCCTTATCTCGTCACCAATGCCGACATGCAGTCCGCCGGCGCGCAATTTACCAAGCAGCTCGCAAACCGCGTCGTCGGCGATCCCGATCAAGCTTTCCAGCAGAGCGACATCGTCATCAGCGAAGGACATTACGGCTTGCCCGTCATCACCCATTGCTGCCTCGAATCCCATGGCCAGGTCACCGAATGGAATGGCGATAACCTCACCGTTTGGGAGTCCACGCAAAACGTCAGCGGCATGGCTGGCGAATACGTTCAAGGTCTCGGCGAACAGGGCATCACCGTTCCGGCGAACAATATCCGCGTCATCACCCAATACATGGGCGGTGGATTCGGCAGCAAATTCGCCGCGGACACCTGGGGCATCGCGTGCGCGCAATTATCCAAGAAAACCGGTCGCCCGGTGAAAATGATGCTCGAGCGCGACCATGAACAGACCACCGCAGGCTGCCGGCCCTCCCTGTACGCGCATGTAAAAGTCGCCGCAAAACGTGACGGCACGCTCGTCGCTTGGGATTCCGACGCCTGGGGCACTCAAGGCCCGAACGCCGAAGGCTCTCCTCGCCTTCCCTATATCCTCGAACCTCCCAACGTTCGCGCCAAATACACCGGAGTTTTGAACAATATCGGCCCCGCTCGCGCCTGGCGCGCCCCAAATCACCCGCAGATGGCGCTCGTTTCCAATGGCGCCATGGAAGATCTCGCCGCTAAGCTCAACATGGATCCTATGGATTTCTTCCTCAAGAACATAGACCTTGCCGGCAACCACGCAAAGATCTATCGCGACGAATTCCCCATCGCCGCGCGTTTGATGGATTGGAAAGCCAAATGGCATCCGCGCGGCCAGGGCGGCTCTGGGCCAGTGAAGCGCGGACTTGGACTTTCCATACACACGTGGGGTGGCCGCGGCAATCAGAGCAACTGCCAGGTCGTCATTCATCCCGACGGCTCGGTTGAAACCAACATAGGCAGCCAGGACCTTGGCACCGGCACGCGCACGGTCATCAATATTGTTACCGCCGAAACGCTGGGCCTGCCGCTCAACGCGGTGAAAGTCAACCTCGGCGACAATCGCTATCCTCCCGCCGGCGCTTCCGGAGGATCAACTACCGTCAGCGGCGTCAGCACTTCCACGCGCCGCGCCGCAACCAACGCTTTGAACGAGTTGCTCGCCAAAGTTGCTCCCTCGCTGGGCGCCACAGCCGATCAGCTCGACGCCTGGAATGGAAAAATCCTCGTCAAAGGCAATCCATCCAAGTCCATCTCTTGGAAGCAAGCCTGCGCCAAACTTGGCGCTTCCCCTGTCACCGGTATGGGCCGCACTACCAATGATCTGATGTCCAGCGGCGTCGGCGGCGTGCAGATGAGCGAAGTTGAAGTAGACACCGAAACCGGCATCGTCCGCATGATCAAGCACGTCGCTGTCCAGGACTGCGGCCTGATCATCGACCTCAAGACCGCAGAGAGTCAGGTCTATGGCGCGTGCATCATGGGTGTCGGCTACTCGCTTTATGAAGAAAAAATCATGGACCAGCAAATCGGCCGTTGCCTCAACCCCAACATGGAGTTTTACAAACTCGCGGGTCTCGGCGACATCGGCGAAATTGTTGTCCACATGATGACCGGCCCGGGTTATGACGAGCGCGGCACCATCGGCCTCGGCGAACCGCCGGTTGTCTCGCCGGGCGCGGCTATTTCCAACGCCGTCGCTAACGCCATCGGCGTCCGCGTCCCTGAACTGCCGCTCTCTCCGGACCGCGTTCTCGCCGCTCTCGGCAAAGTTCCGCCAGCCGGCGGTATGACAGGAGGTATGGCCTAGATGGACGCCTTTGAATACGCAAGCCCCGCAACCGTCAAAGAAGCGCTCGCCCTGCTTGGCGCAAATTTTCAGGACGCTTCCGTCTATGGCGGCGGCACAGATTTGCTTTCGCTGCTCAAGGACAATGTCGAAGACACCAAGCGCCTCGTCAACATCAAGAAAATTGGCGCGCTCCATGCTATCCAGAACGAACGCGGGGGATTGCGCATCGGCGCTGCGGTCACTTTAGAGCAAGTGCTTTCCGCTTCCGACGTTCGCGAACATTTCCGCGCCATCACCGACGCCGCCGAACACATCAGCAGCCCGCAGATCCACAATATGGCCACCGTCGGCGGCTGGATTTGCCAGCGCCCGCGCTGCTGGTATTACCGCAATGGCTTCGGCCTGTTCGCGCTCGATAAAAATGGCAACTCGCTCGTCACCAACGGCGACAATCGCTATCACGCGATTTTCGGCAACTCCGGTCTGGCCAAATTCATCAGCCCTTCCAGCCTCGGCCCGGCGCTTCTTGCCCTCGATGGCAGAATTCATATCGAAGGCCCGAACGGCCCGCGCGAAGCCACCGTCGAAGAGTTTTTCGTCATCCCGCAAAAAGAGGGTGAGCGTGAACACGCCTTGGGCCCGCAAGAAATCGTCACTGCCATCAGCATTCCTGCGGCTTCGCGCGAAGCGAAGAGCGCCATGTACGAGATTCGCCAGAAGGAAGGCATGGACTGGCCGCTAACTTCCGCTGCCGTCGCCTTGCGCATGCGCGGCAACACAGTTGAAAGCGCAAAAATCGTTCTCGGACACGTTGCGCCCAAGCCTTGGCCCGCCGATGACGCCGCTAAATCGCTCGAAGGCCAAACCATTACTGAAGAAACTGCCGCCAAGGCCGGTGATGCCGCTGTTCAAGGCGCTACGCCGCTCAGTCGCAACGGTTACAAAGTTCAGCTCGCGCGCGTAACCGTAAAACGCGCCATACTCACCGCCGCCGGCCTGCCCTTCACTGAGGCGAAAGGAGCCGCATAGCCATGCCAAATCCCGCTGCAATGCCCAGTCTCAATGTGCTGATTTCGACGGGCCAGATTTGCCAGTCCATTCGCTCGAAGAAACTTTTCTACGAATCGGAAGAGGACGCCTCCGACGCGCGCAACGCCGGCCCGTTCTGGTGCGGACGCACGCAATCCGCCGTTGGCCCCGACGGCCAGTTCGTCACTTTCGACTCCTGCCGTCCCAGCCGCTCCTGCTGCCGCACCACCTAAACGCGCCTCTGTAGCGCAGAGGCTTGTGTAGCGCAGAATTTCGTTTCTCCGAAGTTCTGCGGCTTTTCAATCGTGACGCACTCGCAACCTTAAAGTTGCATATTGAAATATCTCATGCTATTCTGCAACCCGGAGGTTGCTAATGAGCCAGAGCCCTGACAGCTCCGCACCAAAAAGCATGGCGAAAGATCGCATCGAGAAAAAGATCCTCCTCCACGCTCCGCGAAGCCGCGTCTGGCGCGCCCTCTCCGATCCCGCGGAATTCGGCGCCTGGTTCGGTATGAAGTTTGAAGGCCCGTTCACGCCCGGCGCTCGCGTTCGCGCTACCATCGTAGGCACCTCCGTCGACGCCGACGTCGCAAAGGCGCAGAAAGAGCATGCCGGCGGCGTGACGTTCGAAATCATCATCGATCGCGTCGAGCCCGGGCGGTTGTTCTCCTTCCGCTGGCATCCGGGCGAACCCGGCGTCGATTATTCCAACGAGCCTGCCACGCTCGTCGCCTTCACCCTAGAGGAAACGCCAAACGGCGTCATGCTCACCGTCACCGAATCCGGCTTCGATAAAATACCGCTCGCTCGCCGCGCCAAAGCATTCGAGGGTAACGAACAGGGCTGGAGCGTAGTCCTCACGCTCATCGAGAAGCACCTTGCCCAAGCGTCCTAATCGCCGCTCCAATGGCCTGCGTGGTCGCCCGCATCAAATGTTCGCGCCTCACCCGCTCGACTCTGCCCGGCTATTTGCGGCGCTGGGCGACCGGAACCGCTTGCGCCTGGTCGCGCGCCTCTGTAAAGGGCCCGCTTCAATCACGGCTCTTGGCGAAGGCTTCCACATCACCCGCCAGGCGGTCACCAAGCACTTGCGCGTCATGCGCAAGTCCGGCTTGGTGCGCAGCACCCGCCGCGGCCGCCACACCATCTGGCAATTGAACGAGCATCGCCTCCAGGACGTGCGCCGCTATCTCGATTTGATTTCCAAACAGTGGGACGACGCCCTCGCCCGCCTTCGCACCTTCGTCGAGCGCTGATACGAACATCGCGCGTTCTGCGCCTGTAGAAATTTCCACGTTAGAGGCTGCACGCCAGGCAGGAAATTCACTCAGCTTCTACAACCACCAATCCTTCTTTCACCAGTCGCCGCACCACCACAATTTTTCCTTCGTCATCCAACTCTCCCGGCAAGTCGCGCACCGCAAAACGCGCATGATTCAGCGCGAACCGCACCGCCTCCGCCGTCTGCGCCGGAAAACTGATTCGGCGCCCGTAACAATCCACGTTCACCGCATCGCCCGCCGCCTCGACGCGAAAAATCGCCTCCGGCCGCACGCCCGCTACGCTCTCAACCGTCAGCCGCTCCAGCGCCGCAATTTGCCCCATTTGCCCGCGCAGCATAGGACGGCACTTCGCAACAAAATCGCCCGCGAAACGCTCCAGCGCCGCGTCAAAATCCCCAATCTCCGCCGCCCGTTTCAGCAGCGCGCGCAAAGTCTCCCGCGCCTGCTTGCGATCAAATCCTTCGCTCGCGAATCCCGGCGGCAGCGACTTCCGAAAAGCGGCATCGCGCAGGCTCGCGCTCGCCACAAATTCCAGCAGCAAATCCGTCCATGTGTACCGCAGCACTCCCGCCGTAATGTGCAGCGACACAGTGTCCGTCGAACGCGCATCGTGCACCACCCCGCGCGGAATATACGCTACGTCTCCCGCCTCCAGCGTGAATTCCTGCGTAGGCACTCCCAGTTCGTGAATCTCCGCGTCGAAATCCTGCCCCGGTAGCGGCAGCTCCACCGGCGTCCCATAAATCACCCATTTTTTCGAGCCGGTAATTTGCAGCACAAAAACATCGTGCGTGTCGTAATGCGCCTTCGCTCCCTGCGCATTCGGCGGCGTCAGATAGATATTCGTCTGGAACGGGCAGCTGAACTCTTTCTGCAAACTCCGGCAAAATTGCGTGAGCTGCGGCACCACCGTATCCAAAAACGCCAGCGTGATCGTCGAGCCTTCGCCGAAAAGCTGGTACACCTTGGCGACATCCAGCTCCTCATTCACCGTATAATCGTCCGCGGTCAACTCCCGCTTTGCATTTTTCAGAATTATTTCGTCCGCGTCGCGATCGAGCGTGGTAATCACCCGGTCGATCTCCTCCAGAGACAGCAATTCCCTGAAATAATTCGGCTGATTTCGCTTGATCACCAGCGGTTGCTTTTCGAAGTAGCGCTCGAAGAATTCTCTCTTGCTCGTTGGATGAATCAGCCATTCAAGCGAGGGTTTCACTGCGGAGGGATTTGCCTTTTCCTTCGGGCTTTGCGCGGCGATGCGGGGAGATGGATGCGCCATGTGAATTCGTGGCCGTACAGGCAAACGCCACCCGGCGCATTTGCACTCAGGTGGCGCTCAGAGCCTGCTATTCGTCTCTAAAGCCGTGCCCCGTCTGGGTCTGACTTCGGAGGAGTCTTGGCCTTGGACTTCGTCATCTTTTTCTTCTTGTCCGGATCCGAGCCCTTCTTGTGCATCTTGCCCATCTTCGACTTCTTCATCGTCTTCTTCGGCTTGTCTTTTGAGTCCGGATCCGTCGCCTTCTGCTCCTGTGCCGAAGCGCGAACGCCGGAAGCGATGGCCACAGCGCCGGCCAGCAACGCGCCGGTAGCCATCAAAAATGACCGCCGTGGAAACTTCCGTTCCGTCAGAATTTGCTCGTCCCTAACCGTCTTGTCTGCCATGCGTCGCATCCTTTCAATTTCGCTGCGGTTAATGGACTGCGCGCCCTCTTGCGCAGTTCCGCCGCAGGGATTCAACTCAATTACGCCATCGGGTACCTACGCCCCTTGCTCTTATCACGCAGATACTCTAACGTCAAGCATTTCTCGGCTCCTGTGTCGTTAGCACATGATATGTCCGGGGGATTAGCAAGTGAAATGTCCGCTCGAGGAGAGGGCGAAGTGGGGTAAACCGGCAGGCCGGAGGAACGGCCATGAGGTACCCAGCGAGCGCCCGGGAGCGG
>Ga0209167_10000473_pt1 | contig 29344 bp, 19 predicted proteins | sample Coa_R1_9_FD_187154 | JGI IMG/M metagenome (GOLD analysis project Ga0209167, IMG submission 187154) | Surface soil microbial communities from Centralia Pennsylvania, which are recovering from an underground coalmine fire - Coalmine... | ecosystem: Environmental > Terrestrial > Soil >...
ATCAGGCAGAACCGCTCGGTGACGGCGGCGGCGACCACTCACGCGCATGCGGCAGCTATCTCACGGGCGTGCATGTCAAGAAATCGGACAGCATTGTGGAGAATGCGGTGTCCATGGATCAAATCGCCGCGAAGGCGTTTGAGCGCGACACCCAGCTCTCCTCGCTCCAGATGACGGCCGACGAAAACAGCCTCTTGGGGTCCTGCGATCTGGGCTACAGCTGCGCCTATAGCAGCACGCTCTCTTGGCTCACACCCACGTTGCCGCTGATGGCCGAAAACAATCCGCGCGTGCTCTTCGAGCGGATGTTCGGCTCGAGCGATAGCACGGACGTTCACGTGCGCGCTGCCCGCCTTGAGCAGGACCGGAGCCTTCTCGATTCCGTGAACGATCGCGTGAATCAACTCCAGCGCAAACTTGGGACCGCCGACAATCGCAAGATGAACGATTATCTTGCGGCATTAAGAGACGTGGAGAGGAGAATTCAGAAAGCGGAGGAGCAGAGTTCCAAGGAACTGCCGGACGTGGCCCAGCCTGCCGGCATCCCCGATAGCTTCCCGGCGCACGTCCGGCTGTTGTATGACTTGCAACTGCTGGCGTACCAATCCGACCTGACACGGGTGACCACATTCATGTATGGCCGCGAGCAGACAGGAAGGCCCTACCCGCAGATCGGCGTACCTGAGCCTCACCATCCCCTTACGCACCACCAGCAAGACCCGGTGAAAATGGACAAGTGCTGCAAGATCCAGCGGCATCATATTGAACTGTTTGCCGAGTATCTCGAAAAACTGCGCAATACTCCGGAAGGTGATGGCTCCTTGCTGGATCATGTCATCCTTCTTTTTGGCTCTGGCATTAGCAACAGCGATCGGCACACGCATGGTCCGTTGCCGACGTTCCTTGTGGGCGGAGGCGCCGGGACGCTAAAGGGCGGCCGCCACCTGATCTACCCGGAACACACGCCGCTTACGAACCTTCAACTGACTCTGCTGAATAAGCTTGGCGTGCCGGTCGAATCGCTGGGGGATAGTAACGGACAATTTAGGGAGCTGTCTGAGCTGTAATAGATTCGGCCCCCGCATTGCGGTTTCCCGTTGACGTTCCGCGCCCTGGTCCTCTTCGATATCGATGGCACGCTGGTCCGGCGGGCTGGATCGCACCACCGCGACGCGCTGGTGGAAGGCATCCGCCGAGTCACCGGATTGGAGACAACCACCGCCGGCATTCCAGTCCAGGGCATGCTGGATCCGGACATCCTCACCATCATGCTCAGAAAGGCCGGCGCCTCCCGCGCCATTATCCGGCAGGCGCTTCCCGAGATCCAGCGTGCCGCATCGCGATACTACCTCCGTGTCTGCCCTGAGATCCAAGGAAAGCGTTGTCCTTCAGTGCCTGCGGTGCTCGACCGTCTCACCCGCCGCCACATCCTGCTGGGTTTGGTGACCGGTAATCTGACGCGCATCGGCTGGCACAAGCTGCACCGCGCGGATCTGCGCCGTTACTTCCGCTTCGGAGCTTTCGGTGAAATGGCCACGACGCGCGCGGGGCTAGCCCGAATGGCTATCCGCGAAGCCCGGTCTCGCGGATGGATCGGGCGCGAGGCCCCCATTTCGCTGGTCGGCGATTCCCCGAGCGATGTGATCGCTGCCCGCGGCAATGGTATCCGCTCCATCGCGGTTCGCACCGGAATCACTCCGCCTGCGGAACTGGAAGCGGAGCGTCCCGACTTCCTGCTCCAAACGCTGCGCGACTTGCGCATGCGGATGGTCGAGTAGGGATGACCGCTGGGTTTTAGTTGTGCGGCGCCTCGGCAGGCGGTTTGGGCGCAGCAGGCGGGGGCGCTGCCGCAACGATGGGCGGAGGGAGTGCCGCTGTGCCACCCACTTCGAAGACGAACAACATCGGTGGGTTGTCGATCTTTGCGTCCGTGGGTCCGACCACTTGAGGCGGGCGTCCGGCGCCGCCCATGAAGGCAACATACTGTTTGCCGTCCACCATATAAGTGATGGGTGGAGTCATGCCGGTGCGGTTGGTCTGAATCTCCAGCAGCTTCTCGCCCTTGTCCGCGGTGTACACCATGAAACGCCCGTCGATAATCACCTGGAACACCAGGTTGCCCGCAGTGGTCAAAGTGCCACCGCCGATTCCTCCGCCTCCCGGCACACGCCAGACGAGTCTCTGATTTACGGGATCCCACGCCTGTAAGACACCGCGCTGCCCTTCGAGTGGTTGCGGCCCGATCGCGGGAGGCACGATGGGCGTCCCCGTCACCGTGCCCAGCCCGGTGTGACCGGTCGGCAGCGGGAGCACGACATCCCCGGCGACGAAGGTCCAGTTGCCATACGTGCTCGGGATGTAAACCAAACCCGTCGTCGGATTGTAGGACATGGGAGCCCAATTGTGAGCTCCGCCCGCAGTGGGGACCAGCGTCACCGGGGTCTTATCGTAGAACGCCTCCGGCGTCATGATCGGGCGTCCGGTCTTCATGTCAATGCCTTTCGCCCAACTCACCTGAACGAACGGTTCGGCGGAGAGCAGCTCGCCGGTGGCGCGATCCAGAACGTAAAAGAAGCCGTTCTTCGGCGCCTGCATCACCACTCTGCGCATGCGGCCTTTGATGTTCAGGTCCACCAGCATCAACTGGGCCACGGCATCGTAATCCCAGTTGTCATTGGGAGTCACCTGATAGTGCCATTTCAGCTTGCCTGTGTTCACGTCGACGGCCAGAATAGAGCAAGAGTAAAGATTGTCCTTACCGGTGGCGCCGCGGAACTTCTGGACCCACGGCTCCGCGTTGCCGGTGCCGACGTAAATCAGGTTCAGGTCGGGATCGTACGCCATGCCATCCCACACGGCTCCGCCTCCGCCGCCCTTCCAATACTCGCCGCCCCAGGTCTTGGCGGCTTCACGTTGCGAGTCGTCTTCGAAACCCTTCGAGGGATCACCCGGAACCGTATAGAAGCGCCACGCGCGATGGCCCGTCGCGATGTCATAGGCGTCGAAAAAACCGCGGACAGGATGGTCGCCGCCGGCGACTCCGATCAAGACCTTGTTCCCCGCGACGCGCGGAGCCATCGTGATCGAAACCCAATTCTGCGGGTAACCGAGCCGAGCTTCCCACTTCACTTCGCCCGTCAGAGCGTCCAGCGCGGTCAAGCGCCCGTCAATCACGGGCGCGAAGATCAGACCATTCGAAATCGCCAGTCCGCGATTCACAATTCCGCAGCACAGCTTCGGGCGAACCGCCTGCTGATTCACTTCCGGGTCCCACCGCCACAGCTGCTTCCCGGTGCGGGCATCGAGGGCGAATACAACGCTCCAGTTTGTGATTCCGTAAATGGTGTTGTTCCACACCAGGGGAGTTCCTTCCTGGTTGCCTCCGCCCGCTCCCACCACGTAGGACCAAGAGAGACCCAGCTTGCCGGCATTTGACGCGTTGATCTGGTTCAGCGGGCTGTATCGCGTTTCGCCCTGAGTGCGGCCATAGGACAGCCACGAACCCGACATAGAGTCGTTCGCCGTTCCGGCTGCTTTCAAAACCGCCGCGTCAACCGGACGAGGTGGCTGCGCTTCCAAGCTCGCGACGAATGTAACCAGGGCTCCAACACCGCCAGCCAGCAAGGCTTTCCTGTTCATTTGAATGCTCCCCTTGTCATTGTAAGTTTCCCCCGACGCGCAGAGACGCCGCCTACTCTGGGGCGCTTGTCGGCGGCGTCACACCATTCAGCCTTAGGTAGACGGCCATATAACCGTACATCTCATTCGAATGACGAATCAAATTGTAAAGAGTGGCAAGCCTGGAACGAGTTGGATCTGGAGGGAACGGACCACCAAGACGCGAACTGACCCTTTCGACCGCCGTTAAGTCGGTCAGCGCGTCAAAAACACGGTCGCAATAGTCAAACGATTCCTTGAGAGCGGCCACGAGTTCTGCTTTGGACGACTTAGACGCTGCGCCGAGTGGCTTGCGCTCCCCATTGAGTCCCGTACAAACGTTCATGTTTGCATCGGCGATGTGAGCGATGCGCCGGGCGAAGGTTTCCACATCCGGCGTCGGCCGGAAACCGTACTTCTCGGCCGGCATCTTATCGGCCAGCTTCGTGAGGTTGCTCTTGATACTGGTGTAGGACCACTTCACCTCGGCGCTGAGCGGATTCAGGGATTGCGCCAGCATCGGACAGGCGCCGCCAACAACGGCAAGCATGAACTTGCGCCAATGATTCATGACATTTCTCCTACTGAAAGCATAGCCGAGAGACTCCTCGCGAAATGGTTCAGGTAGAAATGGAGAGGAAGACATCGGCTAGCTCGTGACCTTCATGATTCGACGGGCAAGTTTCTCGAATGCCGGGCGTTCGTGTAGCGGATCGTACGGAGGAAACACCGCGATAGATCCGAGATAGGGTTCATTCCCGTTGAAGGCGACTTCCAGCCAATCGAGACACTGATCATAATCAGCCAGACCAAGATACGTCCAGGCGATCGGCAGCGCTGGCCAGTAACCGTTGGCACGGCGGGCCTTCAGGTCCTCCACTAGCGCCAGAGCTTTACCCGATTCTCCCGAGGCGCCAGCGACGTAGCCAAAGTGTCCCAGGTTGAGAGGCTGCACGAAATCGCGGGTACTCACCTCGCCCACGATTGTCCACGCCTCTGGCTGCCTGCCCAGAGCGACCAGCGACAATGCTACATACCAATACGTGTACGGGAAATCCCGCGTTAACTCGATCGCTGTGCCGCCTCTGCGAACCGCTTCCTCGTACCGGCGGGCGTAATACAAGCTTTGCACCATGCGAAAATTGGTCATCGGATCCAGCGGATCCAGTTGCAGCGCGTTCGTGGCTTGTTTCAATGCTTCGTCGTGACGGCCAAGGAAGCTGCACGACAATGCGTACATCATGTGCGGATACGAATTCGCGGGTTCGAGCAAGATCGCCCGAAGGTAGGCTTGCTCGGCCTCTTCCCAGCGCCACTGAAACATCCGCAGCATTCCCAAGGTGTTGTGCAACATCGGGGACTCTGAATCGAGCGCAAGTCCGCGCGATAGCAGGCTTTGGGCCTCAAGGAGCGCATTGCCGGCGTCGATGTCGCCCACCAGAGCGCCCAAGATGTAGTAGAGCGCCGCGCCATGGTATGGCAGGGCATACCCCGGATCGAGTTGGATCGACTCGTGGAAGTACTCCAGGGCTCTCTTGAGATTCGACGGCGTATGCCGCTTCACTAAATGGTGACCCTTGAGATACGCCGTGTAAGCGTCGGCGTTACGGGATGACTCGCCGGGGCGCCGGATGCCAAGCCTCACTTTGAGGGCTTCCGCTACCGCCTCTGCTATCCTGTCCTGGATCGCGAAAAGGTCCTTCCAGTCGCTATCGAACCGCTCGGTCCAAAGCTCAAATCCATCCCGGACGTTCACCAGGTGAACATTGACTCGAACTCTTCCTTCCACTAGCCGGAACGAACCCTCCAACACCGCATCCACTCCGAGTTCTCTGCCGGCTTCCTTCAAATCGAAGGGCCGATTAGTGTAGCGGGAGACGGCGCTGCGTGCGGCTATTCTCAAGCCATCGATTCGAGAAAGCACCCGGATCAGTTCGTCGGTGAGTCCGTCGGCGAAATACTCGCTGTCGGGACTCGAGGTTTGATTCACGAATGGCATCACCGCCACCGACGACTGCCGGGGAGCCGAACCAATAAACCTGTATCCACGTTTGGGGACCGTTTCGATCGTGCGAGGCGAATCGGCCGGGTCATCCAGAGCCTGGCGCAGCCGGCTGATTGCGGAATTCAATCCCACTTCGAAATCTACAAAGGTGTCCGTCTTCCACAAGCGGCGGCGCAGTTCGTCTCGGGTTACCACTTCGCCCGGCCTTTCGAGCAACGCAACCAGTATCTGAAACGGCTGTTCTCGCAGGCGGACTGGGATCCCGTGCTTAAGCAAGCGGCGACGATCCGTGTCCACTTCGAACGGCCCAAATTGCGTCCGCATGAATATGATTCTCTGAATCAGTAGGTTGCGTGTCAAGGTTCATGCCATCCCCAAACCATGGTTCTTGGCGCGCATCCGCTGTTACGATCCTCCTGGAGATCAGAAGGCACAGATGGACCGACGTTCCCTGCTATTAGCTGTTCTGGCGTGCTGGCCGTTACGGGCGCAAGCGCCCGATCTGATTCTGGTCAACGGCCGGATGTTCACCGGGGTGGCGAATCGTCCGTTCGTCGAAGCACTGGCGATCACGGGAGAGCGGATTGGCGCAATGGGCACCTCGGCGGCGATCCGCCGGCTAGCGGGGCCTTCCACGCGGGTAATCGACCTTGGGGGCCGCATGGCCGCGCCCGGATTCAACGATGCTCACACGCATTTCATGCCCGACTGGATCGGCAAGACACTCCAGTTTGATGGGCTTGACCCCTCCTGTGAAGACGCACTCAAAAGAGTACGGGACGCGGTCCGCGCCGAACCGCCCGGCACGGTGATCACGGGAGCGATCGGTGCTACTGCCTTCTTCGACGACCAGTGCACTCCGGCGAAGCTATCCGAATTGGCGCCGAAAAATCCGGTGATGCTTCGGACCTGGACTCCGCACGCGGCCATGATGAATCGCGCCATGAGCGTGAAGCTCGGCGTTGACGAACAGGCGCTTCCGGTTGTTGGCGGGTTCTTCGGAAAATCGATGCGGTCTGCTCATTGGGATGGAGTGGTACATGAATTCGCGGCGTTGCGCCTGTACCCTCAACTCTTCGACCGCGCAAGCGAGCCGGATCGTATGCGAGAGTTCCTGAATGCCGCGGCGCGATGGGGGATCACGAGCATTCAGTTGATGAGTGCGCCCAACGAACCTGAACACCTGGTCGATCTCTTGTCCGCCATCGACCCTCCCATACGCGTCCGCGTAATTCCATTTCCGTTCACGGACCGCGCAGGCCGGCTCGAACCGGTCTATCCGCAGGTGCCGGATCGAATCGCCCGCAGAGTGCGGGTGGAAGGTGTGAAGTGGCTGCTTGACGGTACGCCCATTGAACGCTCGGCAAGCTTGCGTCAGCCCTACTCCGACGATCCAGGATGGTCCGGCACAATGAACTTCCCCGATGCCGAACTACGGGCAATCCTCAGCGAGGCGCGCGCTCGCGACACTCCCTTGATGGTTCATGCCGTCGGCGACCGCACCATCGATGCATTCTTGAACGCAATCGACCAGGACGGAGGCCCGGCGATCTGGGCGAGCCGGCGAGTCCGCATCGAACACGGCGATGGGATTCTGCCCGACCTTATACCCCGGGTGCGAGAGCTCGGCGTGGTAGTGGTTGTCAATCCGACGCACCTGACGCTGGGGCCGCTGGCGCTTCGCCGTTTCGGGGCGGACGGCGTCGCAACACGTCAGCCGATTCGCAAACTGCTCCAGGCGGGCATTCCGCTCGCCATTGGCTCGGACGGCGAAATGAATCCGTTTCTTAACTTGATGCTTGCCAGTACGTATCCGGCCCGTCCGAGCGACGCGTTGACCAGGGAAGAGGCGATTCAAGCGTACACCGCCACGGCCGCCTACGCCGAATTTGCCGAGGGCCAAAAGGGAGTGCTGGAGCCGGGGAAATTGGCCGACATAGTCGTGTTCTCCCAGGACGTCCTGACGGCCACGGCTCAAGAGCTGCCGAAGACGCGATCGGTCCTCACAATCGTGGGAGGCAGGATTGTGTATCGGGACCCGGTGGAAACGAAAGGAAGGTAAAATGCAGCAACGGTTTCTCAAACAAATTGGAATCGCGGCCGCACTATTTGCGGCGCTGATTTCGGGAGTGTTCATCCGATCGGAGCGCCTAAAAGCGGATAGCGGAGACGGCGAAGGTTGGAAAGTCGAGCGGGGGTTCGCGATCGCACCCGTGCCGCTGAACCTCGTCGGAAAAGACCGCGGGTCGGTTGGATTGGGCAGCTATATCGTAAACGCGCAGGCGGACTGCAACGGCTGCCACTCTGCCGACCCCTCGACCGAGTTCGTCCCCACCGGAAATCCCTATTTTCTACGCCCGCCGTTCAGCGGAAGAAAACAGGTGAATCCGGCCACGTATCTGGGAGGCGGCCGAGACTTCGGTCCGCTCATTCCCGGTTCCGCGCATATCGTTTCCCGGAACCTGACTCCGGATGGGACCGGGCGCGCCGAGGGCGGCAACACGTTATCGGATTTCATCCTGATCTTGCGAACTGGCATGGATCTGGATCACCTCCACGCTACTTGTTCGGGCGCACCCAACGCCAACTGCGTTCCGCCTCCGTTCGACGGCTCTCTTCTCCAAATCATGCCTTGGCCAGCGTTTCAAGACATGTCCGATCGTGAAATGGTTGCGATCTACGAGTATTTGAGTGCCGTGCCTTGTATCACAGGTCCGCCGGCGCCAAGCCCCCTGCACAACGATTGCAGCTAGGAGATGCTCCTGTCTCACGCGAGCGCCATTATCAGCCACATTCCTCGGACGCGCCGCCATCGCCGCCGGACGATGTCTGATATTGGCCCGCGTGGTTTCCATTTCGGCTCAAACGCGTTCGCGCAGGCGTTATCATCGGGTGAATCCATCCTCAACCGCTACATGGAGGTCACTGGCGGAAAAACGGCTTACCAAGCCCGGCCATTCCAGCGGAGGGCATTCACGACGCAAAACTCCAGCGCCTGGGCACTCCAGATTTCTGGCGTTTATCAGTACGGTCCCCAAGATTCGCATTCGTTGGCGCAGGATTCGTGCACACAAGACCCCGCGGCATCGCAGTTGCAACTGCAGGTTCGTCTTACACAACAGTGCGGGTCGCTCAGGTGCATCGGATGAAGCTTAGGCGGTGTTTCGTTCATCTATACTCTGTGTGCGGGCACCAAAGGCCTATATGGATTCCGCCGACTGTTCGCGCCTCTTGCTTCCCATTCGTCCCATGGACCACGTAGGCGGTCCAGAGGATGCGCCCTACACGCTCGTCGAGTATGGGGATTACGAGTGCCCGGAATGCGGGCGTCTCTATGTGATCCTGCGTGATCTGCAAAGGGATATTGGCTCCCGATTGAGGATCGTGTTCCGCCACTATCCACTTTCCGGAATCCATCGCCACGCACAGCAGGCCGCCGAAGCGGCGGAGGCAGCGGGGGCGCAGGGCAAATTCTGGGAAATGCACACACTGCTTTTCGAGCGGCAACAGGCTCTTCGGACGAAGGACTTGATTCGCTATGCGGAAGAACTAGCCTTGGATGTCGAACGGTTTCGCAATGAGTTGAAGAACGAAATATACAGCGAGAGAGTCCGCGACGATTTTCTTGCAGGGGTCCAAAACGGAGTGTATAGCACCCCGGGCTTGTTTCTGAATGGCGTCCGTTACGATGGCGAGTGGGGTCAAGAATCGCTACGGAGCCTTCTGATGAGTCGGGATCATTCGTAGGCTTGGCGCTCGTCTGCCTATGAGGATCCGTCAGCCCGGCTCGCGGGCGGCAATTTATGCTCTGGTCGCCTCTCGGTCGATATCAGCGCGGCCGCACTAAGAGAGCTCGTAAGCGCCAGCGCTGCTGCCACCCACAATAAGGCTCGATACCCGGCGACAAACGCTTCCCCAATAGCCTCACGGCCGCGTGCATCTCCAGTTTCGATGGCGGCTAACTTAGATCGCTGAGCCCAAACTTGCGCCCGGACCGCCGGCGCCACAGCGAGAATATCCAGTTCCCGATCCAGAACTTTCTGGAAGACACACGTCATCAAAACCCCGAAAACTGCGACTGCCAACAGGGCGGCGATACGCGAAATCGCATTGTTGATCCCAGAAGCCGTTCCGGAGTGATTTTGCTCGACTGCGTTCATCACGGTCGTCGTCAGTGGGGCGACGCTGACCGCCATCCCGAAACCCAGCACCACTAACGCGGGGAAGAAGGTCGTCCAGTAGGGACCTCCGATGCCGGGCCTCGTAAGCAGAGCCACTCCGGCTGCCGCAATCAGGGGACCAATCACCAGCGGGGCTTTGGCGCCGTATTGATCGAGAAGGCCGCCAGACCAGCGGGACAGCAAGAACATCAGCAAAATGAATGGCAACAAGGCGGCTCCCGCCTCCGTCGGCGAGTAGCCTTGCACCTGTATTAAATCGAGCGGAAAAAAGAAGAGAACCCCGCTCAATGCGGCGTAGAGGAAAAGAGTGAGCAGGTTGGCGCCGCTGAAATTGCGAGAACGGAACAAGCGGAGCGGAACCATCGGCGAGGACGAGCGTGCTTCCCAATACAACAGTGCTATCAGAGCGATTCCGCCGACTTCGCCCGCGAGCGGCACCGACTCGATAAGGGAAAAGACAATTCCGCCGAAGCCGAGAGCTGCCAGCACGCCGCCCACCCAATCGAACTGCTGGCTCTGGTGGCTAGCTCTGCTTTCCGGGATTTTCCATAGGGCCAACCACGCGACCGCCAAGCCTAGCGGGACATTGATAAAAAACACCCACCTCCACGAACCGTGCTGAGTGAACCACCCGCCCAACACGGGACCGATCGCGGCGGTAATAGACGTGAAGCCCGACCATGTCCCGATAGCGCGGCCACGCTCCCGTTGGGAAAAATTAGCACTAATCAAAGCCAAGCTGCCTGGAACAAGCAATGCCCCGCCTATTCCTTGGAGGCCCCTGGCTATGATCAGTTGCCGGATGTTGGGCGCGAGCCCGCACCAGGTCGAGGCTACCGAGAAGAGGATTACCCCGGCGACGAAGATTTTGCGACGTCCATATATGTCTCCCAAAGAGCCACCGATGAGAAGCAGCGCCGCTAGAAAAAGTGCGTACGATTCTACGACCCACTGAACCTGCGAAATCGTTGCGCCCAGAGCAGATTGCAGCGCCGGCAGGGCCACATTCACAACCGTGCCATCGATGAACGCCATGCTAGAGCCCAGGATCGTTGTAGCCAGAATCCAAGGGCCGTTAGCTGTGGCGGGTTGCTCGCACGAACCGGCAAGTATCGAGCCTTTGTCGCAAGGAGCTCTGGCGATGATACCCACAACCCATTCTCTCTTTTACCCGACCAGATCAGTGCGATCCCAAATCGCGATTAGAAATCCGAGTCTCAAGCCAGCCTGCAAATCCGCCTTCAAGAAGCCCACGTGTTGCGCTCCCGGAGGATTTGGTCAAGCACACCGAGCTCCAGGAATAGCTCCGTGGAGAGATAAACGCCGCTGGCGCTATCGGAATACGCGATGGATTTCGCCGCCAGCAGCGTACGCGACATGTACCTTAAGACACTCGTTTCCCGTTTCGGAGTCTCGAAGATAAGCGTGCCTGCGGCATCGTAGACGCCTGGTTCTTTGGTGAGCACGCTCGGACGAAAAGGGTTTTACCCCACGGGCGGGAGCACCCACGACCAGGATTCGAGTTCGTCTCGAGGCGGGCTTTCTTCGACAAGTATTACGCGGTGCTCAAGAGCCGTTAGGCTCGCACAAAGAACGCCGCGGGATCAGATCTCCAGCTTTGCAGTGCTATCGCCGTGCTTGTCCTGATGCACTCCGAGCTTATCCAACATCGACAGCAGAAGATTCGACGCAGGCGTGTGTTCGGCGTACTTCACGTGCCGCCCGCCGCCGAGACTTCCCGAAGCGCCCCCGGCCAGCAAGAGCGGCAACGGATCGTGATCGTGCTGGTTGCCGTTGCTCATGCTGCTGCCGTAAAGAATCATGGAGTGATCCAGCAAATTGCCGTCGCCGTCCGGCGTGGCTTTCAGTTTCTCCAGGAAATATGCCAGCATCTCCACGTGATACTTGTTGATCAACGCGTACTTGTCCATGGCCGCGCGGGCATTGGAATGGTGTGAGGCCACATGGAACCCGTCGCGAACACCGCTTTGCGGATACACCGCGCCGCTGAGGTCGCGCGCGTACATCATCGTGGCGATACGAGTGATCTCGGCCTTGAACGCCAGCACCTGCAAGTCGAACATGATCTTGAAGTGTTCGTCGAAAGATTCCGGCACGCCCACGGGCGCTTCAGGCAGCTTCAGGTCGGCCGGGACCGCGTGTTCGGACTTCTGAATCCGCCGTTCGATCTCGCGCACGTCGTCGAGGTATTCGCTCAACTTACTGCGATCGGATGCGGGCAGGTCCTTTTGCAAGGAGGCGACCTGGTCCAGCACGGAGTCCAGCAGGCTGCGGCTCTGCTGCTTGCGAGCGAGCCGGTCCGCGTTGGTGCTTCCGTCCCCGAACAGTTTCTCGAACACCACCTGCGGATTGTTCTCCATCGGCAGCGGCGTTGTCGGCGTTTTCCAGGAAATCGTGTTGGAGTACGCGCAGGCGTAGCCGCTTCCACAGCTCAATGCCACTTCTTCGATCGAGAGTTCCAGGGACGGCAGCGGCGTATCCTGCCCAATCTTCTCCGCCGCGATCTGATCGATGGTCGTTCCTACGCGGATCGAATCTTTCTCCGGATGCACGCCGCTCAAGAACACGGCAGCCGAGCGGGCATGGTCGGCGCCGGCGTCCGAACCCACACCTCCTGCCGCCGGATGCGCGAGGTTGCTCACGATGGTGACGCGGTCGCGATAGGGTTCAAGCGAAGCGAGGGTCTCGGAGAAGGCAAACCCCTTGCCCTCGGCGTCGGGCGTCCACTTGTACATCGTGGCTCCGTGTGGGACGTAGATACAGCTCAAGCGGCTCTTGGAATTCGCCGCGGTCTTAGCCAGCGGCGTCTGCGCGGGAACCATGGAGTCGAGCAGCGGCAGCGCCACCGATACGCCCAAACCTCGAAGCAAAGTCCGCCGCGGAAGATGCCGTCTGGTAATGAAGCTCATTGTTTTGTCTCCTGCTGCTTGACTCGCATCTGAAATGGGTCGCTCTTCACGATACCCACGATCAAGGATGAAAACCTATTATCGTTCCGTGCGGCTTCACGATCAATGGACCGCACCACCGGCATATCGTAATACTTCAGCGCCCGGCCGGTGCCGTAGGTCAGAAGCTTCTCCGTCATGGTTTGGACGAATACGCCGGACCGGCTCAGCAGCGCCAGCCGCAAACTTGCCGGGCCATCCAACTTTGTGCCGTCTACCAACTGACTTGTGGCGTCGATCGGGACTCCCGCATCGCTGGTCCGGTACCGTCCGATCAGATCGAAATTTTCCAGCGAAAAACCAATCGGATCCATGATCTTGTGGCAGGCCGCGCAGGTCGGATTCTTGCGATGTTCCTCCATCCGTTGCCGCACCGACGCCGCTTGTGGCGCTGAGCCATCCGTGTCCAGTGGAGGAACATTCGGCGGAGGCAGCGGAGCCGGCGTTCCCATCAGATTTTCCAAAACCCATTTGCCGCGCGACACCGGCGAGGTTCGATTCGCCACCGAGGTCACCAGCAGAAAACTGGATTGCCCCAGTAAGCCTCGCCGGGCTTCGTTCTGGACCGGAACGCGCTGGAAGCGAGTTCCACGAATATTGGGAATGCCATAGTGCTTCGCCAGCGCCTCATCGACAAACGTGTAATCCGCGTCCAGAAGATCGATGACGCTGCGATCCTCGCGAAGAATGCTATCCAGAAGCAACTCAGTTTCCCGGCGGAAGGATTGCCGGAGATTGTCGTTAAACTCCCTGGCCTCCGGGCGTTGATTCTTCAACTCCCGCAAGTAAAGCCACTGATCGCCGAAACTGGTCACCAGCGTTTCCGACTTCGGATCCTTCAGCATGCGGCGCGTCTGCGCCTCCAGCACCGCCGGATCGTGAAGTTTATTCTGGATCGCCAGATCGAGCAGTTCATCGTCAGGAATGCTGCTCCACACGAAAAACGAAAGGCGAGAGGCAAGCTCCAGATCGCTGATGCGGTACGCTCGGCCCACGGCAACGTTAGCCGGCTCACGCTCAAAGCGGAACACAAATCTCGGATCGGCCAGAACTCGCGAAACCGCCTGCTCAATGCCCGCGTCGAATCCGCCCTGCTTCCGGCCGTCGCGATAGAAGCTGAGCAGCGTATCCTGATCCTGCTTCGAAGGCGGTTGGCGGTAAGCCCGCTGCGCCAGCGCCATGACGATCTTCCTGGCGCAAGCGTCCTCGTCCGCATCCCCCGCAGGCCTGCACACGAAGATTCGCCGGCGCGCGGGAGTGTCGCCAAGACCTGTGGGATTCAGCGGCCCCGTAATCGCGACGCTCGTGACCACGTTGCTCGACGCGTAAGTCTGCCACAGGTCGTCCGCGCCGGGAGGGCTCCTTCTCAAGTACGCGGCGCCAACCGTCTGCGGTCCGGCCTTCAGCTTCGCGTGAACATCCACCGTGGTGCCGCCGGCCACCTTCACGCGCTCGCCGTTGATCGTCACTTCCAGCTCTTCGCCGCTGACGCCAATCCCGCCGACCCCAATCCCGCCGCTGCGGGCCTTCACCTTGATGTCGTACTCGGCATCCAGCGGAAAGTTGTGGTGCACCAGAATGCCGCCGCGCGTGCCCAGCGGCAACCCATCGATATGCGCGGTCTGAGATAGATCCCCAGGCACTCTGTAAGTGGTGGTGAACGCATTCGTAAGAATATTTCCGACGGCCATGCGGCTGACCTTGGTGGCCGCGGCCGCGTAGCGCTCGACCAACGCGGGTGAGACTCCCAAGGCATCCGCGATATTGTCGAAGCCTTCGCTCGAATCGTCGGCGGGCAGCAGCGTCGCCGCGTCGATCTCCAGCGCCAGCAGGTCGCGGATGGCGTTGGCATACTCGGTGCGATTCAGCCGATGCAGTCCTGTGAACCCTGGGTTGGGGTTGGCCGCCGCGGCGCCGTCCAGCTCCGTTTCCAACTTATCGGCGAACGCGTCCATCGTCACCCGGTCGGGACGTGGCGAGCCACCTGGCGGCATCATGCCCGCCCGCACCTTGCGTACGGCCCTTTCCCAAGTTTCCGCATCCTTGCCAGGATGCGCGAAATCCAGTTTGTCCAGCATCAGGCCTGCGGTCTTGGCTCGCTCGTTATGGCATGTGATGCAGTAGCGGTCGAGCAGCGCCTGTTCGCCCGAAGTCTGAGTCGACTGCGTCTGAGCGCGAGCGCCGTGTTCGAAGAACGCCGCCGCTGCGATCGCCACCACGCCCACAAATGTAATCGCCCTGCTCATTTCATCAACTTCTTGATCAGCGCCATGGTGCTGGGCTTCTCTTCGGGCGGATTGGTCGCGAGGAACACGCCTCCCGCCCATACCAGCGGCGTCCGTCCTTCGTTGTCCTTGACGTCGAGCTTCGCGCCGTGTTGCACCAGGAACGTAAGCTCGTCATCCGAGCCTCGATTGGCCGCTCCAATCACAGCCGTGATACCCATCGAGTTCTTCGCGTTCACATCCGCACCCTTTTCGAAACACAGCTTCAGCGCCTCCATTAAGGACTCCTTGGATTCGGTGTAAGTCTGATTCTCGGCCCAGTTGACGCCCGCCGCGGCCATCAGCGCCGTTGTTCCCGCGAAGGTTGGAATGTTGGGATCGGCGCCCTTTTCCAGCAGCAGCCGCATCACCGTGATGTCGCCCGAAAGAGCCGCGCGCAGGAACGCCGTCTGACCCGTGAAGTCCACCCAGGAAATATCGTTCAGCGGGGTGACCCAGCGCCGGATCGGCGGGTATTCCTTGGTGCGCGCATTTACGTTCGCGCCGCGTTCGATCAGCGTCTTTATCAACTCCAGGGCGGCGCCTCGGTCGATGTCGTGTTCGCCTCCCCGGCCCATATCGCGATTCCGAACCTCCACCGCGGCCCACAATGGCGTGCGCCCCCACCAATCCGCCGTGTTCGCTGCTCCACCCTGATCCAGCAGGAATCGCGCCACCTCGATATGGTCATTGGTGATCGCCATCAGCAGTGGTGTTATGCCGTTGACCTCGGTCTGATTCACGTCCGCTTTTGCGGACACGAGCAACTTTGCGCTGTCCAGCCGGCCGTCGCGAGCCGCATACAGCAGCGCCGACATCCCACCCGGAGTCGCGTCCTGGACGCCCCGCTCCGGCCAACCGCCGCGAACGATCCCGGTCCCGTGGGAGCCGTTCCCTGGACCGCCTCCCGCTCCGGGAAGGCGCGGCTCCGGAGCCTTGCCGATCCTCGTCTTTGCGGTCAAATCGGCGCCATGCTCCAAAAGAGCCCGTGCGGCAGCCGCGTGATTCTCCCGCACCGCCCACATCAGAGCCGTCTGCTGTGTCAGACCGTCCTTGGCGTTGACCGCCGCGTCATGGCCCAGCAGCGCCGTGATCGCATCCGGGTTTCCCGCCCGCGCCGCGGCCATCAGCGCGGTATCGCCTTCTTTGTTGGCGATGTTGGGATTCGCGCCCGCCTTCACCAGCTCCAAAATAATGGCGGCATTCCCGTTCGACGAAGCGTAGTATAAGGGCGTCAGGCCGTAGCGATCCTTGGCGTCCGCGATCGCGCCCGAACGAAGCAGCATCGCCACCGCGTCCGCGTCATCGTTCTCAACCGCCCAGTGCAAGGCCGTCGATCCATCCACCAGCGGCGCGTTGACATCCGCCTTTTTCTCGATGAGCGAACGCAGCGCCGCCTGGTCCTGATGCATGACCGCTTCCGCCACGCTCGAACTGGAAGCCTCGGCCGCAAACGCGCAGGTCCACATGACAACGACCACGAGGGCGATGAACGCGACCAGGCGATTTCGCATATCAGGAATCCCCTTTCAATTCCATCAACAGGCCGTTGGGGTCGCGGAATCGCACCAGCCTTTCGTCGTTTGCCGGCAGAATCTCGACACCCGCAGCCTTCAGTTTATCTGGAACCACTCGCGCGACGCGCACACAGATGTGATGAACGCTGGGTGCTTCTCCGGCCGCCGCCAGTTCCAATCCCAGCCGGGTTTTGGCCACGCCAAACCACACCCGCGTTGGATTTCTGGTCCGTGAAGTTTCCATCCCAAAGAACTTTCGATAGTGCGCCACCGACCGCTCCAGATCCGAGACGTGCAGCATAATGTGGTCCAGCCCGATCGGCTGCACTGCCGCGTCATCCTGAGTTACACGATAGGCCGGAATGATCGTCTTGGCCAGCCCGCCCGGCACGCCCAACAGCTGGAGCCGCAGACCATCCGCGTCGGTAGGCATTCCCAATGGACCCGTGCCCATGGGGATGCCCGCGTCCTCCACCGCTTTGCGCACTTCCGGTGCTTTGTAATCCTTGACCAGCGCGCAGAAGTGGTCGATCTTCGGCGCGACGCCGGCCATTCCGCCGAAAGCCGCGTAGGCGGTACCGAAGCGCACATAGAAGCGGGGCGGCGGATCACGCTCCTGAAAAAGCTGGGGGTCGAAAATACGCCCGTAGAACTTGGCTGTCGCCTCAGGATCGGGAACAGTGAAGCCCATGTGCTCGAGTCCGGTGGTATCCAGCGGCAGCGGCCTAGCATCCGCTGTCAGTAAGCTGGCGGTGCCCGCGCCCAACCAGGCTAGCACCTGGCGCCGGCTCTGAGTGCTGGTTCGATCTTGCGGCATTACGAGCCTAGTTTACTCGATCAGAAAGCACATCGGTCTATCACGACCCATCCGTTCGGACGATCCCACTTACGCACTTCACCATTTCTTCCAGCCATCCGCCAGAGCGGGAGCCAATATCTACCGAGGGGCGATCAGAGCATAAATCGCCGCCAGCAAGCCGGGCTGACGGATCCTCATAGGCAGCACGCGAGACCGAGAGCGCCTGGCAGGCCCGCTTCACACCCACCCAGGGGCAGAGTTCAGAATCGTCCAGCTTCATTGGCACGAGTGGGACCTAACTACCGATGACCCTCGGGAGTTTCCAAGGTCTGGAGAACCGGAGGACTATATTCTTGAGCGTCAGCCGAGTCCTCGCGTTGCACGGGAGATGGGGGATATCTGGGAGCTCGTCGTTCCGATCACCGCAAGAATTGGTCGGCCGCGACCAATCGTGAACTCTTATAGGGAGTTGTATCTCGAACCCAATACCTGGAATGGAGCGGATATATTTCGCGGAGACGGATTTGGCGGTGTCCTTGTGACGGAGCGAGCAAAGCTCTGGCTAGAAGGGCATCTCGGGGCCTACACGGAATTCGAGGAGTTTGACTGCAGATAGGTGTCCGCCGGGGCGTGGCGCCCGGCGTCTCGTGGGATTCGCGCGGCGAAACAACTCCGATCAGGGCAGTTGGAACACCCACACCGCCGGGGAACGGTCCAGGTTCTGGATTTCCGGCACCAGCGCCGCAAACCCGGTCGCCTGGGCGCCGCCGTTGCCCACACCGATCGCGATGTACTGCTTGCCGTTCACCGTGTACGAAATCGGAGCGTTGCTCGGCACATCCGTCAGACGGGTTTCCCAGAGCAGTTTGCCGGTCTGGTCGTCGTAGGCGCGGAAAAACCGGTCGATGGAGCCGTTGAAGATCACCCCGCCGGCGGTATCCAGCGCACCGCTCGACACGGGCGCTCGATGGCGCTCGGTCCACACCACTTCGCGCGTCACCATGTTGATGGCTTCCACGCGGCCGTACTTGCCATCCGAATCCGGGCGAGGCCGGAGAGTGGGACGGCCGCCCGCCGACAAAAGGCCCGCACGGCCGCCATCGGCGACCGGCGTCAAATCCATGCACGCCTCGATAAGCGGTACGTACATAATCTTCGTGTCCGGGTTGAACGAACCCGGAATCCAGCTCTTGGCGCCGTCCACATGGGGACAGACCATCTTCGATTGCCCGTCGCCCGGCATGGTTTGCGGATTGATGGTCTTCTTGCCTGTGACGGGATCGATGGAGGAAACGATGTTTTGCAGACCCAGATCTTTCGAGTAGATCCACTTTCCCGTCTCCGCGTCGAGAATGTCATAGGTCGCCTGCTTGCCCGAAGTCATGATTACCGGGCGAACCACGCCGTTCACCGGCATGCGCACGATCTGGCGTTCAAACACCCAATCGAGGTCCCACTGATCGTTCGGCAAGTGTTGGTAATACCAGACAAGCTTGCCCGTGTCGGGATTGATGGCCAGGGTACAGTCGGTATACAGGCCGTCGGTGTTGACGCCCGGCCTCACCGGCTTCACCAGCAAAGCGGTGTCATAGGTCTGCGCAACACCGAAGAACGCAAGGTTGAGCGCGGAGTCGTAGCTTCCCGCAGTCCAGACGGAGCCGCCGTTGCGCTCCGTGGCGGTGTGATCGTTCCAGGTATCGCCACCGGGCTCCCCAGGTTGCGCGATGGTGTTGAAGCGCCAGGCAAAGTTGCCGGTCTCGGCGTCGAGCGCGACGATGTAGTTCTTTCCGCCTACCCGGCCGCTGGTTCCGATCATGACCTTGCCTTTCGCGACCAGCGGTCCGCCCGAAAGATTGAATCCTCTTTCCTCCACCAGCGGCTGGTCCCAGACCACCCGGCCGGTCTTCACGTCGAGCGCCACCGCATGCACGTCTGAAGTCGCCATGTAGACCTTGTTCCCGTAAATCGAGATGGCGCGCTTGTTGCCGGCGTTCACGCCTGGGGGCAAGATTCGCGCGTACTGCCAGAGCAGGTCGCCTGTAGCGGCATCGAGAGCTTCGAGTTTGTCGCCGGGGCTGTGCAGGAACATCACGCCGTCATGAACCAGCGGCGTGGCTTCGTTGGCTCCGGGAGAAAGCGTCCAGGTCCACGCGACGCGCAGATTATTCACATTCGATTTCGTGATTTGCTTCAGCGGGCTGAATCCCTGATCGTCGAAACCGCGGCGCCACGTGAGCCACTCGCCCGCGGGCGGGTTTTGCAGCATCGCGTCGGTGACTGGAGAGATCTTGTCGAGAGGGTTCACCTTCTTCGGCGCTGGAGGCAGCTTCACGCCGGCCGATATGCCGCCGCCTCCGCCACCTCCGCCGCCGCCGCGTCCCCCCGGCGGAGCGGGAATCGTCACGGAAGCGAGCGCTGCCGCGTCCGACGCGAACTCCTTCCGTCCGGTCGCATAACCGTTCTGCTGGAGCACGTATGCAATGATCCGCGCGTACTCGGCGCCGCCCAAGCTTCCGGGCCCGGAGCCTCCGGGATTTCCCGGCGGCATCTTCGTGCTCACATAGGTGAACAAATCGGCCGCGGGTTTCCCTGCGTATTTGCTAAGGAATGTCGCGCCGCGGAGCGGAGGACCAGAGTTGCCGTCATCCACGCTCGCGCCGTGGCAATTGGCGCAATTCCGCTGGTATGCAGCCTTCCCCGCGACCGCTTGCGCCGATGTGAATAGCGCCTCGGCCGGCGGAACCCCGCCGCGCCCCGCACCTGCTGGGGCCCCCGCGGGCGCCTGAGCATGCAGCTTTGCGGGTGACTCAACCGTGATCAGAGCTGCGACTGCTCCACATAACGCTGCCAAGCGCAAAGGGCGCGACGCGCTCCGTTTTGCCCGAATCTCACCAAAGCGTGCCGCTCGCCATCTGTTTTGAGGATTTGTCGATGTCATGGTGGTTTCCTCCATCGCTGACCGCTACCTGCAAGATTGTACTACTGAATCCTCGCGACGACGACCGCCGTCGCCGAGTACGCGGTCGGGAAGCCGCTCGTCTCTGCAGGTTTAACTAAGTCCTGAAGGGGAACGTAAAGCTCCTGAATTTCTGGGAGCCCGCGGCAACGAAGGCGCTCGAGTCCGTGAGGATGACCGGTATTCTGAACCCCTAGCTGGTGTTCGCGCTGCCAAAGAAGTAATATTTATAAGATTGCCAAGGAGCATCTCAATGAACCGAAGCCTCACTCTCCTCGCCCTCGGAACTCTGATGGCGGCCGTCTCTCTCGCCGCGATTCCCGATCCTGTCAAGACCGACTCCGGGTCGGTCGCCGGCACGTCCAACACAGACGCCAGCGTGCGGATGTTTAAAGGCATTCCCTTCGCGGCTCCGCCGGTCGGCGATTTGCGGTGGAAAGTCGCACAGCCCCCGGCCAAGTGGGATGGCGTGAAGATGGCCACGGAGTTCAGTCCGACCTGCGCTAATGGAGCGGGCGGCGGACGCGGAGGGCAAGGTAAAGGCGGGCAGGGCAAAGGCGGCGCTCCCAAGGGCGATCCCGATCAAGCCAAGGCGAAGGCCGCTCCTGCGGCTGGACGCGGACCCGCTGGACCTCCGCCCAGCGAAGATTGCCTGTATATCAACGTATGGACGCCCGCGAAAGCGGCCGGAGACAAGCTGCCGGTGATGATATGGACCTACGGCGGCGGATTCACCGGCGGTTCCGGTTCGGATAACTGGTATGACGGCGAGGCCTTGGCTAAGAAGGGAGTGGTGGTGGTGACGTACAACTACCGCCTGGGCACGTTCGGTTTCTTCGCGCATCCCGATTTGATTGCCGAATCCTCCCACCACACGACTGGCAACTACGCCATGACCGACATGCTGGCGGCTCTGCACTGGGTGCAGAAGAACATCGCGGCCTTTGGCGGCGATCCGCGCAAGGTGACGATCGACGGCGAATCCGCGGGAGCGATCGCCGTCGCGGCGATGGTCGGCTCGCCGGAGGCGAAGGGATTGTTCATTCGTGCCGCGGCTCAAAGCGGCGCGTGGATGGGCCTCAGCATCGCGAAGCAGAAGACCATGGCCGAGGCCGAAGCCCAAGGCAAGACGGCGGCGGGGACGCACTCCATCGCCGAATTGCGAGCGATGTCGACGGCGGACGTTTCCCAGAACCTGCGGGGCGTCACGACCGGGATGATCGTCGATGGCTGGATCATTCCCGAGGATCAATCGATCACTTATGCGAAGGGCAAGCAGAACGACGTAGATATTCTGGTCGGGTCGAATCGCGATGAGGGCACTTTCTTCGGCGGCGGCAACGTGACGGCGGAGCAGGCGAAGATGCGGGCGGACAAAACCTTCGGCAGTCTGGCGCCGGACTTCCTCAGGTTATGGCCGGCGTCCACCGATGCGGAAGCCGCTGCGTCCGGCCTGGCGCGCAGCCGCGACGAGGTCGGCTGGCACATGCGCACCTGGGCTGAGTTGCAAGCGAAGAAGGGCCGCAAGGCGTACGTGTACTACTTCACGCATGTGCCTCCGGGCAGCGGCGCTCGCGGCGCGTCCCACACGGCGGAGATCAGCTACATGTACGGAAATCCCCGGGGCGCGGTATGGACGGATGAGGACAAGAAGCTGTCGGACATAATGACTTCGTATTGGGCCAACTTCATCGCCACCGGCGACCCCAACGGCAAGGGCCTTCCGAAGTGGGATGCGTACAGCATGAAGACCAACGACGGAAAGGCCATGGTGCTGGGAGATACGGTCGAGTTCGGACCGCAAATCGACGTCCCGCGGCTGGCGTTTTTCGACAAGTTTTACGCGATAGAGCAGGCGAAGTAGCGGAGTTGCCGGTGTCTGCGCCCGTGTGACGCTTCAGAAGCGGTCGCTGAAGGATCTTCCGGCTCTAACTTGACGCGCCCCCCGCAAGGTTTCAAGTGTTCAAGTCACGTGACCGCACGGTCACATCAGGCCCCGCCTGTTCACATATGCGATTCCAGTGGATGATGGCGCAGCGCCAAACCCATTCCGTGGGATGTGTACGCTGGCGATCTGCAAGCCGGGAAATCCGCCGAGTTGCAGAGATGAGTGACTGGATTGCGGGCTTGGCTCGTACCAAACGGCTTCGAAGCCTCGTCTACTCTTTACTGGTACTTCGGACAAGTGCGCCACAACTCGAATCGATGGCACGCGCTTAGTCGGTTTGCCTACAGGAGTGCTGCCAGGTCAAGAATCGCGAGACAAAAGTACTGCAATTTCCAAAACCTCCAGAACAACCTCAGACTTCGATCGCTACCGTCCAGATCGGCAACGAACGCCTCGCCATCCACTATGAGCTTGAAGACCTGCCTGCCTATTGCCGACACTCACTCATCCGTACGCAGAATGCGCATCGGATCCAACGTCGCGGCGCGCCAGGCTGGAATCAGCACCGCAAAACACCCGACCGCGGCCAGCGCGATCATTGAAGGCGTCAGGGAAACGGGATTCCACAAGCTGCTTTCGGTCCAAGCAGCGATCGGGCGATCGAGTACCGCGACGAGCGTCAACCCACAGCCCATGCCCAGCGCAATTGTCATCATTGCGGATGTAAAAATGCCACGGAGAATACGAGCGCTTGATGCGCCCAATGCCATGCGCAGCGCGAACTCTCGCATGTGGAGTGAAACCGCACATGTAACGACACTGTACATGCCCACAGCGGCGAGGGCGAGAGCCAACGCCGCACACGCCGAGAACAGCGACGCGGCGAACTGCTGACGTGCCCACCCGTTTTCCCAAAGCCTTTCTTCGAGACTCGAGGAAGCCATAAGAGGTTGCTGCGCGTTCACTTCTGCAACCTTCCGTTTCAGTTCGTCTATAATCCTTCCCGGCGCTCCAGAGGTTCGGACCAGGAGCAAGACGGCACCTAACGAGCGCAACGAGTAAGGCACATAAACCTCTGGCAACACAGGCTTTCTGAGACCATCGTTGCGTACATCACCGATGACACCGACAATCTCAATCCACTGATCGTTGGCAGGCGACTTCGTCGATCCATCCCAGTTGTTACCCAAGACGGCGAGCCGCACTCGTTGTCCTATCGGATTGCCGTTCGGCCAATATCGCCGCGCCATCGTATCGTTGATCACGCCGACGTGCGCGGCACGACGGTCCTCTGTGTCCGTCCAGATTCGCCCGGCGCGAATCGGCACCCGGATCGTCGAGAAATATTCTCGGCTAACTTCCGCGGTTACGACCTCCTGGTCGTCATCCGAGACGCCAGGAATCTCGATGAGGCTCCGCCGTGGCTCGACAGGCGGCGTCGGTGCAGGCCCAGTAAGAGCGACAGACTCAACACCTGGGACGCTGACAGCCGCACTCTTGATCCGCTCAGCATAGGCTGCAGTTTCTTGCGGGCCATCTGGTCCTTGAAACGTGAGACCAAAGACGGCGACGTTCTGAGGGTCATAGCCGAGCGGCGCAGTCGTGAGCACGACAAGCGTCCTCAGCGCAGCTCCGGCAGCGGCTAGCAGGACGACAGTTGCCGAACACTGGACCAGCATCAGGAGACGATGAGTGCGTGCGCTGCCCCTCGTAACAACCTGGCTTCGATGGCCCGCACCGGCACTCAGCATCGAGCGTGACAGGGCCAACGCCGGTGAGAGCCCCGCTGCTATTCCGGCAAGCACAGCAACTATGAAGGCGAATACCAGAACACGCACATCGATGGCGATATCCATATCCCTGGCAATGACCCCAGGGGGAATCAATGCGATGATCACAACGAGCAACGCGTACGCGATGACGACGCCGACGACTCCACCGGCCATCGCAACCACGAGGGACTCGGTGAGTAATTGCCGAAGAATCCGTCCCTGCGACGCGCCGACCGCGCGCCGGACCGCCAATTCGTATCGCCGGTGAATCCCCCGGCCAACCAGGAGGATCGATACGTTGGCGCAGCCAATCACCAACAGCAATGTCACCGCGCCTAATAGAATTCCAAGCATGCCGCGCAGGTTGCCTGCCTCATCATCGCGCAACGTCGTCAGGCTTACCCTGACGTCCCGCCGTCCGCCTCTGCCCTCGGCGGGATCAAACTCTTGTTGAACGAACGCCTGCAACTCAGCAGTCGCCGCTGCTCTCGACACACTAGGTCGAAGTCGTAGCAGCGTCCAACGCGGGTCATTGCCCGAGGACAACGGTATATACACGTCGGCATCCAAGAATCTGAACCGCTCGGGCATGACGCCGATGATCGTGTGCTGGCGGTCAGCCAGCTGCACGGTCTGGCCGATCACCTTGGCCGAGCCCGCGTAGCGGGTTCGCCAATAGTGATAGCTCAAGACCGCGACGGGTGCCAAATCGCTTGTGGACGTCCACGAGTCGCCCGCGAATGTACGCCCCACAAGCGGCGGCACGCCGAGCAGCTGAAACACGTTCGGGGAAAGCTTTCCCGCGTGAATCATGTCGGGCACGCCTTCGTTTTTCGTCCACATCCAGGAGTCGTCCCACAGGATGACAGCATCGATCGAGGCCGCTTGAGTCAATAAACCAGCTTGGGCGCTTGTGAGAAAGGTGCGCCTGAACGCCCCGGCCCCGTCTGCTTGGGACATGACTACTATGCGGTGTGCGTCGCTATATGGATAGGGATTCAAAACAAGGCCTTCGACCGCACTGAATACAGCCGTCGCCGCACCAATCCCGAGTCCCAGCGATACAATCGCTCCGGTGGCATAGCCCCGATTCCTCATTAGCGTGACAAATGCGTAGCGCAGGTCCTGCCACAGTTGGCCCAGCCAGACAGGGCCGTAGACGTCGCGGCAATCTTCCTTCGTCTTGTCGACGCCACCCAGTCGCATCCGAGCTTCTCTGCGGGCCGCTTCTCGCGTGAGGCCCTGGCGAACCAGGTCCTCGGCTTCCAGATCCAGGTGAAGGCAGATTTCGTCAGAGAGGTCCGATTCGACAGCGTCGCGCCGGAACAGCCTCCGAAGCCGTCGCTTCAACCACGTTAGGATGTTCATCCAGCTGGGGTCCTTTCCAAACCTCACTATCCTGCGCGAAGTGTGTGGCCGACGGCGGCCGCGAACAGTTTCCAGCGCTCCTGCTCGTCGGCGAACTGCTTGCGTCCCAGCCGCGTCAGGCGGTAGAACTTGGCGCTCCGTCCCTCCTCGGAGGTTTTCCATTCGCTTGTAACGTAGCCTCGGTCTTCCAGGCGATGGAGGGCAGGATAGAGGGAGCCCTGATTCACTTCGAGGACCTCACGGGACATCTGCCGGATGCGTTTCGAAACGCCCCAGCCATGGAGCGGGCCGAGTGTGAGCGCCTTCAAGATGAGGAGATCGAGGCTGCCTTGAAGAAGGTCTGCGGTCGGCTTCGTCACTGTGTCTCTCCAGCGTGCGCTGTTGTCGGAGTATAAGACCTTGTCATTCGACAACAACGTACGCGATCCTAAGGCGGAAGTCAATAGGTTACGGTGGTAGCGTCCCCAGAGAGCAGGGCCGGGAGAGCCTTCCATCGCGTATCTTCGTTCGCCCCTCCGGACTGTCGATTCCCCCAAAGCTTTTTGGAAGGCAGTCGTTGGTGGACGCATAACCCAGTTTGTAACGGCACCCTGATGGGGTCGTCCTGTCTGTGCGTGATGCGCCAACTCAACTCGGTCGGCTCATTATGGGAAAATACTCAGGAGGTTTTCCGATGAAACTCCTGGGCTGGTTGATGACGTTTTCGTTTACCGTCGCGTCAGCAGTAGCGCAGACGCAATCGACGGGCAAGGATTTGGTCTGGGCCTATCCGCTGCCCGATCCGCCGCCGAATTCCGCGGCGAACAACTCGCCCAAGCAGTTGCCGGGGAGCTCGAAGTCCTACACCCAGGCTCAGATCGACGATCAATTCAATCCACCGGATTGGTTCCCGGCTGAGCACGGTCCGCTGCCGCGGGTGGTGCAGACCGGGATTCAGGCGCAGGCCTGCGGCTCCTGCCACTTGATGTCCGGGATGGGGCATCCTGAGTCGGCGCAACTGGCCGGTCTTCCGGTGAACTATATGCTGCGCCAAATGCAGGATTTCAAGAGCGGTGTGCGCAAGGATCCCAAGATCCATGAACAATCGCAGCGGGCGGCGCGCATGAATAACATCGCCGCCGGGCTGCCGGATGAAGAAATGCGTAAGGCGGTGGAGTGGTTCGCTTCGCTTCAGCCCGTCCGCTGGTACAAGGTGGAGGAGGTTCAGACTGTGCCCAAGACCTGGGTCAACGGGGGGCGCATGCGGCTGCCGCTGGCTGGCGGGGAAACCGAGCCAATCGGCAGCAGAATCGTGACTCTGCCGCAGGACCCGGAACGGGTGGAGATGCGCGATCCGCATTCAGGATTCATCGCCTACGTGCCGCCTGGGAGCATAAAGAAGGGCGAGGCTCTAGTTAAAAATGGCGGAGCCGGCAAGACCATCGCTTGCGCCACCTGCCACGGCGAGGGACTGAAGGGCTTGGGGGATGTGCCGCGGATCGCTGGGGTGCATCCGATCTACGTGGTCCGGCAGTTGTTCAACTTCCAGGTGGACGCCAACAGCAGCTCCGCGGGGGCGTTGATGAAGCAAGTAGTGAAGAACCTCAGCGAAGACGACATGCTGGCGATCGCGGCCTATACGGCATCTCTGGAACCGTAACAGAACGGCGCGTTTTCGATGACACCGTCGCCTACAATTTGAATGTTGCCCGGCCAGCCATGACAACGCTAAATCTGGCCAAAGCGCAGGCAGACGCCCCCAAACCACTATGGACTCCAGGGGAAAAACTGAAAATAGGATGCCGCCTCGCCGCTTTCATGCGTCAGGCGGGCCAACAAGGCTCCTATATCGATTTGTGGCGGTGGTCGATAGATAACCCGGAACCATTCTGGTCCTGCGTCGTTGATTTCTGCGGTTTCATCGGGGACATGGGCAAAATCGCGTTGAAGGACGCCGCCAAGATGCCAGCGGCGCAGTTTTTTCCCGATGCCAGGCTTAACTACGCCGAAAACCTGCTGCGTCGCAGCGACGATCATCCCGCCATTGTCTTTCGCAACGAAACCGGCCATGAGCGCACCCTCACTTTCGCGCAGCTTCGCGAGCAAGTCAGCCTGTGGCAGCAAGCGTTGCAAAGAGCCGACGTGGGCGAAGGCGATCGCGTCGCCGGGTACATGCCCAACCTGCCAGAAACCATCATCGCCATGCTGGCGGCCGCCAGCCTTGGCGCGGTGTGGTCTTCAGCCTCGCCGGATTTCGGCGCGCAGGGGCTGCTCGACCGAATCGGGCAAATAGAACCCAAAGTCCTGATTGCCGTCGATGGCTATTACTACAGCGGCAAGAAGATCGACTGTCTTAAAAAAGTGCGCGAAGTCCAGCCGCGGGTCAAGGGGCTGCAGCACACGATCATAGTGCCCTTTGTCGACAAGGACCCGGACCTAAAGGATCTGAAAGACACCGTCACCGCTTCCTCTTTCACCGCCGCGCTGACACCCAAGAACATCGCGTTTGCCCGCGTCGCCTTCAATCACCCGCTCTTCATTATGTTCTCCAGCGGTACCACCGGGCCGCCCAAGTGCATCGTCCATGGACACGGCGGGACCTTGCTCCAGCACCTCAAGGAGCTCCAGTTGCAATCCGATGTACGTCGGGACGATTGTGTGTTCTACTTCACCACCTGCGGCTGGATGATGTGGAACTGGCTGGTCTCGGCGCTGGCGTGCGAGGCCACGCTCCTTTTATATGACGGCAATCCGCTTTACCCCGATGCCGATGTGCTTTGGGAGTACACGAGCAAACACAAATGCACCCTCTTTGGCACTTCGGCGAAATATATCGATGCGCTCAAGGGCAGCGCCTTGCGGCCCGGTGAAATGCATGACCTGTCTTCCTTGCGGACGATCTGCTCCACCGGCTCGCCGCTGGTACATGAAAGTTTCGATTACGTTTACGACGCGATAAAAGGTGACGTTCACCTCGCTTCCATCTCCGGCGGGACAGACATCGTCTCCTGCTTCGTGCTGGGCAACCCACTGTCTCCGGTTTGACGTGGGGAAATCCAGGGAGCAGGCCTCGGCATGGCTGTTGATGTGTTCGACGACGACGGCAAGCCGATCCCTGCTGGCGCTGGGCCGGGAGAACTGGTCTGCACAAGACCGTTTCCGGCGATGCCGGCCGGTTTCTGGAACGATCCCGAAGGAGGGAATTACCGTTCTTCCTATTTCGATCGATTTCCCGGCATCTGGTGCCACGGAGACTGGATCGAGCGTACCGTTCACGGCGGCTTCATCATCCACGGGCGGTCGGACGCTACGCTTAACCCTGGCGGAGTGCGGATCGGCACGGCGGAGATTTATCGGCAGGTCGAACAGGTCCCGGATATTTTGGAAAGTATCGCCGTCGGGCAGGATTGGCAGGGCGACGTGCGGGTGATTCTGTTTGTGCGCCTGAAGCAAGGTGCAGAATTCACGCCGGAGATGGAGAACGCCATCAAAACGCGCATACGGGACGGCGTATCCCCTCGCCACGTCCCGGCTAAAATCATCCCCGTCACCGACATTCCGCGCACGAAAAGCAACAAGATCACCGAACTTGCAGTGCGCGATGTCATCCACGGCAGGTCGGTCAAGAATGTCGAGGCGTTGGCCAACCCCGAGACGCTTAAACTCTACGAGAATTTGACAGAGTTACAGACTTGATGATGTGAAATAGCTGCGTCGGCGCCTGGGAACTGCGGCTGCACCGCCACGCCTTGCGATAGCTATCTGTTTCGGCCCCCCCACTGTCTTTTTCTTTGCTGTGACCACGGCGGACGCACCGAGAGGTGACGTCCGGCCGCAAACTTCTCGGCGGTCACCGTGCTCAACGCGCACACCATCGGCACAGGCACGATGGCTGGTTTGCGGGTTTTACATCGAAACTGATTTGCGTGGTTTGGGTCGGTTTCGACGACAATCGCGACATCCGACTCGAGGGAGCGCGGAGTGCGTTG
>Ga0209167_10000474_pt1 | contig 29190 bp, 25 predicted proteins | sample Coa_R1_9_FD_187154 | JGI IMG/M metagenome (GOLD analysis project Ga0209167, IMG submission 187154) | Surface soil microbial communities from Centralia Pennsylvania, which are recovering from an underground coalmine fire - Coalmine... | ecosystem: Environmental > Terrestrial > Soil >...
ACGCGCTGGAGAAGCTGTGGAAAGCCGCTTACGTCTTCCATGCCGAGGGTAGCCTGGAGGCCGAACTCTGGGTCATGCACCGCACCCTGCGAATCCTGTCGGGCGAGGTCGGCCAAGTCGTCAAGGGGCTTCGCCAAAGCATTACCAAACGCAGCATCTCCGGAGCCAAACGCAAAACACTGGAGGCAGTCGCCGACTATCTTTACCGGAACCGCATGCGCATGCGCTACGACGAATACCTCGCCAACGGCTGGCCGATCGCCAGTGGCCCCGTCGAAGGCGCGTGCAAAAACCTCATCAAGGACCGCATGGAGCGATCTGGAATGCGCTGGACCGAGCAGATGGCCGAAGCCATTGTACAACTACGGGCCATCTATCTGTCCGGCGACTTCGATCAGTATTGGACATTCCACATCGAACAGGATCAGCAACGCCTATACCCGGCTGTCCGGAGCGTCGTTCCAAAGTAGCCACACCCAAATCATTTCCCCAGAATCCGCAGACCGTTGGGCTTGCGGATGCTGTCCTCGATCAAATGGTTCGGTATCCAAAGCAACACGGCTTTATTGGCAGCGTTCTGGGCGGTGCGGGTGAGCCGGTCTTTTCCTTTGCGGCTCAGAACGAGCCGGCTCGGTCGATCCTCAATAAAATTGTGACGGCTGGATTAGCGAGTTCAGTGCCAGGGATGCAACGGGTTTGGATTGCCACGTTCCCGGTAACTCCGGTGCTCAGTCGTACTGGCTACTTCGAAACCGTCCCGGTGTGGGACCCAGACGCCTTGCCCGTTCAGGAGCAGTCATTCTGGGTTCTTTATACCTTGAGCGAAGAGGCTACTTTCACGCCGTCTCGCTCAAACACTGATCGGGTTACCTGCCCTTGTTCGTTGGGCTTGCCAGCTTGCTTTACAGCCATGTTGTCCGTGAGCTGATCCGCTTATTCTGAACGCCTCCCAAGACCGACCATTGTTACCATTTTTGTTACCCTGTCGTTTCTGCCTAGGGGACTTAATTTATAAGTCATTTCTTTTCTTGGAGCTGGCGGAGGGGATTGAACCCCCGACCCTCTGATTACAAATCAGATGCTCTACCAGCTGAGCTACGCCAGCGGGGGAATCACCATCATAACAAACCGGAGATTCACGAGGCGAAAACGGGACGGCCCGCGTCGCTGTTGGTTTCCACCAGTTCGCGATAACGGTAGGTATCGGCGCTCATGACGCCCTCGACTTCGGGTTCGTCCAGATATCGGATCGGGGCTGAATCGTCGATGCGCTGCAGAACCTGCGCCAAACCTGTGAGAGTCGCAGACGCCGGGCAGGTCATCCGATCGCTCACAACCACACCTGCGCCTTCGACGATCAAAAACGGATTCGCTGTCTCGGTCCGCGAATCGTTCAGGATCGAACGCGGCATCACGCGCATGCGGGGTGAAAGAAAAATCGCCTGGCAGGGATAAAGCACTCCCCCGGAAAGTACGGTTGCCGACCATGCATCGGTACCCAGCGCATGGACCGACGGATCATCGGGCAATCGCCAGCCCGAAGTTTCAGTGAGCCGCCTCAGCAGACCGTAGTTCGGTTCCGGCGCCGGCCTGGGCGTGATGGCAATGCGCGCTTCCACCTCATGCAGGAGGCGCTCCGCAGTCTCACAATCGGGGCCGCAGACCACCAGCCCGTGATTGGCGAGGACCAGAATATCCGTCTCCGGGGAGCACGCGGTCGCTTCCTGGATCGCGCGGGCCAGAGGAAGGCCGGAGGCGGTGTAAGGAATCCATTTCCAGCGCAGTCCGGCGAACCGTTCCGCAAGCAGCGCCTCGGCGTCGCACCGCACCGCCAACGCGATGGTGTTCACGGAGTGTACGTGTAGTACTACCCGATGCCGCAGGACGGCATGCATGGCGGTCTCGACCGAGGTTCGCAGGCGTTTTCCGGAGCGGATGGAACACTCGCCCGCCGGATCGGCGTTCTGCTGCACGCGTCTTCTTGTCTCCGCAAGATCAACGGGGACAAGGATTTCGTCATGCCCGGCGTGTGCCAGCCACTTGCCGGAAGCCTTGATCCAGAGGACGCCGTCGATCTTGACGGAGGTATTGCCTGTGCCTGCCTGCACAAGCAATGGATTGCTGCCCAAGCGCGCCGACAGCTCCAGCAACGATGGAATTCCCGAATCTGCCGTGATCAACAAGTGTTGCCAGCCGGACTTCTATTTGAACTTATTTGGCGGAATTATTCAAGTAACAAGGTCCCAGTGGGCGTTCAAAATCAGACGTGGGCGAGCAGGAGAACGGCCGCTGTGCCCACCGCGATGGCAACTCCGTGAGGCATGTTCAACGCCCGCGGGTCTTTCACGTCCAGATCGCTGCGGCGCTGGTATGGGGCCCGGAAATGTGCCATTTCGGTTACGATGAAGAAGCTGTTCCAAAGGGTTTGCCGCACCCGCCGCTTGAAAATAATCAGTCCGAGCGCCAGCACGCCGCCGGCCAGAGCCGTGGCGACGAATACGGAGATCCACCCTGCGGGCCCGACGATCGCTCCTACGGCAGCCATGAGCTTGACATCGCCGGCTCCCATGGCGCGCAGAAGATACAGCGCAAGATACGCCACAAAACCGAGGCCCATCCCTTCCGCCGAGAACTTAAATCCGGTAGATCCAGCCGTCGCCGCGTGCAGCGCGAGACCCGCGCACACCCCCGAGAGCGTGAGCCAATTCGGAATGCGGCGGGAGCGGATATCGGTCGCGCCGGCAATCAGAACCAGCAGCGCCACACAAATGTCGGACAGCACGTTCACAGTCATTCCTGTATCCTTCCTTCGTTGGGGGCGTCTGGCTGAAAAGGCAGGTGCGGGGAGAAACGGACCGAACCCTCTACACCCTCTTTCAGAAGCTTGTAAAGCGGGCCGTTCTTCGGCAAGCCAAGTTCCACGTGGTCGACGCCGGCGCTCGTAATGGCATAGCTGCTGTCTTCGGTTTGCCGCACGAAGCCTTTGTCCTTGAGATACCAAGCGGTGAACACAAGGTGCTCCCGGGCGGAGATCATTTTCTTCTCCAGCTCGAGCAGGCTCAGGCCCGGGTCTTCCTGATTGATCCGGCGGGGCGGCCATGCGCTTCCGGACTTTCTTTGCGTGATACATCCAGGGCACAGCCGCCCCCGCTGCCGCCCCCAGCACAAGCGCGAACAACCCGAGCAGTTCCCGGAACTGGTACCCGATCAGCAGACCACCCAAGGCGGCAGCCACAGTCGTCACGGCAAGCCTGGCGTGACTCAAACCCGCCTGTTCACCGCTCCCCGCCGAGGCTGGTTCGAACAGGGCCATCAAACCACGCGGCTTCGCCCGCAACGGCTCAACCAATACGACCGGCCTGGCGATCCAACGCTGATCAATCAGATAACGACTTACAATGGCGGCACCAATACGGCGTCGGCCATCTGGGATGCTTACCAGCAACTTCAGATTCTCAACCAGCCGGGGGCCGTCAATGTTATCGTGGTTTTTACGGACGGCCTTGCCAACAACACTACGGCGAGTTTCATTTCTCTTGTATCGCCATCGGCAGGCTGCAGCAGTCTGACAAACCCGTTAACCGGCGTCATTGGGTCCGATACAGGTGAAACGGTGGTGTTCGGCCTTTTCGACCCAACGGCACAGTCGCTGAACGACCCAACGGAATTACGCCCGGCGCCGCAGAGCGGTGGCTGCGCGAACATCTCCAATAATGGGGGCCTCAACACCAACATAGGCGCTTACCTTACCGGATTGCCGTCAATGGATGTGAACGGCAATTCGACCAACGGCACCGGCTCGATCGGCGCATATAAACCCGTGAACCTGAGTCTGATAAACCCGGTCAGTGTGACCAATGCCGGCCTGAATGCGTTTGACGATGCGGCGAACCGGATTCGAAGCGATACGACGCTCAGGCCGCAGATTTACGCCATCGGGCTGGGCAATAACCCCGGCCTGCCGCCGGATCAGGTACTTCTCGCGCGGGTCGCCAACGATCCGGGTTCGGCATACTTTAACAGCGCCCAACCCGCGGGGCTGTTCGTATTTTCACCGACAATCGCGCAACTTCACAGCGCGTTTCTTCGAGTCGCATCGCAGGTTCTGCGGCTGTCGCGGTAAACCGGCGCTGAAAATCCGGAGCGGGAGACGGTAATCGGACCGGCAACCAACGCCTGGAAGGATGAGTGGCGAAGTGTAACTTCCAACACTCAGAATGGGGCGGAGCCGTGGCCGCAGCCGCTGTTTTCTTATAAAATCCATCCCACGAGGTCGTCTGGATATGCTTCCTGGGCCGCATGCACAGCGCCTTCGGCTAGACGCGCGAATTTAGGAGACAGCAATGGCAAACCCCGCTTATTTCTGGAACTGGAGTAAACACACCTTCTCAATGAAGGTAACGATCGACGACGTGTATAGCAGAATCGCAACCGATCCAACGTGGGGCCTTGAGACGCTGGGCTACAGCGGTATTAAATACGGCTCGGACCTGCACGCGACTATCGGAGATTTCATCATTGCAGTGGTGTACCTGGGAATTAGCGGGAATGAATTCTGGCGGGTTGTGAGCTGCGCAGGGAACGGCAGCGAAGCTGACTGCAAAATATACGTAAACGGGGTTCTCGGAAACATTAAGATCCTGGAAACGGATTACTTTTGACTCAGGTCGGCAGAAGAAAATCGGCGGATTTGTGAGTGCCTCCGGCGGGCATTCAACTCACGGAATGTTGATGCCCGAAATTCTCAACATCCAAACGACGAGCCAGAGCGCGATCACGGCCGCAGCAATGTAGCGGATCCATTCCTTAATGGTTCCCGGCTGGGTTCGGTTTGCCATCGCAGTCTGACAATTGCTCTTGCCACGCGCGGTGGCGGTTCCGTCCGACCTATTGAATTTGGAGCGGGAGACGGGAATCGGACCCGCAACCAACAGCTTGGAAGGCTGTGACTCTACCATTGAGTTACTCCCGCTCATTTTTCTGACACGCCCGATTTTCTGACGCAACAACGGACCTTGGGCCGTGTGCGCCTGTCGAGTCATCTGTTATTGTACCAACTTCAATCGTAACTGCCCTCAATGAACCATCGTCCCCCGGCAGCCTCGTGAAATAGCCTGTACAGAGCGCCCGATTCCAGCGCAATGTCCCACTCGTCGCGATTCCACGCGCCTGCATCGCCTGTGCCTTCCAGCCACCATTCTCCCGACGTGCGCCACGGGCCTTTCGCCATCACCACCCTCCCATTCACCGATGGCGACACCACTCGCGCCGGCTGGCGATTCACCACAATCACCTGCGCATACCTCGGTGGACGGAAGCGGCGCAAACACAGCTTTGTTGCCGAAAACCGGGCGTTTTTCATTTCCGCAACGGCAATCCGGTTTTGCGCCACCGCCTGTCGCGGCGCGAAGCCACGCATGAAAAAGCTGTCGGGACGATGCGTGTCTTTCAATTCCGGCGTCCCCACCTGCCCGTCGCCCACCAGATGCCGCAGCCTCGCCACCGTCAATTCCAGCTTCTCCGGCTCGGGCGAGGACGGTACGAACAAACCATGCTGTGTACGCCGGGGCCTCACCGGTTCGGCTTTCAGATGCGCCTTCAGCACCGCTGCAACCGGCGGGCGCCCGCTCAAATCGAGCTGCAGCATTTTGAGAAACGCCTTCGCATCGAGCATCGGCACGGGCAATCGGATTGACACTGTATGCTCAGGCGCATTTTCCAGTGTCAGCCGCAACCGGATCTCATTCGTCGACAACGATCGCGCCTCCAGCCTCCCGCAGACATCGTTCAAAAGCCGGGACAGGATAAAAGACAATGGCTCGATCGATTCCACCGGATCGTCGAGTTCCATCTCCTCTTGAAATTCGAGCGGGTCCGTGTGTGGATTGAGTTGCCGGCAGCCTTCGCCACGCGCGAGACGCTGCAGGCTGACACCTTCATCGCCTATTCGCGCCGCCACGCCCAGGGGCGGCAATTTGGCAAATTCGCCGAAGGTTCGAATGCCCCACAGGTGCAGCAGCTCGGCCGTTTCACTCGACATGCGGCCGGGGGCTGCATATGGATACGCCGTCCCCAACAGATTCACCGGCAGCGGAGCGAGAAGCTCCGCTTCCCTGCCCGGCGCGATCACAGTTACGCCGCGTATGCCGTGCGCCGCATGCATCGCGGCATCGGGATTCGACGCAATCGCGATGGAAGCCGGCACGCCGATGCGCCGTTCGATCTCGCGCGCCAGCGTCTCCGGCGGACCATACAGGGATTCGAGTCCGCGCACGTCGAAAATGACCGTGTCCGGCGGGTTCTCTTCGACATAAGGAGAAAACCCGCGCGCGCATTCCATTGCCAGCGGCAGATTTCCCGGCGCGTGGAGGCATGCGAATAACATCAATACGGCTCCATCAACGTACTGCCGAAAACTCCGCCACATGCGTCCGATTGTGCGCACAGGCCGAAGGGTCCGTTGTGCGCATTGGAAAATGCTTCCGGCTTTCCGCCTGCGCCATCATCCCCCGCAGCAACTTCCCGATCCACAGCGGTTTCTTAAGCCGCATCTCGATCTGTAATGTGGAACAGGAGCGGGCGTTGATCTGCCGTTCCACAGCCACCAGCGCCGCGTCCGTCCGCTCCGCCGCATGCCGAAGCCGGAACCAGGATGCGAGAGGAATTCTCCGCGCAATGGCATCCGGAGTGTCCGCCATATCCAGCACAACCAGCCCGAACCCGCCCGCCTGAATCAGCAGGTCCGCGGATTTCAACGCATGCTGCGCATTTCCCCCGCAATTCACCCAAAGGACGCGATCGAGATCCACACCGGCTTCTACAGCCGAGACCGGGTCGAACGCCCCCGCGGTATCGATCCATGCACAGCATTCTCCGCGCTGCGTCGCCTGGCCCAGCAAGGCGAAAACCAAAGCTGTCCGCCCGGTCGATTCCGTCCCGCAGATTTCCGTCAGCGTGCCGCACGGGATTCCCCCGTCTGTCAGCCTGTCGATAGCGGGAATTCCCGTTGGAATCTGCTTTCCTTCCACTTTTTTACGGACTTCGAAAGGCGCATCGAACCGGGTCCGCAGTTGGGATCGCAAGTGGATGACGGCCGCGCTTGTATTCGCCATTTGTTCGCCTGTAAGCAACTATACTTTTGCAGATTTTCAGGCGGCGCGCAAGCCCGAAAAGGCGTCTGACCCCTTTTTACTCCTCGGATTTGGAGGGGGATAAAAAGGGGTCAGACGTCTTTGATTTCTGTTAACTTCCGTTAAATGGAATCAGTACCATAACACCGCCGGGCGCAGTATCATTCAATCCACAAGCTGACGAATTTGTAGGACAATGGGAGGGTAACTATTATGCGATACCTTGCACTTGCTCTCGTTGCAGTGTCCCTGATCTCCTGCAATCGGGACCCGAACTACCTCAAACAGAAGTACCTCCAGAGCGGCATCAAGTATTTCGACGGCGGGCGCTACAAAGAAGCATCCATCATGTTCCGGAAGTCCATCGAGGCGGATCGAAAGTTCGGCCTCGGCTACTACCGTCTCGCGATGACGGACCTGAAACAGGGCCTCGTGGCAAACGCCGTGCCGGCCTTCCGGCGCGCCCATGAGTTACTCAAGCCGGGAACGGAAGAAGCCGACGATACCGATCTGAAACTCTCGGAGATCATGATCGTCGCCGCGCAGGGGCAGGCGAACAACGAGGCAATTCTCAAGGAAGTACAGCAAACCGTAGACGGCCTTCTGAAGCGTAACCCCAACGGCTGGCAGGCGCATAAATTAAGCGGCGATCTTGCCATGCTCTCGACGGCGAAGTTGTACCGCGCCGCCAAGGTTGAGGACGCAAAAAGAGAACTTGGCACGGCGATCGCCGAATATCGCCAGGCCCTTACCGTAAAACCTCTCGATCCGGTCATCACCCAGGCGCTGGGGCGCACGCTCATGGTGGATGGCGAAACCAGTGAAGCGGAAACGCTCTTCAAGGCGATGATCGATAAGGACAAGAAAAACGTAAACGGCTACTACGAGTTGTATCGCGCTTACCTCACCCAGCGGAAAATCCCGGAGGCCGAGGGGGTCCTCAAAAATGCGATCCGGAATAATCCCAAAGATCCCCAGTTGCGTCTCACGCTTGCCCAGTTCTACTACGGCACCGGTAAACGCACTGAACTGGTTGCGCTGCTGAATGAGATGAAGGGCGATCTCAAAGAGTTTCCCAACGCCTATTTTCAATCCGGCGATCTCTATCTCCGCGTGAACTCCGTCGATGAGGCGATCAAGCAGTACGAAGAAGGAATACAGAAGGATCCCTCGCGCAAAAATACTTATCTCAAGCACGAAATCGAGGCTTACGTCCGCTCCGGCAGAAGCAACCTGGCGTACGAGAAGAACGAGTTGATTCTTAAGAGCGACCCCAAAGACCCCGAGTCCCGCGGGCTGAAGGCCACTTTCATGCTCGACAAGGGCGAGATCAATGCCGCGCTGGGCGAACTACAGTCGGTGGTGACCGCCAAGCCCAACAATTTCGTTGCCCGCTTCAATCTGGGGCGCGCCCACTTCGCCCGCGGCGAATATGAACAGGCGCGGCAGGAATTTGACGCCGCCATCCAGTTGCGCCCGGATTATATTCCGGCCCGGCTCGCCCAAATCCAGGTTTCGATGCTCAGAGGCGACAACGACGCGGCTCTCCATCAAGCCGATGACACCATCCGGATCGTTCCCAACAGCATCGAAGCCAGGGTTATGAAAGCCGCTGCATTGCAGCGTCTCCAGCGCTATGACGAAGCGCGTACCATGTTGACCGCCATACTCGATAAGCAGCCCAAACAAGTCGACGTTCTTCTGCAATTGGGTATCCTCGATCTGAACCAGAGGAAAGCAAAGGAAGCCGAAGACCTTTTCCACCGTGCCTACGAGACGGCGCCCAACAACATTCGCGGGTTACTCGGAGAGTCGCGCGCGTACCTGATGGATAACCAACCCGAGAAATCGGTCCAGCTCATTCAGGCCGAGGCGCAGAAGAAGCCAACGAATCTCGAACTTCAGCGGGAAGTGGGGAACGCGCAAATGGCCGCCGGCCAGTACGACCAGGCCATCGTCACCTATCGGGACCTGTTTACAAAGGTTTCCGACCCAATCCGCCAGTCGGACCTGTGGACCCGTATCGGCGAGTCGTATCTGCGGAAGGGCGATACCGAACAGAGCATTAATTCGCTGGAGAAGGCCCGACAGGGTCAGCCGAGCAATACCGCGTTGACGACCAATCTCGGGATGCTCTACGAGACCGAGAACAAGCCCGACATCGCGCGCAAATATTACGAGATGTCGATCAAAATGGATCCGAACAATCCGCTCGCGCTGAACAATCTTGCCTACCTGATTTCGCAGAACAACGGCGATCTCGATCAGGCATTGACCTACGCGACCCGCGCCAAACAGCGTCTCCCCGAACATACCGAAGTCAACGACACGCTGGGCTGGATCTATCTGAAGAAGAACCTGACCGACCAGGCAGTCGACACCTTCCGCACCCTGGTCGTCAAGGCGCCGCAGAATCCGACCTATCACTACCACTACGCGATGGCGCTGCTGCAGAAGGGCGACCGCGAGACCGCGAAGAAGGAATGCCAGTCCGCCCTGGCAGACAAGCCCAGCAAGCTGCAGGAAAACGAGATTCGCCAGCTCATGGCGAAGGTGGGTTGACAAGCCTTAATAGGATCGCGGGCGATACCCCGGGCGCGACCGGACCCGGTAATGCTTCGCGGTATCGCTGACGATGTCGATTTCGATCTTGCGGAATCCTTCGTTCGGATTCGGCGCCGGATAGTACGTAACTGTATAGGAATTACCCAGGTCTTCGCGGATCGCTTCGAACGCCTCAACCTGCTTCTGCCAGGTCTTCGCCCAGTACGCCTTTCCGCCGGTTCGCGTCGCAATCCGCTTGAACACATTACTCGAGATCGGGTCTTTATTGACGTCGTTCGTCGAGATCACATAAATCGGAATTCCTTCGTCTTCGGCTACCGCGCGAACGTCGTCCGGCGCCACCATGCTGGCGTTGTCCGGCCCGTTCGAGAATACGATCACCACCTTGCGGCCCGGCACTTTCGCCGCATCGCGCAGCGTCAGAAGCAGTCCGTTGTAGAGCGCCGTATCGTCCCCGGCTACCGATTTCCGCAGCCCGAAGATCGCGTCGTTGCGGTCGCTGGTCAGGCTCGCCGCGCGCGACAAATTGCGGCTGAAGGTGTAGACCGCCACGGAGTCGGACTTGTCCAGGCCTCTGACAAAATCGGCGATCGCATCTTCCGCGTACACGAACCCGTGATACATGAAGTTGCTGGTATCGAATAAGACAAACACGTTGGTACCCACGAACGCGTCGCCGTTCCGGTTGACCAGGACGGTGGAATCGCCCGCCAACTCCTGTTGCTGCGCCGCCGGCGCCGGTTTCATCGTGCCGTCGTCCAGAATCTCCATAGCCGGCCGGTTTCCTTCGGAGAACGTCGACAGCTTCTCTTTTATTCCGTCTTCCATGATGCGGAAGTCAGCCGGCTTCAGACCATTAACGTACTTCCCCTTGTTGTCGGTGACCGTGAAGCTGAGGACAACCAGATCGACCCGCGACTTGAAAACCGGCGTACGCCCGCCAGGCGCCGCGGCTTCCTGAGCCGACAGCCAGATCCCGCCCCCCGCGGCCGCGAGACCACCCAACAACACCCCCAATCTCCCCCAATAACTCATTTTATTCAGCTTTTCCTCGCCCTTCCGTACCCGTCGCTGCCTGCAGGTTCTGCGTCCGAAGTTCCTCTCCCACCGATCGTACACTCTTCAGCAGGGCCGGCCAATCTTCCAGATGCGATGCGAAGATCCGTTCCACCGCCTTTTGCGTCCACTCCGGCACAAGTACGTTCAGTTGAGCCGGCTGGACTCCCGTCTGGTCGCCCACGTCGGCCCAGTAGAGCAGGTTCGATTCCCAACTCTCCGCCATGATCCGGCTCGAATAACCCATGAGAGTGGGGAACGTTCTCAGGTTCAATAATTCCGGACGATAGGAGTTCGCCAGCGTCGGTTTCGGTGTACCCCACGCGCGTGAGATAGCCGCCTCGCTCACCTGATCCGGCGCCTGCGCCTGAAGGCGCGCGATCTCCGCTGCTTCAGGCCCGGCGGAAGGGACGTCCGGACTCGTGCTTCTCGCGCGGGCGATTTCATCGGCGATGGCATACATCTCGGAGGGCGTCAGCGCGGCGATCGCGCCGCGAACGTCACCTTCCGCGATGGATGTCATAACGAGAGCGGCGCGCGATGGATTCGCCACCCGGTAAACCGCGCGCGAGATCGCCTCGCGCTGCGCCGGCTCCAACGCGGCATCCGCCATGAGTTCCTCGGCAAAACGCATGTGCACACCCACCCAGTGCATCTGGACCGGCGTGACCGTCCAGAAGCGCGATGTCCGCGCGGTCAACATCATCTGCGGTACCAGATCGCCCCATATCAGGGCCTGCGTCTGGGCCGGAATCAGAAAATTCTGCTCGGCTTCGGCGAGCGCGTAGGGCAGGCCGGAGAGCGACCCCACCAGCCTCCCGCCCGCATTCGAAGGCCAGCCGGTTCCGTACACTTCCGTTGTCCGCCAGCTGCGATTCGTGTTCACTATGCCGATGAAGTCGTGGCTTCGGACGAACAGCGGATTGGTGATCAGAATCTGTGCGCCGGGCGGAGCATAGTGCAGGTAGTTGTAGCCGACCAGCGTGTCGCGCAGCGTGGGCGCAAGCTGTCCGCGAATATCCCGCAGCTTTTCCGGATCTTTCGCGGCCCGGTCGATAATCGCCCGCAGGTTGACTTTGCGCTCGTCGTCGACGTGCCTGTCCACGTAGTAGCCGAACGCCATCGCGTTCTTTTCCGCGCCGCTCATTGAATTGCGCGGAAGGTCGATATCGGCGACGCGAGCGGCCAGGCGACTGGCGAGCTTCGCATCCAGTTTCTCGCCCTTCGCGACTGCCTGGAGGTTGTCGGCCAGTTCGAACAGCAAATCGATCGGCAGCAGCTTCTGAGCTTCGAAGATTCGCTGTTCCTGCTGCACCAGTTCGGCGCGCGATTCCGAATCGTCCGGCCGCGGACCACCGGCCAGCAGGGCCAGCATGCGGTCCTGCATGGAGGGTGTCGTCACCGGTTCGGACGCTCCGGTGCCCTTGAGCAGCGCGTTTACGCCCGCGCGGCCCGCGTCGAACAGATCGCGCGGAGTTTTGACGCCGCCGGCCGGCATGCCAAATGAGGTAGCGACGGCCAACAGCGTTTCGTCCGCCTTGTCGGCCGGAATACTTCCCTGGCGGCAAAAGATCTGCCACAGTCCGGTCAGCGCCTGAAACATCCCGATCGCGTCCTGCCGGAACAAGGAATCGCGGACTTTATCCAGCGCTCCCGCATTGTCCAGCCACGCCAGAATGGTCTTGTCGCCAATCCCGGGCGCGTCGTTGAATATCATGTATTGCGAGCCAAATACGGACCAACCCCGGATCAGCCTTTGAACCGTTTCCGGCTGCAGTGACTGCGCGCGGTTGCGGTCCAGATCGCTCAGAGCCATGAAGATCTTGAGCGGTTCGTTGTCTGTCGGCTTGCGGCACAGGGCAAACAGGGCCTCGACCACGTCATCCGCGTCCTGCCAGTTCGCGGCCGCACGACTCAGCTTGGCGTCGTATTTGCCCTTGGGATTCCGTTGAAACAGGTCTCTCCAGACATCCAGCCCGCCGGGGATGTGCACCCGGCCGCTGACGGCTGTTGCCTGGCCGCGCACAACGGACCCTTCGGCCTGTGCGCTTTCGATATGCAGCCGGGTGGTCAGCAGCATCATCTCCGTGTTGGACCGGAACACAGGGCGCGCCGGACCGGGCGTCGTCACGCGGCCGCGGATGGCGGTATAAAAACGTTTCATCCGCGCGGGATCGGTCAGGTAGTCTTCGGCCGGGCCGTGGATGCGAGCCAGTGCATCGAACAAGCTCGCCAGCCAGCCGTCGTCCTTCGTCATCAGCTTTTCGAAGAACTCGGCGCCCTTGTCGGGCGAAACTCCAACGAGATCTCCCCAGGCGCCCGCCGATTTCGCGCCGCCGGGCACGATCGCCTTCCCCTGCCGGATCTCAAAGTTGCCGCCGAAGAAATCGAGCACACTCGCAAGCGAGCGCAGCTTGGCGGCCGGGGTGGCGTTCTTGAGACCGTCCGCGGTCTCCGGATCCAGTTTCGACATGCCGAGATAAAAGCGGCACAGCCCCGGGTCTCCCAGAAAGGCATCGATGAAATCGCCTAGGGTCTTTTCGTGTGCGCTCAACCAATAGTCCGGCGTATAAAGAATGGTGGCTTTCGAGGCATGGTAGTCGTATGAAAACGGCTTATCGGTACGCAGGGCCTCTTCTAGTTGGGCGAGCGGAAATCCCGAGTCCGTGGTGATGAAAGCCCGTGCAGCGTTCACGGTTTCGAGCACCACTTCGCTGCCGCAGCCGCCGCGCATCCGGTAGCCGAGCGTGCGGAGCAGATCGTTAGTTTGAGTGGATTCGCAGGTCTCGATGCGGATGATCTTTTCCTCACCGGCCAGTTTTTCGAGTTCGCGCGCCTGCGACAAATACCGGTGAACGAGTTTGAGATACTCGGTTTCTTCCAGTTCCTCGTTCGAGTGTGAAGCCTGGTAGCCGTTGAGGACCACGTTGCGCGCGAGCGCGGGAAGAACGTCGTCCGGCTGAACGTCGGCAGAGATGGCTGCCATCCGTGCAAACGACCGCATGGGTCCCGGAATCGTAATGCTTTGACGCCTCTGAATGCCGCTCCCGGTTGGTTCGGGAAGACGCAGATCCGTCCCGCCGAGAGCGCGATAAGCGGCGAAATCCGTTTCGGCCGAAGCCCGATCGCCAGCAATCAGGTCGAGCAGAACGGCGCGTTTGGCGGAGTGCGCGGCGTCCTGAATTCGTCCGGCGCTCCTCCACGACTCAGCGCTTTTTCGCCAGGTTTCGCGCGCACGCAGATCCCGGTATCGTTCCAGAATTTGCGCGTAGCCGGCCAGGAGCTCCGGGTCGTTGGGAGTGGCCCGCACGGCACCGGCATAGACTTCCCGGGCAGCGGAGGAATCCCCGGCATCCTCGTACTTCTGAGCGCGGTCAACAGCTTCGTTAGCAGACAATCCGCCGACCAGCAAAAGCGGTAATAAAAAGGAGCGCACGCGCATCGGCCCTCGCTTCGGTAGTTCACTCTAACACGTTCGGAAGACCCTTGTGTAACGGAGATGTAAAAGCAAGCACTGACAGCGCTTTCAGATCCAGGCGCCCCGTATAAATCGCCATGCCGACGGCCGCGTGGACGCCCATAGCGTCGAGCGCCTGAATGTCCTCTATGGTCGTGATTCCCCCCGCGGCGGTGATCTCGAGATCCGTGGCGGCGCGCAGGCGGCGGAACCACTCGAGGTCCGTCCCCTGCATCATTCCTTCTTTATCGACGTAAGTGCAGAGGAAACCGGAGCACCACGGTTCGAGTTGGCGGATCACTTCTTCCGCGGTGAAGGCAGTCGCTTCGCGCCAGCCTTTGACGACGATGCGGCCGTCCCTAGAATCGAGCGCGAGCACGATCCTCTGACGGCCTACAGCGTCCACGAGTGGCTGCAGGAAGGCGTAGTTGGGGCCTTCGGCGGTGAGAGCCGAAGTTCCGACGATTACGCGAAAGGCCCCTTGCGCGACGAGCGTTTGGGCACGTGCGACGGTGCGCACGCCGCCGCCCACGCGGGCGACAGCCTTCGCCGCGAGCATCTCGACCAACGAGTCGTTCGCGCCGCGGCCCATAGCGGCATCGAGATCGATCACCTGAATCTGCGGGAACGCCGCGAAGCGGCGCAGCATCTCCTCAGGGCTGTCCGCTTCCAGAGCTTTTTCGCGGCCCTGAACCAACTGGACGACCTTGCCATCCATAAGATCTATGCAAGGGAAAATCACGAGGGTTTCCTGACTGGAATTCCGGCGCGGTCGAGGCATTCCTTGAGATCGCCGACGGTGTAAGTACCGTAATGGAAGACGGATGCCGCCAGCGCCGCATCGGCTTCGCCTTCGGTGAGAACGCGTATGAAATGTTCCGGCTTCCCCGCCCCGCCGGAAGCTATCACCGGGATGTGCGTGGCGCGGGACACGGTCCGGGTAAGCGCACAGTCGAAACCGGTCTGTACGCCGTCTGTATCCATCGAGGTCAGGAGGATTTCGCCCGCGCCGAGCTCTTGGCCGCGGGCGGCCCATTCCACGGCGTCGATTCCTTCGTCGTCGCGGCCGCCGCGCGTGTAGACGTGCCATTTGTCAGATCCATGACGGCGCGCGTCAATCGCGAGAATGACTGCTTGCGCACCGAATTCGAGGCTCAGCTCCGAGATGAGATTCGGCCTTCTCACGGCCGCGGTGTTGACCGAGACCTTGTCGGCGCCCGACATCAGAATGCGCCGCGCATCGGCTATGGACCGGATGCCACCTCCGACCGTGAGCGGGATGAATACCTTGCGGGCGGTTCGCGCCACAACGTCCGCCATGATGTCCCGGGCGTCGCTCGATGCGGTGATGTCGAGGAACACCAACTCGTCGGCTCCCTGCTGGTTATAGCGATCGGCGAGTTCGACCGGATCGCCCGCGTCGCGGAGGTTCACGAAGTTAACGCCTTTGACCACGCGGCCAGCGGTGACGTCGAGACAGGGGATGATCCTCTTCGCTAGCATTCCAGTTCCACGAAGTTGCGCACCATGGCAACACCGAGCGGTCCGGATTTTTCCGGATGGCACTGCACGCCGAACACGTTATCGGATTCGAGCAATGCGGTGTAGGGCAGCGTGTAGGTGCAGGTGGCGGCGGTTTGCTCGACTACCGGAACGTAATAGCTGTGGGCGAAGTACACGTACGGGTGTTCCGGCAGCCCTTTGAGTAAACGAGTGGGACGGACAGGATCCAGGCTGTTCCAACCCATATGAGGGACTCGGGCAGTGGAGTCGAAGCGCTTCACCTGGCCGGGAAATATACCGAGTCCGCGCTGCTCGGGCGCTTCTTCGCTCGAGTCGAAGAGGCCCTGGAGCCCGAGACAGATTCCGAGAAACGGCACGCCCGCGCGAATGCGGCTGATGAATGCGCTGCGTACTTCCATTTCGTCGAGCGCGCGCAGCATTTGTCCGAAATGGCCGACCCCCGGAAGGATTATTTTCGAGGCGCGTTCGAGGCCGGCGGCATCGCGCACCAGTTCATAGGCTGCGCCGATTTCGTCGAGAGTATTCTGCACGGATCGCAGGTTGCCGGCTCCGTAATCGAAGATCGAAATCATTTCAGGCGCCTGGGAGCCGGGCGAGGGCGCCCGGCGCGGCTCAGGGGAGCCGCCCCACAAAAGTTAATCATAGGAGGCCCTTTGTCGAGGGCAACTGGTCTTTCAACCGCGCGTCCATCGAGCAGGCGTAGCGCATGGCACGCGCCCAGCATTTGAAAATGGCTTCGATTTTGTGGTGATTGGACCGGCCGTATCGCACTTCGGCGTGCAGGTTAGCGCCGGCGTGGTGGACGAATCCGCCGAAGAAGTCTTCGAGCAGTTCGGTTTGCAGATCGCCGACGAGGCGGACTTTGACACGGTCCTTATAGACCAGCGCGGGACGTCCGCCGAGATCGACCGCGACCACGGCGAGCGTCTCATCCATCGGCAGGACGAAGTATCCGGCGCGATTGATGCCTTTGCGATCGCCGAGGGCTTGAGAAAACAATTGGCCAATCGCAATGCCGACGTCCTCGACGGTGTGGTGCTGATCGACGTCGAGATCGCCTTTGGCAGAGACCTTGAGATCGAAGGCGCCGTGTTTGGTGAACAGCTCCAGCATGTGATCGAGGAAGCGGATGCCGGTCGAGATCTCGTAGCGTCCGCGGCCTTCGATGCGCAGTTCGCCGCCGATTTGAGTTTCTTTGGTGTCGCGCTGAAGTCTGGAAGAGCGGTTCTTACGGGGCAATCGCGGCCTCCAGTGAGTTGATGTCGTCGAGCACGGCTACCGCGCCTTCGTTTCGTAAGAGCTCGACGAGTTCGCCGTACCGTGGATTCGACCTTGCCGCGATCCCGATGAAGGGAACGCCGGCACGGCTCGAAGCGCGGGCATCGTCGACGGTGTCGCCGATGTACCAGGATTTTCGGTGCGCCACGGCAGAGCGGATCTTGTGGATGCCTTCGGGGTCGGGCTTCGTTCGCGCAACGTCGTCGGCGCCGATCACGGGATCGAAGCGGCCAGGCAGGAATCGGTCCAGAGTCACGTTGGCTTCCCAGCGCAAACGCCCGGTGAAGACGGCGAGATGATGGCGCTCACCGAGACGGTCGAAGAGTCCTTTCTCGGCCAGCCATTTCTCACGCAGGATCAAGCCATCGGAGTTCTTACCCTGAAACAACATCTGGAAGTGATCGACCACTTCTTCGTAGGGAGTGTTGCCGCCGCGCGCCTGGATCATGCGCGTGGAGAGTTGCCAGTCGTCGTTCCAGCCGCCGCGATTTTTCCAGTCCTGAATTTCCTCGCGGGAAGGCTCGTTGCCGGTGAAGTGTTTCACGGTTGCCTGAATGGTGGCGCGATAGGACTCGTTCACGTCGACAAGCACGCCATCCATGTCGAAGATGATCAGATCCTTCACCAGATTTTCTCCAGCTCATCGAGGACGGCTTGGGCCTGTTCACGCGTACCGGCTGTGATGCGGACGCCGCCCGGAATTTCGTAACTGCGGTCGCGGACGAGAATGGCTTTGTCACGCAGGGCGTCGCGCACTTCGATGGCGCGGTCGCCGAAGTATCCCAGGATGAAGTTCGCGGAACTCTTCGCTTGTCCGATACCTAATTTGGTGAGCCCGTCGCGAAGGAGTTCCCGCGCCGCGAGTGCCTCGGCAACGTAGTTCGCGACAAACTCCGTATCCTGCACGGCCGCCTCGGCAGCCAATGCGGCCAGCATGTTGACGCTGTAAGGAGATTGCGCTTTGTGCAGATATTGAATGTTGGCGGCTTGCGAGAACAGGCAGCCGATGCGCATCGCTGCCATCCCATATACCTTGGAAAATGTCCGGCTGACAAAGAGGTTTGGATAGTCCCCGATCAACGGCAGCGCGGTGATTCCGCAGAATTCGTAATAGGCTTCATCGATCAGGACGGCGGTTTGCGGGGCTCGCTCGAGGATTTTTTCGATCGAATCGATGCCGGTCGCGGTGCCCGTGGGATTGTTCGGATTCGAGATCAGGATGGCGCGCGTGGCGGGTGTGATGGCTTCGAGCAGGCCCTGCAAAGGAAAATCCAGTGTGCCGGGCTCGTAGTCGACTTCTTTGATGTTGGCGCCGGCTATTTCGGCGTAGAAACGGTACATGGCGTAGGACGGGCGCAGGATGATGACTTCGTCCCCGTCATCGATGTAAGTGTTGATGAGGACCTGGATGGCCTCGTCGGTTCCGTTGGTTAGTAACAGGTCATCCGGTTTGACCTTGAAAAAGTTGGCCAGTGCCGGTTTCACTTTTGTGTATTCCGGATAGATGCTCAGCTGATCTTCGCAGAGTTTACTCGTCAGAAAGGCGATGACTCGCGGGGAGCAGCCTACGGTGTTTTCGTTGAAGTCGAGGCGCAGTTTCCCGGCGCGGCCCGCGCTTGGGGGTGAGTAGGGGGCCATGTTTTGCACGGCTTGGCGAGGCTTAAGCAAGGCGGACCTCCACGGATCTGGCGTGGGCTTCGAGGCCTTCGGCTCTTGCCAGCGTAGTGATTGCGGGAGCCAGTTTAGCAAGTGCCTTGCGATCCAGTTGCTGGATCGAGATGACCTTGACGTAGTCGGCGGCGGAGAGTCCTCCACGCAATCGGGCCACGCCGTTGGTGGGGAGGACGTGATTGGGCCCGGCGGCGTAGTCTCCCGCAGCTTCGACACTGTACGGGCCTATGAATATGCTGCCTGCGTGGCGGATTTTCGGGATAAGTTCGGGATGATGAATGCTCAGGTGCTCGGGCGCGAAGGCGTTCGAGAGTTCGGCCGCTTCATCGAGCGAATCCACAATCACGATCGCGCTGTTTTTGTCGATCGCCTTGCGCGCTACGGCGGCAGTGGAGAGCGTGGAGAGTTGGTGCTCGACTTCTTTTGCCACCTGCGTGGCCAGCCGTTTCGATGTGGTGAGGAGGACTGCGCTCGCATCCGTGTCGTGCTCGGCCTGGGAGAGCATATCGGCGGCGAGGAACTTCGGATCGCCTTCGGCCGCGATGATGAGAATTTCGGTGGGGCCGGCTACAAAATCGATCCCGACATCTCCGGCGAGCAGTTTTTTTGCGGCGGCCACGTAGATGTTTCCAGGCCCTACAATTCGATCGGCGCGCGGCACGGTCTTCGTTCCGAAGGCGAAAGCGGCGATGGCCTGTGCGCCCCCCATCCGGAAGACCTGATCGATGCCCAGCAGGTGCGCCGTGCCGTAAACTTCATCGACGGGCCTCGGACAAGCGATGCAAATGTTCTTCACGCCAGCAGCTTGGGCGGGAACAGCCGTCATAATGAGCGTCGACGGCAATGGATACCGGCCCGCCGGGATGTAACAGCCGACTGTGTCCAGCGGCCGGACAACCTGGCCCAGGCGGAGACCCGCGCCGAAATTGGCGGTGTATTCGCGGGGAAGTTGTTTTTCGGCGAAGCGGCGGACGTTGTTGGAAGCTACCGCTACGGCGTTGCGGAATTCAGGCTTCAGGCGCTTTGCGGCTTCGGATAGATCCTTAGCCGGCACGCGGACGGATTTGGCTTCGAGTTGGTCGAACTTGCGGGCGTATTCGAGCAGGCCTTTGTCGCCTCTGGTGCGGACCGCTTCGAGGATTGGGCGGACCGCGGCTTCGGCTTCGGTCAGGCGCGCTGACCGGCGTGCCAGCAGGCGGCCGATTTGTTTCGAGTTCAGGATGCGGATCATTTTTTAAGTAAAGGCACCGGCGGCCAAGACCGCCGGTGTTACATGACTATTTTGTTCAAGGGATATTCGACGATACCTTCGGCGCCGGCTTGTTTGAGGCGGGGGATGATGGTCCGCACTGTCGATTCATCCAGAATCGTATTGACCGCCAGCCATTCGCCGTCGCTGAGATGAGACACCGTGGGGCGCTTCAGCGCGGGCAAGACCTGAATGACCGCATCCAGATTGTTGCAGTGGACGTTCAGCATCAGCCCGACTTTCCCAAGCGCCGCGATCGCACCGTCGAGGAGCAGCTTCAGATCCTCCAGCTTTTGGCGCTTCCACGCATCCGCCCACGATGCTTTGTTCGCGATCAACTGCGTGTTCGATTCGAGGACGGTCTCGACGATACGAAGCTTGTTGGCCCGCAAAGACGAACCCGTTTCGGTGACCTCGACAATCGCATCGGCGAGCACCGGCGGCTTCACTTCGGTCGCGCCCCAGCTGAATTCGACTTTGGCGGTGACGCCGTTGCGCTCGAGATAACGTTTCGTTGTCGCCACCAGTTCGGTCGCGATCGTCCTGCCTTCGAGGTCGCGGACGGATTGGAACGAACTCGATTCGGGCACGGCGAGGACCCAGCGCACCTTGCCGAAACTCTGCTTGGCGTAGACGAGATCGGCGACGGCATGAACGTCCGCGCCGACTTCTTCCACCCAATCGAGCCCGGTGAGACCGGCGTCGAGAATGCCGTCTTCCACGTAGCGCGCCATTTCCTGCGCGCGGATGAGCATGCACTCCATGTCGGGATCGTCGATAGCCGGGAAATAGGAGCGCGAGTTGGTGGTGATGTTGAAGCCGGCGCGGCGGAAGAGATCGACCGTCGCGTTCTCGAGGCTTCCTTTGGGAATGCCAAGTTTCAAAGTCACGATTTGCCTCCGTAGACCGCGGCGGGATCGTAGGTGCGCGGCTCGCTCTCGATCCAGACGTCACCATCCAATTTGCGATAAAAGCAGCTTTCGTAGCCGTTGTGGCAGACGCCGGGGCCGAGCGATTCGACTTTGATGAGCAGCGTGTCGTCGTCGCAATCGATGGAAATTTCGCGGACGACGAGGCGATGGCCGGAGCTTTCGCCTTTCATCCACAACTTGTTTCGCGAGCGGCTGTAGAAGGTGACGAAGCCGGTGTCGCAGGTTTTGCGGAAGGCTTCATCGTTCATGAAGCCCACCATGAGGACGCGATTGGATGCCGCGTCCTGTATGACGGCCGGAATCAGACCGTCGAGTTTGCTGTAATCGAGACTCATGTTGAGCGCTTTTTATAACCTCAGCCCGCTGTTTGTTTCATGCGTAACCGGACAGGGTGGAATAAAAAAGCCCGCCGATCCTGCGGCGGGCGTCCTTTCGTTTGACTCTACAAAATCGAATTAAGCCAGGAGCCGCCACACAGTTTTGAAAGCCGCACAACGGACTTGCGCCTGTGCGGCCGTCATGATCGCCCGATGATGATGATGGTGATGCCGGGCGGCGGGGATCGCTGACATAAGCCACTAGTGTATCAAGGGGCCTGGCGCGGATCCAAATCAGGGCGCTACCCGGGATTGCGGGGGCGGCAGCGCCGTGCCGGCGCGAGGTCGAATTGGGTTCATTTGGGGAAAACATCTCTATCTGAAAAGGCCGAAGGCGGCTCGGATGAACACGGATTAAAATGGATAAAGCTCCGTAGTATGTTCAACACTGCCGAAGCGGGTGCGCAGGACGTTAATAACTACAGCGTGCCACGCGAAGGTATCGGGAGGGCCGTAGAGATCCCGGATCTGATCGCTGGACTTTACCACTTCATCTATCAGAACCTGATTCCGACTCTCGATACTGACCGACGCAAAGCGGCGGCGATTCTATGTCTGCCGCTCAATGCGAAACATCTGATCACTGGCATCAATAGCCTGTATCGCCTCTATGCCAGCCAGACATTCCGCGAGGTACGGAGTGCCGTGGAAGCCGCCGCCATGGCGAATATGATCATTCACGACGCCAAGGCATACGCCGCCTTTGCGAATGACAGATCCGGCGCTGAAGCTGCCAGAGCAGAGGCCGGAAACTATTTCTTCCAAGAAATCTATTCGGCAGGGTCAACCCTTATCTATTGAGGCTCCAGGATCACTACAAAGTCGCGTCCGAAAAGAGCGCATACCAACCGGATGAGTTCGATGCGGCACATCATGACGCAGCCAATGGCTGATGAAAGCGTCTTCTCTCTGATCGAAATAATGCCGCAAAATGCAGATATCGAGGTCAAGACCTATGTCCACTGGACGTGCCTTGTCCATATGGACATACTGGATACCGTTCAGTGAGTTGGGCGTAACCGGGCGCCGGCAAGTGGCAGCGCGAGCAGACTGCGGCCGAACCCTTGCGGGGCCGCACGGCGACTTCGACGCTCTTCTTGTCGGCACCGAATTGGGCGTGCTGGTAGACAAAACTCCGGAAATGATGGCAGCGGTTTAAGATCGTGATCAGTTCCATGGCGCGAAGGTGGACGGCGGCGAAACCTCTACCATAAAGCGCTCCGAGGCCGACTTCGCGTTTCCGCGCCGATAAGCAGGGGCCGCGGAATGGGTAAAACTGGGCGACTGTCGCGTGTGATCGAAGCCGCTGTTCGAGCTTACAAAACCCTTTGTGCTAACCGGCCGAGTATGGCTGCCGTCCAATGGCAGGAGGATTCCGATCATGAGGCCGTCCATACCGCCTATTTATAGCCGCTTCTCCGGACCAGCGGCGATGTCTTGGATCGCGGGGTTCGCAGTCCTGTGTCTGACTGTTCCGGGCGGGCTCGGCCAATCCGCGCCGGAATTCGAAGTGGCATCGGTAAAGCCACAGGCTCCGGGGGGTTCCCCACACGTCTCAATTGCGGGCGACCCTGGACGACTCACCCTTACGAACATCACCGTTCGCGGCCTGATTCGGGAAGCCTACGGCCTTAAGATCTATCCGCCCTCACGTGGACCGGACGCGCTCTCCACTGATCGGTACGACGTGATCGCGAAAGTGCCTCCTGACGCTTCCAAAGAGCAGAGGATGCTCATGCTACAGAGGCTGCTCGCGGAGAGGTTTAAGCTCGTCGTCCATCGCGAAACGAAAGAACTACCTATATATCGGCTGGTAACAGGGAAGGATAAACCAAAACTTCGTGCAGTGGAGGACGATGGAAGTGTTCCTGAAACCAGCAGTGGAGATGGCCATCAGATCAAGGCGCACCACATTTCCATGAAGTTGCTGGCAGCCACCCTTCAGGGCTGGATCGGCGATACAGTTGTCGACGCAACTGGATTGACCGGACTGTATGACCTCAATCTGGACTTCAACTTCGACGAAAGTATTTCGTCTGAAGGCCCCACAATTTTCGAAGCTGTGCAGCGGCAACTCGGGCTCAAGCTGGAGGCGGGAAAACGGCCAGGTGAAGTCGTCGTTATCGACCACGCCGAGAAGCCCTCTGTGAACTAAAGCACTGCCCAGCTAAAGAGAGATAGCCCTCAGCCGACAGTTTGTGCTAATTTGCACCCGACTTGGCCGGAACAGCGCGGAGATGTGTCTCTCGAGGTCGCTTCGCTACGGGAGCCCGACCTTCCCGGTACCATTCGACCGTATCAGTGACCCACAGATTCCTCCGACGAGGCCGAATTTTAATGGTCAGTTCACCAACAATCCGGGTCGCACCTAACAATATGACGGTTTTCCATATCATCCCACGTCATGAATGATAAAGGACGCTACCGTCAATCGCGCGTCAGACCGTTGGTTTCCTGCGCTCGCGGAGCCGGCGCTCCCCCGGACCGCGTGCGATCGACGTCATAGATGTCGCGCGGCCCAAGTCTTGACGGTACGAATGTGCGCAGGGCAATTCGCCAACCATCCCGCGTCTTGACGTACTCGTCTTCATAATGGCCGCCGCCCAGGATGGCGCCCGCATTGCCGTTTTCGCCCACCTCGATCCAGACGAGATAAACGCGGCCGGTCGCCGCCCCGCGCGACGGCTGGATGATGTAGTTGGTCAAATACTCGCGAACAAACGCAGGACCACGGTGGGTGAGATCGCCTACTGCAAACGCGGCGAGCTGCGTGCGTCCCTTAATTTCGGCCGGCAGGGCTGTTTTCGCGATGAACGCTCCGTCCGCCGTAAAGAGCTGCGCGTAGGCGGCACCTCGATAGGCAGCGCTGTCAAGCGCGTACGCGGACCGTGCGATGAGTTGCTGGATCGCGATGGTATCGGCCGCCGAAAGCGAACTCGCAGGTGCAGCGACGGCGGCCGTTCCGGCAACCTGTGCGGCAGATGCCGCGGGCGGCGTCGCCACAGTCTGATCCCGCGGTCCCGACCGCGGCGGAAAGAGCCGGCGCGTCTTGATGCGCCAGCCTTGCGGCGTCTTCACGTACGTGTCTTCGTAGTGGCCGCCGAGAAACAACGAGCTCGCTTTGCCGTTCAAGCCGTTGTCGATGACGGCGAGATATTCCCTGCCTTTTGCGCCGCCGGGCATAGGTTCGATCACGTGATTCGTCAGGTAGTGACGCACAAAGTCCGGACCGCGGGGCTGAATCTGCCCGAGCCGGACCAGCTGGTCGTGCCCCGTGGCACCCGCGAACGAGGCGTCCGCGGTGTACAGTCCTGCGTATGCCTCGCCGTTCTCGCCCTTGCCATAGCCCGAGTCGAGCGCGTGGCCATAGCTGGCGACCAACTGTGCGATCTCGAGATAGTCCGTTGCCGAGAGCGACGATTGCTGCGTCGGCGCGACGAAGTTTGCGGCCGGCGCGAGGGGCGCGAGCGTGTCGATCGGCGTGGTGTCACTTGGAATGCCCGGCGGCGCCAACGGCGCGGGATCGGCGCCACTCGTCGAAGGAATGAAATCACGCTTCCTGAATCGCCAGCCTACCGGCGTCTTGACATAGACATCTTCATAATGTCCACCGGTCCGTGCGAGTTCGCCGGCTTTCCGGCCCACGATGTCCCACCCGTTCGCCGGCCCAGTGCCCGCTCCGCCACCAGTACCGCCGGTGGCCTGAGCCGGCGCGATGCCCCAATTGAACTCTATGAGGTATGCCTTGCCGATCGCGCCATCCGGCGTCGGCTCGATGACGTGATTCATGATGTAGTGCACGGTGTTGTCCGGACCCAGACGCGGACCGCGCGCGAGCGCCGCAAGCCGCTCCCGCCCTTTCGCATACGGCCGCATGAACTCACCGTCCGGGACAAACAAATCGGCGTAGTCGTATCCGTTGTTGCTGCCCGTGTCGAGAGCGAACGCGTACCGGTTGACGAGCTGACGGATTTCGATGTAGTCCATCGGCGTCAGCGTCAGCGCCTTCACCCTGGGTTTCACTTGTCCGCTTGCTGTGCCGATTGTGGCGCCGATTGTGGTGACAACGAGTGCTGCGAGCGCCACCGCGGGAACGACAGACCTGGCGGCCTGCAATACGCGTGTTGACATATTAATACTCCTACTTGTTCACGTTGTGCGCCGGCACGATCCCGGGCGCCTTCAACTGAATCGTGTAGACGGAATCGCACCCCGCCATGAACAGGGTCCTGCCATCCGGACCGCCGAATGCGACGTTTGTTGCGCAGATCTGCCTCTTGGGCTCGCCGCCGTAGATGGGCAGATTGATGGTGCCGAGCAGCCTGCCCTCAGGCGAAGTGATGCGGATGATGCCGGGGCCGGCCCCGCCGGTCGAAAACACATTGCCCGCCATGTCGGTCTTCTCGCCGTCACCGATGCCGACGCCTTCGGTAAAGACGGTAAATGAGCCCAGCGTACCATCGGATCCGACGGCATATCGCCGCATCTGACGATTTGCAGTGGACAGGTACATCCACTTACCATCAGGCGACAGCGCAATACCGTTCGGAGTACCACCGAGATCCGCGCCACTCAGCACGAGCGTCGTCTTGCCTTCCGCAATCCGGTAGATGCCATTCTGCAACTGCTTGTCGGGATTTTTGCCGCCGTCGCGCAGGCCGAAATCGTTGTCCGTAACATAGACCGCATCGTCCGCCGCGATCGCGATGTCGTTCGGGCCGCTGAACCTGCGGCCGTCCATTCCGCCGGACAACACCGTATGCGTGCCGTCCTTCTCCAGGCGCATCACTTGTCTATCGTTGTCGGCGCACCAGATCACGCGGCCCTGGTGATCCATGCCCGTGCAGGACGGACCGATCAGAAGCACGTGACTGCGACCGGAACGAGTCTGCGCGCCGACATGCTCAGGATCATTGCCGGTATAACCAGCCCTCTCCATGAAGACGGAGATCTGCTTTTGTGGCGTGACCTTGTAGAGGACATTGTCAAGCAGTCCTGCAAAAATCCAGTAGCCACTGGGCGCTTCGGCGATCCACAACCCGGCTTCGGTGAGACCAAAGCCGCGCCCAAGTTCCACCAGCTTCGCTCCCGGCGAGATGATGTTGTCGAGGGCAGGATCGCTCCTCGTGATCGAAAAAGGCTTGGCCGGAGGTGAAGGACCGTCGCCGCGCATCTGAGGAACCGCGGGGCCGCGCTGTGCCTGCCCGTGCGCAACCGCCACAATGATCATGGCAGGCAGAATGGCGTTGGACCAGGAGGGCGTCTTCATTGTGTCGTCCTTCGTATGACCGAATTCAATTCCTGGAGGCTGCGTTCTCCAGCATGGCACGAATCGCGGCCGCGCTGGCGGGTACAGCCTGAGGACCACCGCCCCGACCTCTGCCCGGCTCCCGCTGCAGGATTCTCTGGTGCAGTGGGATTGCCGGCTTGAGCGCAGGGGGTCGGGCGTTCAAATCGCCTCGCCCCGACCAATTTTTGTAGCTGTCGGGAGCCTCCACGGGTCAGCTTACCTGCTGACTTGGATACTGCTTCCAACTCCGCCGCCACGACCGGGACGAGCGCCGCCACCGTTAGAGACAAGCTTTACCCAAAGTGTGCCTTCTCCGCGGTAGTACGAGGTGCTGCCGGCGCTGCGCAGTGCATCCATGCTGGTTTGTGCCGTGCCCGTGGCTGCGCTGGAGTATCCCGGTAATTCGACGATAACCCACGAGCCGTTGTCCAGCTCCCTTACGCTAAGGGAGAGGGAGGGCGCTTCGCTTTCCGCCCGGATTTCGGTACCGGCGAGTACCGTGGTGTCCCCGCTGACGTTTAACTTTCTGCCATTGCGAACGAGAACGACCGGTGGTGGTGCAGGGCCTCTACCGAAACCGCCTCTACCGCCAAGTCCGCCTCGACCTCCAGCAGCACCCGGACCCCCGGCAGCAACCGGACCGCCAGCTGCGACAGGACCGCCAGGACCACCAGAACCTCCGGCAGCGCCAGGACCCGCGCCAAAGCCACCTCCGGCCCCGCCGGCGGTAATCCCCATGCGCCCCATATCGCCCTTACACACGGCAGCGTTCCAGTCCGGCTTGATTTGACAGTGTTCAGGATCGTCCGCGATCCCGTTGTCAATCACGATATAGGAATCGGGGACGCCGCCGACGGACCCGTCGATATCGTGGAACACCGCGCCATTCCAGCCTGAAAAACGTCCGAATTCACCGGAGAAGGACCAGCGGCGATCCTGCTCCGGCGGGAAATACACCGGCTTGGCGTTTTCGAATTTCAGGCCTTGGACATCGTTGTTGGTGCTGATGGGAAAGCTGGTGTACAGCAGGTAAGAGATGGCTCCGGTCTTGCGGGTGGCATTGTCCACAAAATTGACGAACCTGGTATTGATCACATGGTGCGTGAAGTCGTAGTATTCGAAGCCACGGATCGGGTAATCCGCGTCCGTGCGAGGCATGGTTCGACCATACGCGATTTCCGCTTCGGTTTTAGGGTTGCCTTGATTGTCGGTTTCGCCCACGAACAGGGAGTCCTCGACTTTCGAGGTAAAGTCGCCGTGGTACGGAGCCACACCAGGGTACGCATGTGTGTAGCCGATACCGCTGTCGGCCAGTTTCAGGCCCTTGAACACATGATTCTCGCCACGGGCCCAGATGGCAGCGCCGCTGTTCTTGTAGCTGGTGAAGTCTTTGATCACCGTTTCCAGCCTCGCGCTGTTGGTGTCGCCGGGATCCGCATAGGGCAGATGCGTGTTCCCGCCAAGGTTGAATTTACCCTGTACATTGGGGCCGCGATCGAACATCAGCCCGTCGACATCGGAGTGGGAGACGTTGCCGGAAAACTCCTTCAGTTGCATCCGACGGGGCCAGGTAGCCTTACTGACCTCCGTGCCTTCAAACTTACCCGTTGGATGTTCCGGGAAAGCCATCCAGAAGCCTGTTGCCTCGGAACCCGCGGACACATTCCCGCGGTAAGTATTGTCGGGGTTCGTGATCCAGAAGGTGGACGCAGTGTTGTCGGATGGAATCAACTGATCGGTGGCATTTTGACCGGCCCCTGAGCCGTTAAGGGCGTTGGTCGAATTACACGGTCTGGTGGGATTGCACCTGGTCAGGATCCCCAAGTTTCCAATGTACTGGTTCCCGTGTTCCACGCCATCTTCGAGGAAGTAGCAGTGACCGATGTTGTTGTACGCCACATTGTTTTCAACCCGTACATTGTTGGTCCCATGTACCGTCACGCAGCGGCTGTAAGTGTCGTGAATCGCGGAGTTCTCAATGTATTGCCCCTGCGTATCGCCAACCAGATGCCAATGAATCGGATAGCGCGCAAGGTTCTCGTGCTGCCCCATTCGAAAGAACTCGACACCGGAGACTTTCATGGTTGAGCCGGCCATCGCCATCACATGCCCGCCACTGAACGATTGCTCTGCGTCGGCGGAAGCCTGGATACGGATATTGCGCGACAACATACCGACTTCGCCACGCTCATCCACGCCGAAGGTGACTTGGCCGTAGTGCATAAACTGAAGTTTCCGATCCAGCGTAATCACTTTTCCGGAGACGCTGGAGATGGTTCGCTGCTCTGCCTGGTGGGGATCGAAATCCGTTGACGCGACAACAATTACGTCGCCTTTTTTCCAGTCGCCGGCATTCAGGACTTCGATCATGTCGCTCCCCGCGGCGGCTGTCTTTGCCAGGTTGGTCCAGGAGTCTTTCCGATTACCGTGCAGGCTCAGGGTTCCGCCCATGAGCATGATCCCGCGGTCACCCATTGTTTCAATGTCTTCACCCGGGACGTTATTCGTCAGGGTAATGGTCGCATTGCGCGTGTGGGGTTTCGTTTCACTGCCAATCTCCAACTCCCCGTGCACCATGATCCACTCGGTGGTCAGTTCAAGGTCCTTCTTATCTGTGAAGCTCAGTTTGCCGTTGATCTTCAACCCGTGCAGCGGCGGCGG
>Ga0209167_10000475_pt1 | contig 29161 bp, 34 predicted proteins | sample Coa_R1_9_FD_187154 | JGI IMG/M metagenome (GOLD analysis project Ga0209167, IMG submission 187154) | Surface soil microbial communities from Centralia Pennsylvania, which are recovering from an underground coalmine fire - Coalmine... | ecosystem: Environmental > Terrestrial > Soil >...
TGCAGGATGGATTTCCGCAGGTCACGTAGCGCTCCATCAGCGAACCTCGCAGAATCTCGGCAACCGGCGGAAGTTTCGTCAGTCCCAGCCTGCGCTGGCGCAGGGCCAGCTCAGAAAGGCGGCTCAGCTCATTGCTTGCCTTCACCTAACTGCAAGTTTAAGGCAAAAACCACACTTTGCAACACTTGCGAATCTCCGGGCGTGCGAATCTCCCCTACCTCACTGATTCAACGGGAAATATAGTTGTCGTGCGAAGTTGCTGGGTACAGGACTATTTGCATCCGGCAGCGCGCCTGGTGCATCCTACGAGAGCATGAACCTCTTTTCTCCTATGACGCTGGGCGACTATTCGCTTCGTAACCGGATAGTTATGGCGCCCATGACACGATCCCGCGCCGATGCGCAGGGAGTCCCCTCCGAGCTGGCCGTGGAATACTACGGTTCGCGTGCGGAGGCCGGCCTGATCATTACTGAAGGCACCGGCCCGAGTGCGTCGGGCATGGGGTACCCGCGAACGCCGGGGATTTACACCCCGGCCCAGATCGCCGCCTGGCGCAAGGTCACCGATGCCGTGCATGCGCGCGGCGGCAGGACTTTTCTTCAGTTCATGCATGTCGGGCGGATCGCGCACTCGGCGAACCGCAGCATCCCCGGTCCGCCGGTGGCGCCCTCGGCGATACGCGCGGAAGGCCAGATGTGGACCGATGCCCAAGGCATGCAGCCGTTCGATCTTCCACATGCGTTGGAGCTTTCCGAGATTCCCGCTGTAATTGAAGAATACGCACAGGCCACGCGGAATGCGCTGGCGGCGGGCTTCGATGGCGTGGAATTGCACTCGGCATCGGGCTACCTGCCTAACCAGTTCCTGAGCCCCAACTCCAATACGCGTACCGACGCCTATGGCGGCTCGATAGAGAATCGAATTCGTTTCGCGGTGGAAGCGCTTACGGCGATGATCGCCGCGGCCGGGTCGCCTGGGAAAGTGGGCATGAAAGTCAGCCCGGGTATGGCGTTTAACGACATCAAGCACGAGGACCCTCTGCCGACGTATGTCGCGCTCGCCAAGGCCGTTACCCAGCTTCGACCTGCCTATCTGCACGTCATGCGTGCGGGTGTCGGAGCGGAGACGGCGCTGCGGGAGGTTTTTCCGGGAACGCTGCTGGTGGGAGGCGGTTTCAAGAAAGAGGAAGCCAACCAGTTCATTGAGGAAGGCCGCGCCGACGCGATCGTCTTCGGTTCAACCTACGTCGCCAATCCGGATCTGGTGACGCGGCTGGAGCGCGACGCACCGCTGAATGCGCCCGATCCCCCGACTTTCTTCTCAGCTGGCCCTAAAGGCTATACCGACTATCCGACGCTGGCCCAAGCCGCGGGCGCCTGAATTAGTCCACCCTGTTTTCTGCAATAATCTGTGGGGCGGACTCCCCAGTCCGCGGCCGACGCCCCGTCGGCCCCTGGCCGCCCCACGGTGTACACTGAGCCGACGTTCCCAGTGGCACATGAGCAACGATTCCCCCTCGCAGCCCATTCCGCAGGCCACGTTCACCATGTCGCCGGCTTTCGGCGGCTCGACGAATCCGATCCCGGATGTCATCGGCCATTACCGCATTATTCGTCTGCTCGGCGAAGGCGGCATGGGTGCGGTGTATGAAGCCGAGCAGGAAACTCCTCGCCGCACGGTAGCTCTAAAGATCATCAAGCCGGGCTACGGCAGCCCCGCACACCTGCGGCGATTCGAGCAGGAAGCCCATGCGCTGGGGCGTTTACAGCATCCCGGCATCGCGCAAATGTACGAAGCCGGCACCGCCGACACCGGCTGGGGCGTGCAGCCGTACTTTGCCATGGAGTTCATCCGCGGCAAGACGCTGCGCGAGTATGCTCGCGATCTGAATCTCACCATCGAACAGCGCTTGGAACTGGTGGCGAGGATTGCGGAAGCGGTGCACCACGCCCACCAGCGCGGTCTGATTCACCGCGATCTCAAGCCCGGCAATATCGTCGTGGATGAGACCGGGCAGCCCAAGATTCTCGACTTCGGCGTGGCGCGCCTCACCGACAGCGATATCGAGGCCACGCGCCAGACCGATATGGGCCAGTTGCTGGGCACACTGGCTTACATGAGTCCCGAGCAGGTTTTGGCCGACCCGCAGGAGCTCAACACATGCAGTGACGTCTACGCGCTGGGGGTGATGCTCTATGAACTGCTGGCCGGACATCTGCCTTACGAAATCAACCGTACGCAAATCCATGACGCCATACAGACGATTCGAGACACGGATCCGGCCCGGCTCAGCTCGGCATGTTCTTCGCATCACCCTGCGCTTCGCTGCCGAGGGTCCGGCCGCTCATGAAGGTGGCGAGCATGCGCCGCTGGTCCCCATTGAGGCTCGCGCCCTGGGTTTTCATGACGCCGGTGGTCAAAGCTTCATAGATATATTCGGTGGACATTTTCCGGATAGTGGCGGGCAAGGGCGCGCGCTCCACAGCCGGATTGCCATCGCAGGTCATGCATTGGGTCTGGAAAACGGCGAAGCCCGATTCGGTTCCGGCCGAGCCTTGCTGAGCCGGCGCCTGCGCGAGCGCGGTGGAAAGCACGGTGAACATCAGGGCAATTGCGGGTGATCGTTGGAGCATGGTTTTATCGGCCCGGCGACGCCAAGGCCACGGGAAGCGGCCAATTCCCGTCATACAGAGGCCAGTTGGGTACCGGCGCTTCCGGGCTGGGACAGAACATCGCCGAATAAATACTGCGGATTTTGTAGTTCTCGATGGCGAACCATTCGCTGAACGCGTTGCGCCGCGTCGGGGTGCCGGGTTTTCGCAGGAACACAGCCGGATGTCACCGCCGGATTGACGGCGGACGCACAGGAACGGTAAATTGGAGTTATTACCTTCCTTTAGTCCCCATCGTCTAGAGGCCCAGGACATCGCCCTTTCACGGCGGTAACGGGGGTTCGAATCCCCCTGGGGACGCCAATTTGTTTCAATAGTTTGGCATCAGTTCCCTTCGGCCCTTCAAGTAACACATTGACGCGTTCCGGCGCCCGGCGAGGGTCAGGGCGTCCAGGCGCCTTCTTTGACCCAACCGCTGTTTTGCCCGCTGTAACCGGCGTCGTAAAGGTACACATTCCGCGGGCCTGCAAATGTGCCGCTGAAACTCAGCGCGACATTCAGGGTCACGTCATTACCCGAACTCGTGACTGAGCTCGATGCGGCATTCAGTGTGCATTGGCTGCTGGAAACCGTTCCGGCCAACCCGGGTGTCAGCGCGGGCACGATCCAGACGCCCGCATCGTTGGCGAGATACAAATGGTTTCCCTGCGGCTGGTAATAAAGGTAGCAGGCATGGGCGCCGCTTTGGCTGGTGTTGATCTGCAGCAGTATCTCATTCAGGTCGGCCGCACCGTTGGGATCCGAATAGACCGCGTGCAGCGTAACGGATGTTCCGCCACCTGATTTTGGCGAAAGCGACACCACGGACGGCGGCCCGGCGCTCGCTTTTGGCGTCCACTCGCCTTCCCTGATCCACCCGCTGTTCTGCCCACTATACCCGGCCGCGTACAAGTAGACGTTTTTGGCGCCGACAAACGTGCCGGTGAAGCTCAGCGCGAGATCCAGCGTCAGATTGTTGCCCGCAGCGGCAACCGAGCTGGATCCGGCGTTCAGCGTACATTGGCCGTTGGAGGCCGCCCCGGCTTCCCCGGGTGTCAGCGAAGGCGTTACCCATCCGTTGCCGGCGTTGTTGGAAAGGTACAAACGGTTTGCATGAACCTGGTAATTCACGTAGCACGCATCAGCACCTCCGAGGCTGGTGTTCATCAGCAACAGCGCTTCGCTCAAATCGCCCGCGCCGTTGGGATCGGAATAGACGGCCTTGAAGGTGACAGGCGTCCCCAGGCCCGCGTTCGGCGCGATTGACACGATGGCCGGGGGCCCGGCGTCCGGGTTTGGCGTCCATGTACCCTCTTTCGTCCATCCGGGGCTGTGTCCGCTGATGTCGGCAACGTAAACGTACAGGTTCCGCGAAGCGGCGAACGTGCCACTGAAGGTCAGCGCAACAGTCAGGGTCAGGTTGTTGCCCGCCATGCTCACCGAGCTGTGAGACGCAGACACTGTACACTGGCTGTTCGACAGGTCCCCCGCCAAACTTCCCGGATGCACCCCCTGACCCGAAAAAAGACCGGTGTCGCCGGCGAGTCGCAACAGGGTTGATGGCCTATAGTCCACGTAGCAACCATGGCCGCCTGTCACGCTCGTGTTCATCAGTAATCCAAGGTCCGCCAGATCGGCCCAACCGTAGGGATCCGCAACGACCATCCTGAACGTTACCGACGTCCCGGCGCCCACAGCCGGAGAAAGCGACACTAAGGACGGCTCACCCGATCGAAACACGAAGATGGAGAGCGGCTGAGGCGCCGTGGTTTGCCCGACGCTGTCCTGCGCCGTCACCGTGAACCGGAACGGAGCGTTGTACGGAGATAGGCTCGCTGACGCGGGTGTGCCGGAAATCTGTCCCGTCGCCGGGTTCAGCGTCAACAACGAAGGCAACGCGCCCGCCGTCACGGTCCAGTTGCCGTAGGGCGGCGTTCCGCCACTCACCAACACATCCTCGCTGTAAAGCTTTCCCACCGTGCCGTTAGGCAGGGTTTTCGTGGTGATGACCGGGGGAGTCGTAGGCGCTTCGGACACAATAAACTCGAACCCGCCATCCGAGAACGGGTTTCCGGCATAGACGAAGCTCGTGAGAATCGCGACGCCAAAGGCCGGCGAGATTCCCGCCATTGCAGCCGGCGATGCGGTGCTCTCGAACGAGAATCCCGTTAACGATCCTCCGGCTGCCAGCCCCGCGCCTGTGCCGGCCACCCACTGGATCGCATATCCCTGACCAAAACCTCCGCCGCCGGTAATATTGGCCATCCAGGACGCCGGCGAAGTGATATGGGTGGGGACGGCGGGCATGAAGTTTTCCCCGGGTACCCATCCGAACCAGAAAGTACCCAAGTTCGTGGTACCGATATCGTCGAGCACCAGATCGTACTTCCATGTGTTTGAGGTCAATTGAGTCGACGAGATCGTGGCTTTGGCCATCTCAGCGGCATAGATGGAAGAAATGGATCCGGCCACCGCCAGCGCAGGAAAGAGCAGGGTTCGAAAACAAGTCGCGAATCTCATGTGCAAAGCGATGCTACCAATCCGGGCATCGCGATTCATAGGGATTTCCCCGACGAATTGCAGATTTTACAGCTAATTTACCTCCTGCTCACAATCCGGCCGCGCGCAGGATTGGTTGCGCCGAAAGGGCCAATTTGCGCCGGGTCAATGACACCAACGTTCGGGTCGAGTCCCCCTGGGGACGCCAATTTCCTAAGGTTTCAAAACCTGCGCGAAAAAGTCCAGCGCGCGTGGATCGTTCGATTGGCCGAGCCAGAACATGGCCTTCTTTCGCACTGCCGGGTCGGGGTTATTTTTCGCCACATTGATGAGCAGTGGAACGCCCTGATCCGGCGGCAGTTGCTGCAGCGCGAACACGGCCTGCTCCTTCACCGTGCGGTCGGGATCGTTCAGGACGGCGTTGCTGATCACATCCAGCGCCTGCTTGTTCGCGGCTTTCTGAGCCAGCCAGAAAAGTGCCTTACCGCGCACCTGCCCGTTCTTGTCATTCTTTGCTGCGTCGATCACCGCCGCTATACCTGCCGGTTCCCTGCTCTGCGATAGCGCGAAGATCACCTGCTCCCGCACCTTCTGACTTGAGTCGTTCGCGAGCATGCGCCTCAACACATCCACGCCGTGCCCGCCGCGCGAATTTCCAAGCCAGAATGCGGCCTTCTCGCGAACCCTTTCCGGCTGGCTGGGCGCGACGAAATCGTCGAGCGCCCGGTCGGCCGCCGGACCGGCATGCATGCTGACGGCAAGGATTGCGGAATCGGCATGATTGCCGATGATCTGGGTCTTCAGCCAGTTCACGCTTTCGGCGGGCGGCACTGCGTTGATCCAGTAAAAAGGCAGGCCCCCGGCGTCCAACCGGCAGTCGAGCGACGCAACACGCATCTGGTCAACCTGCGCATTCTCCATTCGGATCAAAACGACGAGCGATGTTGGTCCCTCCAGTCTTACCGGCGTGCCTGCGGCGAGTTCGTTCCGGCCGTTCCCGTTCCAGCACATATCGCCGTGCTGACCGGGAATCATCGGCTCCGACCATGTGGCCCAGAATGGACCGGCGCCGAACGACGTCAACTGAGAGGCGAGAGAGCCCGCGAATATCCGGGTTTCGAGTTTGGCATTCTCGACCTGCGGTTGCTGGGTCCAGACACAAACGGTTGACGCGACTGTGGACGCGACTGCCAGGATCGCGGTCTTCATTTCAGAAGCTCCATCATGTAATCGGTGGCTTCCTTGCTGTGCATCATCGCCAGACGCTGGACGATGGATCTCTTCATCGCGGGATCGGATTCCTTCCGCGCCAGGTCGACCAGCGCCTTTGCATCATTGTGCATGAACAACCCGTCAATGACCGCTCTCTTCGCCTTCGGATCGCCGTCGGATGCGTAGAGCTGAAGCAGTTGGTCAGTTGCGCCCATGATGCCGAGTTGCCTGATCACGTCGGCGCGCAGATCCCCATCCTTCTCGTTCTTCGCAAGAGTGAACAGAGGCTCTCTGCCATTCGAAATCATCAATGCCTGGATGACCTGCCTCTTCACGCTCATGTCGTTCGATGCGTTGTAGATACTTACAAGTTGTTGCCGCGCATCGTTGGTGCCCGACATCCCCATATACCGGATGGCCCGCATCTGAAGATCCGGATTTCCGGCGCCTTTGGCGTATTGAGCCAGAATCTGCTGCGCGCGCGACGACTGGCTTTGCGTGAGGACAAACATGGCGCGGTCCTTCACAGCCGGCGTGCTGTTGCCCTGAAGGAGCCCCTCCAGAAGAGGCATGGCGCGAGCGGGATCGGCGCCCATCAGGCTATTGATCGCCATGAGCTTAAGGTCCTCGTTAGTTTCCTGCGCGGGCGACGCGGCTTGCCCGGAACCCTGCTTCACCTCGGCCTCCAGGGCCTGCGCGTCATTCAGCCAGCGGCTGTTGGGGTGATCGCGGAGCAGCACGGCCAGCGCCGCCAGCGCCTCGTCGCGGCGCCCCTGGCGGTTGAGAGCGTACGCCTTCCAGTAGAGGGCCCCGTCGGCGCGGTCCGACTTACTGTTAATGACGGCATCGAATCTGCGCACTGCTTCGTCGTATTTGTGGTCGTCGAGCGCGCGCGTGCCGTTATCGTAGTCGGTATCGAATTTGCCTGAACTTCCCCGGCCCTGGAAGAGCATGCCGGCATGACTCAGCACCATGTCCACGTGACCTTTGGCGAGATCCGCCTGCATCTGAGCCAGATCCTTTTGCAGATCGAGATCTGGTGCGAGTTGCGCGAAGGCCGGTGCGATGTTGAGCACTGCGGTGAGCGCCGCCGCGACAAGAAATTGTTTCCATGGAGTCATAATTTTTGTCCTCGTGTTCGTAGATTCGATTCGATGATTTTTACTTTGAAAAGCAGGGAGCCGGAACCAATGCGCTGTTGCAGTTCCCGCAGTACGTTCGGGCTCACGGAGTCGGAGGAGTTCGCGACCTCGATAAGGAAGCGCTCCACCTCGTCGAGGAATGTCAGGGTCGGGTTGTCTCCCTGACGGGCCAGCGTCTGCCGCATCAGCCGGCCCTCTTCAACCAGGTCCTGCGCGCGGCCTCGCTCTACGGTGAAATTCAGTAAACCGGGATCGCCGGCATTTGAAATTTCCGTCAGCAGCATTTCGGCGCGGTTCAGATGGTCAGCCAATGAGATTTCGAGAATGCGCTCACGGGCCTGATTGGAAAGCCCGGCCATGGCCGAGTTAAACTCAGATGCCGTCTGCGGCGCGCTCGACTGTCTCCCGAGAAGGAAGACCGCTATCAGCACCGCGGCCGCTGCGGCCAACCCGATCCACACACGCGGCATGGACCAGCGGCTCGGCCGGTACTTCCATACCCTTCGCTCGAACCCGGCATCCGGTTCCGGGACACTCCACTCGTTACAGAGATCCAGCGTCTGCGCGAGCGCATCCGCGGCCGCTTTGCATTGCCCGCAATCAGCAAGATGCGCGTGGGCGCCGTAGGGGGCTCCGGGTTCACCGTAATAAATCAGGATCAGATCTTCTTCGGATAAATGTTTCATCGCATGCTCATGACCGGCTCCAGGGCTCGGCGTAGCTTCTGTACGGCTCGAAATACGCTGTGTTTGGCGGCACCCGGCTGAACGCCGAGCGATGCCGAGATTTGCTCGATGCTTAAACCTTCGTAATGCCGCAGCACGAACGCGGCGCGTTCCATCTCGCTCAGCTCGTCGAGCGCCGGGCCGAGAATCGCGGTGACCTGCGAACTCAGCGCAAGCCGCTCCGGGGACGGCGCCCCAGTGGCCAGTTGCGGCAGCGGATCGTTCCCAGTCTGCAGGTCCTGCTTCCGTTTGCGCGCCCGAATATGATCGAGTGAGCAGTTGGCGCAAATCCGGTGCAGCCAGGTCCCAAATGCCGCGCGCCCATCGAACCTGGCGATCTGTTTCCATGCCTTCAGGAAAGTCTCCTGCACCATGTCTTCCGCGTCAACTTCATTCCCGGTCATACGAAAAGCCAGGCGGAAGACAGGACGGGCGTGACGCTCCACGAGCACGCGGAACGCTTCGGGATCTCCGCGCCGCGCTTTCTCGATGGCGATTTCGTCGCCTTGGGTTATTGGGATGTGATCCACCCGGCTGTCAGATTAGACTGTTGGGGGCAATTGTGGTTAGTGAATTACTCGGCCAGCACTTTATGCACGAACTGGACCGCCATCGACCCTTCGCCCACAGCCGATGCAACCCGTTTGACGCTGCCGGCACGGATATCGCCCACCGCAAACACGCCTGGAAGGCTGGTTTCGAGCAGATACGGAGCGCGGGGCAGCGGCCAGTCGGTTCCCAGATCCTGGCCGGTCTGGACGAATTGCTTGCCGTCCAGCGCGAGGCAGCCCTTGAGCCAACTGGTATTGGGCTGCGCGCCGGTCATCAGGAACAAATGCCGGATTTCGTGGAGACCGGTCGAGCCCGTTGCCGTATCCCGCCAGCGAATACGCTCCAGCCGGGCGTTGCCTTCCAACGCCTCGACCTCGGTCCTCGGACAGAGTGTGATCTCCCGGCACGCTTCAATCCTCGAGATCAGGTATCGCGACATGGTTTCGGCCAGCCCCGGCCCGCGAACCAGCACGTGAACATGGCGGGCTTGCGTCGAAAGAAATATGGCAGCCTGGCCCGCCGAGTTTCCACCGCCCACAATCACTACCTCTTCGCCATGGCAAAGCTGGGCTTCGATGGCGGTCGCGCCGTAATAGACGCCGACGCCTTCGAATTGCGCCAGGTTGGGGACGGCGAGTTTTCGATATTGAGCTCCCCCGGCAACGATGATGCTGCGGCCCTGCACTGAAGCACCATCGTCCAGCTCGACAGTGTAGGGTGGACGAACACACTTGAGCTTGCGCGCCGACCGGGCGACGGCGATCTGAGCCCCGAATTTTTCCGCCTGCACGAACGCACGGCGCGACAGTTCCTGCCCGCTGATGCCCAGCGGAAATCCAAGATAGTTTTCGATCTTCGAACTCGACCCCGCTTGCCCACCCGGTGAATTGCTCTCGACCACCAGGACCTTCAGCCCTTCCGATGCGCCGTAAACCGCGGCAGCCAGCCCGGCTGGCCCGGCCCCAACCACAATCAGGTCGTATACGACGGCCTCATCGATTCCCTGATTGAGCCCGAAGCATTCGGCGGCTTCGGCGTTGCTTGGATTTCTGAGCACCTTCTCGCCGCGGCAGATCAGCACCGGGATTTCCTCGATGCGGAAGTGGAAGTGATCGAGAAGGCTCTGCGCGACGGTGTCATGGTCCAGATCGATATAAACGTGCGGGTGGCCGTTACGGGTCAGAAACTCGCGGAGCCGCAGGGTATCGCTCGAATGGCTGGATCCGACAAGCAGCGCGTCACCGGCGGAGTGATCGATCAGGAAGCCGCGGCGAAGCAGGAACGCCCGCAGGAACAGCTCACCAAGCGCGACATCGGTCTGCATGACGCGCTGCAGATTCGCTCGGCTGATCTCGAGAACCGAGCTCGCCTCGCGCGCGCGGACGCGGACCAGGCTGCGCCTTCCCGAGATCTGGTTCACTTCACCGGTGAACATGCCGCGATCGACAACTCTGAGCACGGCTTCGCCGGCAGTCGAAATACCGACGGCCTCCAGGCTGCCGTCGAGCACGACAAAAACCCCATGGGTTACGTCGCCCTGATCGTAGAGGATTTCACCCGGCTCCGCCCGCCTCTGCTGGCCGAGCGGCACGAGCCGGGCGATGTGCCCGTCGTCCAGGCGGGGGAACATGGCGTCGAATTGTTCGGGAGTTTCGGCCACGGCTTCTTCCAGAATATCGTTCTGTTAGACTGACGCCGTGCTCTTTCGGTGGTTCCTGTGCGGCGTTCTCGCGGTGTGCGCCATCGGCGCCGTAGGTGGGATTGTATTCCTTCTTACAGCCCGCGGCTTCAGCGCACGGGAAGAACCTTCGGCAGTCGAGCGCTGGGTCGCGCGGCGTGTCCGGCGCGCAGCCGTACCGGCGAACGCCGCGAACAAAACCAATCCGGTTCCGAATACGCCCGAAGTACTCGCCGAGGCGCGCGCGCACTGGGCGGATCACTGCGCCTCCTGCCATGCCAACGACGGCAGCGGCGATTCTCTCATGGGCAAGCGGACGTATCCGCCGGCCCCGGATATGCGCCGGCCCGAAACGCAGCAAATGTCGGACGGCGAATTGTTCTATGTCATCCAGAACGGAGTTCGTTTGACCGCGATGCCCGCTTGGGCCAGCGCAGCGAACGATAGCTCATCTCACGACGAGCCGGACTCCTGGAAGCTGGTGCGTTTTATTCGTCATCTGCCGGACCTTACCTTCGAAGAGAAGAAGGAGATGGAGAAGCTCAATCCCAAGGGACCCGACGATCGCAAAGAAGAAGAGGAAGAAGAGAAATTTCTAAGAGGAGAAGAAGGCAATGTCCAACAAAGCGAACATCATCACCACTAAAATTCTGTCCATCGCTCTCGCGCTTGCTCCCGTCGTTTTCGCGCACGGCGGCTTCGACCACGTGATCGGGACCGTCGCTCAGGTTTCGAATAACGTCCTGACGGTGAAAACGGCCAAGGGCAATGTCGACGTGAAGCTGGATGACAAGACGGAGATCAGCAAAGGCGATCAAAAAGCTCTGAGCGCGGACCTGAAACCGGGGCTGAGGGTGATTGTCGATATACCCGAGGGCAGTAAGGACAAGATCGCGCATTCCGTCAAGATCGGGGCCGCGGGATCGGCAGCCCACGCGGAGCACGACGCGCACTAAACGGATGGGCGAAGATCTCCGTGGCAGAGTCGCACTGGTAACGGGCGCGAGCCGGGGTGCGGGACGCGCCATCGCGGCTGTATTAGGCGAGCACGGCGCAACTGTCTTCGTAACGGGCCGCAGCGTCCGCGGCCAGCCGACGATCGACAACCTGCCCGGCACAATCGAAGAATCGGCGGAAGAAGTCACACGGCGTGGCGGACTGGGAATAGCGTTACGGTGCGATCACGCGAACGAAGCCGATGTACGCGCCGTGTTTCGGAAGGTTCGCGACGACCAGGGCCGGCTCGACATTCTGGTCAACAATGCGTGGGGCGGCTACGAGGGAGAACGCCTTATGCCCGCCTACTTTTGGCAGGCGCCCCTGCGCCTTTGGGATGCAATGTTTGAGCGCGGACTCAAAGCGCACCTTTTGGCTACTTATTTTGCCATTCCCCTGATGATTGAGACTTCACGCAAACCAGGCCTTATAGTGAGCACGGTTGCGTGGGACCACGGCAAATACATCGGCAATTTCTACGACGTTGCCAAGCACTCGATTGTACGACTGCTTTGGGGCCTGGCAAAGGAGCTTCGCCAGCACCGCATCGCGACCGTGGCTTTGGCCCCCGGATTCATGCGAACCGAGAGGGTGATGTCTCATGGGGGTGGCGAGACAGAGTGGAGGAAGATCCCATGGCTCGAAAACAGTGAATCCCCCGAGTACCTCGGACGAGCGGTTGCGGCGCTGGCCGGCGACGCGCGCTTGATGCGCAAATCAGGCAAAGCATTCCATGTCGGCGAACTGTCTCGTGAACTCGGATTTACCGACACCGACGGGAGGCAGGTGCCACCGTTCATCATTCGTGAGTCATTTGTGGACATGGTGAAGAAGTTCGAGACCGATATGCTAAAATCGGAAAGTAATGGCAAGAGTCTGTGAAGTGTGCGGCAAAGGTCCGCAGTTCGGGCATAAGGTCAGCCACGCCCATAACGTGACCAACCGGCGCTGGAACGTCAATATTCAGTCGGTGCGCGCGATCGTCAATGGAGCGCATAAGCGCCTGCGCGCCTGCACATCCTGCATCCGCAACGGTAAAGTTCAGAAAGTCGCGTAAGCGGCTTACTCTGCTTTGCTCACCAGAGCTTCCACCACGGTTTTTCCTGTTTGATTTCGTCATCCGGGTCCTCGCATTCGAGGTATTGGCCGGTGAGAGTCATCCGGGGATGGGTGGTGAACAGGCGCTCGGCGACGTGCTCGCCGTACTCCGACGCAATGATCTTGTAAGGCACCCGCATATCCGGGGGACGCCATTCAGTATCGTGCGCATCGCTGGCAATGAAGTGCACCAGCCTCTGGCGCATCAGCCGCCTCGCGTTCTCGTCAGCCGACTTGCCGAACCTCCCTGTAAAAGACTGCGCCGTCACCTGAATCAGGCATCCGAGGCGGACCCATTGCACCAGATCGTCGACCCGCTTCATCAACAGAGCATTCCGCTCCGGATGCGTAATCACGGGCGTTATATCGTTCCGGATCATGTCCCGGAAGATGGTATCGATTGTCTTCGGGATCTGCGCGTCCGCAAACTCCACCATCAGGTAGCGGTGGCCGTTGATGGTGAAGCGCGCCCGGTCGGTCTTGCAATTCTCGATATTGTCGTAGAAGAGATGGAAGTCGCAGCCGCGATGGATGCGGATGCGGTCGCCGATGCCGGCCTGCATCTCGGCAATACGCTCGCCGATCAATTCGGGATCGAACTGATACCGGAGGTCCGAATGCGGCGTGGCGACGATGTCGGTGGTGCCGGAATCGGCCGCCAGCGCGAGCATCGCCAGCGAGTCTTCAATGGTCTTGGCCCCGTCGTCAACGCCAAACACAATGTGACTGTGAATATCAACCATCAGATTGCAATCGCGTTCAAATCTCCGGGTAAAAATCGAAGAAGGCGTCGAGGGATTGCGTCAGCTGCCGCTTGATTTCCTCTTCGCTCGAACCTTCGATCAGATGCATCGTCACAGACGCGGTCTGGCCGTTCTTCAAATGAACCCTGGCCTCTTCGAAGCTCTCCAACTCATCGCTCGGAAGCAGGCGCACACCATATACCAGCGCAAGCTTCGCCATCAGATGAACATTTCTTCGTCCATGGTAATGTGGTCGACCGTCGGCCGCCGGCCATCCCTCAGAGTGGTAACCGCCGCCTTGACGCCCGCCAGCACCGCACTCGCCTCGCGCACGGGCTTCATGACCGCCGTCCTGACGTTATCGCCCGCCTGGTGGACCTGTTCCACCGTGTCGTCCACCACTGCGTCCACGCGCGCGATTTGAGCTTTGGCACGATCCGCTATATCGCGTCCGACTTCTGCAAAACGGTGCGCCTGATCTCTCGCCGTGCCCGAGATGTCTTTCGCATCGGCCGATATCTCCACTACGTTGCTGGTCAAAATGCTGAGCTTGGGCGCGTTTTCGTCGGCCAGTTTGCGAACGGTATCGATGATCGGTTCCAGCCGTCCAGCCATATCGTCCACGCGCAACTGGACCTTCGTCACGAGTCGATAGAGCAACATCGACAATACCGCCATCATCAGAAAGCAAAGCGTCGCAACGGCAACCCCACCAGTGATGGCCCAGCGAAATGTCTCTTCCGGCATGCGATATTCAACCTTTGGCGGAATCAGGCCGGCTGCCCGGCCCCGTCCTCCTCAACCTTCTCCCGATAAGCCTGCTTGCCCGCCTGGATCGCTTCGCTCAGGCTGTCCTTTTGGCGATTGATCACGTCGCGGCCCTTTTCGACAATGTCGTTGGCGATATCGCTCGCGTTTTCACGGAGATCCGCGGCCTGCTTTTTCAGAAACTCCCGGCCCTCATCGGCCTTGCCCTTCAGGATTTCGCGGGTTTCCTCGCCCGACTTCGGCGCGAAAAGGAGGCCGATACCAACGCCAACTCCCAGTCCGAGGAAAAAATTTGCCAATCCGTCTTTGTCCATGTGTTTCCTCCCAAAGTCATTCACAGTATACTGCGAAGCCGTCTCCTGTACACTTCTCTACAGCGTGAGTTCATACAAACGACCTCGAAAACTGGCGTCCGAAGAGCTCTTCGAATACGCCGTAAAGTGTTTGGGCGTGCGGGCTTATTCGACCGGGGATCTACAGTCGAAACTGCGCATGCGCGCCGCCAACCCCGCCGACGCGGACGCCGCGATTGATCGTCTGAAGGGTGTCGGATACCTGAACGACCAGCGCTTCGCTGAAAGTTACGCCACCGCGCGGGTGGAAAACGAGGGATTCGGGCGCATGCGCGTTCTGACCGACCTGCGGGCGCGCCGGGTGTCCGGGGATTTAGCCGATCAGGCCGTCGAACGGGCTCTTGGAGGGAGAAGCGAAGCGGAGTTGATCGATGCTTTCATCGAGCGGCGGATGCATTCGGTAGCCGCCGGGGGACCCATTGAAGACGAAAAAAAGCTGGCCGCCGCGTACCGCAAACTGCGACGGGCCGGATTCACGTCCGGCCCGATCCTGGCTGCCTTGAAGCGCATCGCGGCCCGCCCGGAAGCGCTTGAAGAGCCCCTGGAAGAAGAAGAACAAACTGAAGGATAGAGAGTCATCACGCTGCTCAATCTTCACGCTCGAATTGTTCGATCTTCGTCAGGAAATCGGCGGCGACTTTCAGGTTGTACCCCGCCAGTTCATCCATGAACTTCCGACCGACGAATTTCCGCACAAGCCAGATCCCCAGTGGGAAGACCGCCAGACCGATGATCACGTTCCATCGAATCCAGTTCATGTCGAATGTCCGGTACACATCCACTCCCAGGAAAGCCTTCATGACCACCACAAATACGGGAACCCAGGAAAGGGCGCTCGTAAGGCAGACTCCCTGCACATAACGGATGCGAACCTTACGCAGTTTCTCCAGGCGCTTCTGGATCCCGGCAACCGGTTGGTCGTGTTCAATCCCCAGCGCGAGGCCAGTCTGGAAATTAACAGCGCCGAGGGCGGCGATTGTCAACACGTCCAGAAAGACGCCCGACCACGCCAGCGGCGGATTCCCGAAGTTGTTCCGGATAAACCGCCGAGAAAAACGATCACGGCAAGCAGGCCGATGGATCCCAGTGCAAGCAACACCGCCAAACGCCTCAGCGCGAAGCGTGCACGGCCTGTATAGTTCTCCCGCGGCAACCGGCGGTTCAGCCTTATTGCTCTATCGAGTTTTCGATCGTGTTCCGCCCACTTCGCCCTGAGTTCATCGAGTTCCATAATGTTGTCCCGTCATTTCCTGTCGCATGGTCCTTTTCAAGCGGCTGATTTTGGTAGTGACGTTGGTTTCGCTGATGCCGAGCACATCTGGCGATTTCGCGATTGGAATTGCCGTCAAGGTAAAAGAGAATCAGCGCTTTGTTCAGCTCGTCCAGTTTTCCGATGAGCTCGTAGAGAAGCCGGATATCGTCCGATTGCGTGTCGCTCTCGCCGGCAACTTCGAGAAGCCGCTCGCCCGCCGGGACTATATGCTGCGTTCGGGTTCTCTCGCGACGGTACCAGGAGATGGCTACGTTAAGCGCAACCCGGTACATCCATGTGGAGAAGGCGACACGGCCGTCGAACGACCGGAACGATTGCCAGAGCTGCGCCACGATCTGCTGGGCCAGATCTTCCCGGTCGTCCGGATTCCGGCAATAGGAGTTACAGATTTTGTACAGGATCTTCTTGTGCTGTTCGAGAAAGTCCTGAAATCTGTTTTGCAGCTCCATGGCCGTTCCATACTGTTATTCGCGCCACAGGCGGAAAAGTCGCAGCGGCGGCGGGAGTGTTGCGCAAGGTACACGCGACTTCAGGTACACGCGACTTCCAGTCGCGTTCGTTGTTGGCCAGAGTGAGGCGACTGAAGTCGCGTGTACCGGCCCTAAGCCCACACTAGAACTGAACTTTTGGCGCCGTCCGGGCGCCTGGCTCGGTCTTGAAGTAAGCGTCCTCACGCTGGTACCCGGCAAGGGACGCCACCATGTTCGCAGGGAAGAGGGACAAGTCCGTGTTGTACTTCTGCACCGCCTCGTTGTATCGGCGGCGCGACTGCAGAATCCGGTTTTCCGTACCTTCGAGCTCAAACTGCAGCTGCTTGAAATTCTCGTTCGCCTTCAGGTTCGGATAGTTTTCGACTACCACGAGCAATCTTCCCAGCGCCCCGGTAAGCTGATTGTTGGCGTCGATTTTCTCCTGCGGAGATTTCGCGCCCAGGAGCGCGGAACGAGCGTTCGCAATATTAGTGAACACCGTGGTTTCCTCCTTCGCATAACCCTTGACCGTCTCCACCAGGTTCGGAATCAGATCCGCCCGGCGCTGCAGATCGGCATCGACCTGGCTCCATTGTCCCGTGATGGATTCTTTTTCCACCGCCAGTTTGTTGCGCGTGCTCACGAACTCGCAGCCTCCCAGCACAAGAGCGAGGACCACAACAATCGATACGATAACTCCGGTCTTCATGGGGTCATTCTCCTTTATCCAGGACGTCTTTATCCAGGACAGCTTTATCCAGGATGTCTCTATCCAGGACATCCACGGCGTCAATCACCTTGCCGATCTCCTTCATATATGCGGCCAGCAACGCCACGGGTTCGATCTCCTTCGGCTTGATCTTTTCCGCGCGCCGGTCGAGCAGACTGGTGAACGGCGCGGGATCGATTCCGAATCGTTCGCGCGCATGTTCGATAATGTCCCGCTTCCGCGCCGGCGCGTCGACTCCATACAGAAGCAGCGCATGGCGGAAAAGCACGCAAAAGGTCGAGATCGAGTCGGCCAGCAGACGCCCCAGAACGTCCTTATCCGAAAGTATGCCGGAGGCCTTTTGGCGCAGTCGCAGCAGCTTCGCGCGCAAATCGTGCTCCACCTGGGCGCGATAAAATTTCCGGTCGATCTCAAGCGAAGAAACAACGTCGGCGCCGTACAGAATGCGATGGTGCTCTTTGATGTCGTGAAATTCGATTGCGAAGCAGTCGGTCGAAGTCCGGACTTCTTCCTCAGTCAGCAACAGCGGCGAGGGATTACCCTGCTGACGCCACCAGCGGAAGATGGTTTCGGTCGCGCGCAATTGCGCGGGAGTAATCTGCCTGAGAACGCAGAGGACATTGAAATCCGAAAATTTTTCGTCATTATCCCCGACGGCCGCCGACCCATAGAGAAACACTGAAACGAGATCGGGACCAAGTCCGTTCCGCAGTTTTTCAACTAGTTGATCGAGCTGGCCTGGCATGAGCGGCTTTGATTATTCTACCCGTGGCGGCCTTCTACCAGTCGCTTGACGCTCCACCGCCGCCGGAATCTCCCCCGCCGAAGCCGCCAAAACCACCACCGCCTCCGCCGGAATCGAATCCGCCGAAGCCGCCCCCATCGCGGCCACCTCCCGGCCCGCCGCGTCCGGAATTCAGGAGGCCGAGCAACAGACCCAGCCAGAATCCTCCGCCCCCGCCGCCATAACGCCCACCCCCGCCGCGGATGAAGAGAGTCACGATCGTCAGGAAGACGAAGATGCCAAAGAAAATCACTGCCACAGGAGCGCTGTCCTGCGGGGCGCGCCGGACGCGAAATTGCGTGGCTGGTGGTGGAATCGTAACGCCTTTGGATTGCGCGATGGTCGAACCCAGGCGTTCGGCGGCAGCGAGAAACGCCGATCCGTATTGGCTTTGCCGCAGGGCGGGACGCATATCGTCCAGCAGCAGGCCCGCCATCCCGTCCGGAATCGCTCCACCCAATCCACCGCCGACTTCGAGACGCGATTTATGGTCCATGATCGAGAGAAGAACCAGCGCGCCGTTGTCTTCACCCTTCTGCCCGATTCCCCAGGCGTGGAAAAGATCGTTCGCGACGTCTTCGATCGGCTCGCCCTGCAGGGATTGTACGGTAACGAACGCCAGCTGCGCGCCGGTCGTCTGCTGGACCCTGGAGGCGTAACTTTCCAGCTCGGCGCGGCTCGCGGCATCGACGACGCCCGCAAAATCGCTGACGTACCCCTGTGGTTTGAGAGCTTTCCAATCGACTGCGACCGCCGGCGCGACCACGAACAGCAAACCCGCGAGCAGCCGGGCCGGTATACGCGACTTCAGTCGCGTGTTACAGGCTCGTAAGAGACGCGGCTGACGCCGCGTGTACCAATCATCGGACACCAGACCAGTGTACCGGGCACTACAGCGGCTGTTTGTCCAGCAGTTCGACGGTGCGGAGAATCGTCCGGCCCACCACCTCGAGGCTGCGCGCGGAAACCTTGTCCATCGTATCGGTATTGGCGTGATGGAACTCACCCATGGAATCGAAGCCGGGACCTATCCGGCCATACATGGCGTCGACCACATCCACGGCCGCGATGCCCGCGTCGATAAACGGAACGTGGTCGTCGACAATGCCGGCTTCGTACCGGAAGAAATACCGACCATAGCCCAACTGCCCGGCGGCCTGCGAGATGAAATCCTGCAGCCAGCGCGCGGAACCCGTTTCGCGGGCTACACTGAGGTCCTTGTCGCCGATCATGTCGAGAAGAAAAAAGCCCGCCACGCGCGCCGCTGTGCCGTTCGACGCCAGCTTTCGGGCGAGGTGCCGGCTGCCATAAAGGCCGTCGTCCGCATCGAACGATTTGATGGCTTCCTCAAGATCGGTCCAGACCAGCCAAATCTGCATCTTTGTCTTTTGCCCGGCCAGTGCATCGGCAAAAGCCAGCAGAATAGCCGTGCTGGACGCGCCGTCGTTGGCGCCGATGAATCCCGGCTGAAACAGCGTGTCGTAGTGGCCGGCGAGGATAAAAATCTTCTGCTTCGGATCGGCGGTTACATTGAATTTGCCGATGATATTGTGAACCGCTGCCGTGCCACGCGGGGTCTTCGCCGTAAAATCGTCAGCCTCGATCCGCGCGCCGTCTTTGCGCAGTACCTGATGGATCAGATCCTCGGTCTTCGCGTGGCCAGGCGAACCGGGCCAGCGCTCCCCAAAACCCGCAACCTGGGCTGTATACGCGTAGGCTTGCTGCGGGTTAAAGCCTTCGTGCAGCGAAGCCGCTGCGGCAACGGCAAGCAGAACAGTCTGAACCAGTATCAGGCTGCGTGCTCCCTGCCCCACTCGTCTTCCCACTTCTTGATCCTGGAATCGAATTCTTCGATTTCGCGGGCCGTGACGGGCAAATAATCCTTTTCCAGATCCTCTGCCGTCTCGATGACGTAGCGCAGTTTGCACATTGCAATTCGCGAGCACCAGGGATCGCCGACCGGGCGGCCCGTGCGCGCCGTATACGCGCGGATATCGGCGTTCTGAATGACTACGGTCTTCTTTTGCGGCTGTGCTTCGCCTTGTTCAAGCTGGTCCTCAAGCAGGAAGCAGACGTCCACGGAGTCGCTGTGGCGTATCGAGATCCCGGTCTGCAGGTACTTGAACCGCACATGCCACACACGGCCAAAGGGATCGGGGCCGGCATCGAAATCGCGGAAATTTTCCATCACAAAACATAATACCGCCGTGTAGTCTGGAAACAGAGAATGGCATATCAAAAGGAACTGGCGATCGGAGTCGAAATCGCGCGCAAGGCCGGCGATCTGGCCTTGAGGATTCGTGAAGGCGGCATTCCTGGTGAAAAGCTGGCCGTCGAATCGAAAGCGGACGAATCCCCGGTAACGATCGCCGACCGGGAATGCGAGAGACTGATCGTCGCCGAACTGCAGCGGGCGTTCCCTGAGGACGGATTGCTGGGCGAGGAAGGGGCGTCGCGCGAATCTTCGAACGGCCGTAAGTGGATCATCGATCCGATCGACGGCACACGCGATTTCATACGCGGCACTGGCGCCTGGAGCGTTTTGATTGGGCTTGAGGAACACGGCAGGATCGTCGCGGGCTTTGCTTATTTCCCCGCCACCGACAAGATGTTTTCCGCGGCGCGCGGCGAAGGCGCATTCGAGGACGGCAAGCGAGTGCAGGCATCCGGAATCCGGAAGAAGAGCGAAGCGCTGCTGTGCTGCAACGGGCTCAGTTACATGCATCGCTATCCGTTTGCCACGGAACTGATCGGATGGTTGTCCGGGTTCTGGACTGTACGAAGCATGGGCGGCTGCCTCGACGCGATGCTGGTCGCAAGCGGCCGCGCCGACGCATGGATGGAGTCGCAGGCCAAGCCCTGGGATCTGGCGCCGCTCAAGATCATCGCGGAAGAAGCGGGCTGCGTCACCTTCGATTTCAATGGCAAGGACACGATCTACGGAGGAAATTACGTAATCTGCGTGCCGGCTCTGGCCGACGAAATGCGGCGTTTTGTGGGGCAGCGCTGAAATCCGGAACCTGACGCCCGATAACCTTACTTACCCTTCTGGTTTCGGCGAATCGCCGCGGCGATGGTCGTCAAGCTTTCCGCTTCCCTGGCGCGTCCCAGTTCCTTCAGCACCGAGGCATGGTCTTCCATCGTCTGCGCGAGAAGCGGACTGGTAATGCCGAGGGTTTTCTCACGGATCTTCTCCGCAAGCTTGAGCCGCGGCTCAGCGGCCGAGAACTTCCCTTCGGCGACCAGCGTGAGCGACAAGCTGTGGAGCGCGTCCGCAACAGTGGCGTCCTCCAGTCCGCGGTCCTTCTCGCGGATATCGGCGCATTGCCGCAGGACGTCCTCGGATTCCGGATAGCGCTTCATCATCCGGTAAGAATCGCCCTCCATGCAGAGCGCGGCCGCCGTTTTCAAGCTGCCGGAGCCGAGGAGCCTCTCGAAAATCCCGAGAGTCGTACGCAGATTCGGGAGAGCCTCGACCTGATGACCCTGATCGAACATGACGTTCGCGATGTTGAAGTTCACGTTGCCGACGTCGACGCTGTCCCCGTACGCTGCGTTCATAATGACCAGCGCGCGCCGATAAGCGGATTCCGCTTCGCTGTACTTCTTCTCGGCGCGATAGACCAGCCCCAGGGAATTGAGCGTAGCCCCGACGCGTGTATCCTCGGGGCCGAAGCGCTCGGCTTCTTTAAGGGCCTGCACAAAAGCCTGCTCAGCCCTCGGATAGTCTTTCTCTCCGGCGGCGTGCAGACCCTGGATGATGTCGTTTCGCCACGCTCCGTCTTCGGGTTGCGCTCTCGCGGCAGGGGCCGCGGTGAAGATGGTCAGCGCGACAAATATCAGGTGGCGCACCTTCGCCTCGCGACGCTGGCCGGCAGGCATGAGTGCCCGCGCCACGCCGGTCGGCAGAGTGCGGGAATGGCGGGCTGAACGAAGCATCGTTGGGTTAATTGTCAGGATAGCGGATCATCGTCCGCTCTTCTTCTCATTGCGCCGAATGGCCGCGGAAAGCAGCGCCAATCGCTCCGCCTCCTGCGTCCGCCCCAACTTCCGGAGCATTGCCGCATGGTCCTCCATGACTTGGGCCAGCAGCGGACTGGTAAGCCCCAGTTTGCTCTCGCGGATCTTCTCCGCCAGCTTGAACCTCGGCTCCGCAAGAGCATATTTTTCTTCCCCCACGTAAGTGAGCGCGAGGCTGTGCAGAGCATCCGCCAGTTCGACGTCATCGATTCCACCGTCTGCCTCGCGAATGTCGGCGCAACGCTTTAACGGTGCTTCGGCATCGATGAAGTTCTTCATCGTACGCAGCGAGTCCCCCATCAGGCACAGCGCCGCGGCGGTCTGCACGTTGGTGCCGCCGAGCGACGTTTCATAAGATGTAAGGGCCTTGCGTGCATAAACCAGCGCCTCGCTCAGACGGCCGCCGGCGAGCATGAGGTTCGCCATATCGAAGTTCAGGTTCGCGGCCTCCTGATTGTCGCTGCTGTCGGCTTTACCGCTGATTCCGAGCGCTCGGCGAAAAGCGCCTTCCGCCTCGCCGAACTTCTTTTCCGCGGTGTAGACCTGCCCCAAACTTTCCAGAGTCGCGCCCACGCGCCAGTCGTCTGTTCCGAAGCGCTCGGCTTCATGGACGGCCTTCAGAAAAATCGGCTCCGCCTTCGCGTATTCCTTATTGGCGGCCGCATGTTGTCCCTGCGTTACAAGGTCCTTCCATGTGTCCTCGGCTTCCTGAGCGTCAGCGAGAGGGGCGAGCGTGAGCGCCGCGAGCGTTATGCCCGCTGTGAATAAGCGAAACACGAGTCGGCGAAAACCGGATGAATTCAGGATATCCGATTTCCGGGCGCGCCTGCCGCGATATGCCAGGACTGCTCGAGAGGCGCGTTGATCGCACGCCGAATCGATTCGATCAATCCGGGATCGTCCGAGGTTTTCGAGGTGACGCCGAATCGGCGCTCCTGCAACTCGATCCGGATCATTTCGGAATCGACAAATGCGGACATATACAAAGCACGGATATTCGGCCGCCACTCACGCAGCCGGGCCACCAGGTCGGGTCCGCTGGCCGCGCCGGGCGCCGCGGCATCCGGTTTCAAAAATACATCAGTCACAACCAGATCGATCGGAACATAGTCGAGTTTCGCTATGTGAATCGCTTCCTCCGCATTGCGCGCAAGCAAAGCCCGCATTCCGTTGGCATCGAGGAGTCTGGAAAAAAAGAGAAGTATCTCGGTTGCCTCATCGACAACCAACACCGATAAGGAATCGCCGGGCGCCATATTCTTCTACGATAGCTTCAGCGTGAAATAGCGGGCAAAAATTCTAAAGCCCCTGTGTGCGGCACAGAACGTTCGAAAGATATAAACCGACTCTTAACGGGTTAACGAATGGGAGTTAGCGTACTAATGTCCTGCTGCCGGCTTTTCGAAATGCTGATAGTCCTGCCGGTCGGGCCAGCGTCCGCCCCAGATCCATCCGTCGCGTTCGAATTGACGCACAACGAATCCGTCTTTCAGAATCGAGCCGGGAAACGCTTTGGTCCGGTCCAGATACCGGCGGCCGGCCGGAGGAAGAACTTTGCCTCCTTTGACATACGGATTCGTCAGAGGATTGATATCGATGGCGCGCCCCCAACTGTGATTGGAAAAAACTCCTGGTTTTCCCGTTGCATCGCGGCAATTGAATGCCGAAGTATTGTTGGCCGCCATGGAAGCGTCGTCGTTGCCTCCATAGTCTTCGATGGGGACCATGCGCTCGATCATGAACCCGCGTCGGTAAAGGTCTTCAAAAATGCGTACCACATCGTCCGCCAGATCGCGATGCACCAGCAGCGTCCCGGTGCGGGTCTTGTTTTCGAAGTCCCGAAAGCTCAGGGTCAACTGGCGCAGATCCTCGGGCGCTACGGGACAGCCGGGATGCCAGGTTGTCGTGCGCATTTTGGCCAGCAGGGAAGCCGATACCGGGTCGCTTCGGAAAACGGGCGGCTCAGCGGCAATCGCGGCGCAGCAGAAAATCAAAAAGCAGGCCGACGGCCCGATGCCACATAAATTTCGGGAAACGAGCTTGTGGGGCATGGCTTCGGCATTGCCGCCGAGCTTCTGCTCGGCGCGGCTTGCTTCAAATCGCGGCAAAATCATTCAGACGCCCTTGCCACGCCGGCCGGAAGACCCGCGGCAGGGCCGAAGCCCCGCCCCTCTTGGCTGACACTTGCTACTTCTTGAGGCTCTTGTAGGCGGCTTCGATAAACATGTCCGGTGTCCAATAGCTGTTGTGCCCGTAGATCGGATCGTAGTCCCGAGTCAGCTTGAGGGCCTTCACCTGATCGAGCGTCATGCCCCTCTTGATCATGGCCTGCACGCGGTCCCGGACGATGGCGACCATATCCCGGTACTCCACCACTTCCGCCTGGTCGCACAGGTGACCGTGGCCCGGGATCACCAGCGTACCCCCCTCTTCTTCATGCTCCACAATCGCCATGTTGACGATATGCGTCAGCGCGAGCACAGTTCCTTCGATCGTGCCGCCCTTTTCCACGTCGATGACCGGGTAGCCGTCGGTGTTGAAAATATCGCCGGAGCTGATGACATCCGACTTGCGGAAAAACACAATGCTGTCGCCATCGGTGAGCGCATTCGGCTGCTGAATGATCTCGATCGGTTCGCCGTTGAAGAAAAGCGGTTTCTCTTTTCCGATGAAAGTATCAGTCGGCCAGGCGCCGGTCGGCGTCGGCGATTTCTTCCCGGTGGGCGCGCTCATTCTGGTGAGCACATTTTCATGCGCCAGAATCTGCGCTCCTTCTCTCGAATCTCTGATGTCGTTGGTGACATTGGCGCCGGTGATCGTCGTGCCGGATAATCTCACGGGCTCGTTTCCGCTGGTACTGTCCGGATAAGAATTCGTGTTGATGATGTACTGGAGAGGCCTTTCGGACATCTTCTTCACCACCGCGATGACCTTGTCCGACATCTTGTCGAAACCGGTGTTGACAAGCAGCGCCCCCTGCTTACCCACCTGAAAGGTAATGTTCGCCCCATCCCCCACGAGCATGTAGATGTTGCCCTGGACGGGCCAAACATGGAGCTCGGCTTTCGAAAAGTCCGCATTCTGCTCGCCGTGATTCTCAGCATTGAGCAAAGCTGCCGTCGTGTCGGTCTGAGCGGAACCCGCGCCCGCCAGCGCACCGATAGCCAGCATTACCGAAGACGGCGTCGGGAAATGGAGAAGTCTTCTCATCATGCAGACCTATTTCTTTTCCGCCATCGCCTTCAGCTTCAGGCGATATTCCGGGTACATGGTTTCCGCGCCGCCACGGGTCGCCTCGTAGGGAACCATCGGGTGCGCCTTCTCGTACTCGGTCAGGAACGGGTTCTCACCCGGCAGGTAGTTCGGCACAGCGCCTTCCGACCGCCCGACAACCTCTTCCACCGATTCGCACGGATACAGCCAATTGCCGTTATAGAACAAGTTCAACTGGAAATCCTGCGTCTTGATCAGGGGCTCTGTCAGATACGCCGGATCGCTGACGATGCTCACGTGGGTCAGAATGTTGCCGTGCCGGATGTAATGCTGCGTAAGCGTAGCGTGGTCGCTCTCCACCAAACCATTGCGGCGCACCCAGCCGGTCTTGATCTGAGTCGTATAGACCGTCAGGACATCGCCTTCCCATTTGCCGGTCGAGAAACCCATCCACGTGTGGAGCGCATACTCGGGCGGATGCGGCCGGTTGTCCATCCAGATGACCAGGTTCTGCTCGTAAGTCTGGCTGTAAACGTGAATCGCGACCAGATTCTGCGTCTCCGGGTCTTTCTCTTCCCAGATTCTCAAATTCGTCGGCCCGCGGAATATATAAGGCGAAACGTGAACTCGACACTGCTGTTCCGGCATCGTGAGGCGGCTTCCGCTCCAACTGTCGGCCCGCAGACGATTCGCGTCGTTAATCGGCAATCCGAGATAGTCGCCGAGTTCGGGACCGGGAATGCGCTCGGGCTGATCCTCGGTGAACATAGCGCCCCAGTTACCCGACAGATCGATTTGCGCACACAACGGCGTCGTGAGCAGAACTGTGGTCAGCGCTGCCCTGACAAAACTGAATTGAAACATGGGAAAAGGCGGTCTCCTGGGAAAAATGGCCCGCATAATCGACGGCCAACGCACCCTGCGGGGTTACGCGACTGGTAATATATCATCGTCGCGAAGGTCCCGCAATTTCAAGAGCCGTTAGGAGATCCGCGAACTGGACGTGGGGCAGGCCATCGTCGTTCGTGGCCTGCCATCCCGCGCAGGTATAAGACAGACGACAGGAAACGATCGTCTGCCCCACGGGTTGAACCGCCAATCTAGAACTGATTCCAGAGATACTGGTTGTAAACCTCGTGATGGAACTGGACCTCCGCAGCCTTCACCATGGTTCCGAGCAACCGCGGGCAGCGATCGGCCGAGGCTTGTTTCAAGTCGAGGTACCGGGTCTTCACTTCCTCGCTGAACAGAGTCTTGGTCCACTCCGCGTTGCGGAAATTCTCCATCGCGTCGTAGATATTGTCCGGCAGGTACCGCTTGGCGCTGCGCAGGTTCGGGATCTTCGCAATGCTGCCGTCGAGCCCGGTCTTAAATACGCTGTAGAGCACCATGTAAGGATTCGCGTCCGGCGCCACGGCGCGCACTTCGACGCGTGAGCTGCGCTCGTTTCCGATCGGTATGCGCACCATCGCGCCTCGATTGACCGCCGACGCATTGAGCTGGTTCGGCGCTTCGAAGTGCGGATCGAGACGGCGGTAAGCGTTCACGCTGGAATTCATCACGAGACAGATATCGTTGCCGTGACTGATGATCCGGTCGACGAAATTCCACGCGAACTTGCTGATTTTTTCTTCGCCTCTCGGATCCCAGAACTGGTTCTTGCCGCCCTTCGATACAGACACGTTGGTGTGCATGCCGCTGCCGTTAACGCCGACCACGGGCTTGGGAAGGAAGCTGGCGGTCATCCCCATGTTCCTCGCCACTTGGCGGCACAGAAATTTGTACAGCTGAATCTGGTCCGCCGCGGTGACGACGTCGGCGTAGCTGTAGTTGATCTCGAACTGCGACGGGGCAACTTCAGGATGGTCCTTCTCGTTCTCGAAGCCCATCGCACGCTGGACCTCGGCCGCTTTATCGATAAAGGTCCGCAGCGGGTCGCCGGGCAGTGAATGATAGTAGCCACCGGTATTCACATATTCGAACTTGCCGGTTTCGGAGTACCGCCTCTCCGCATCGAGTCCGCTGAAGATGAAGCCTTCGATTTCGTTGGCCGCGTTCAAGGTGTAGTCATGCTCTTTGTACTGCGCATCCGCGTAGGACTTCAGCACGCCGCGCATGTCGCCGATGTAGGATCCGCCCTGTTTATCGATGACTTCGCCGAATATCAGCACCTTACCTTCGCCGAAGTAGTCGGCGGGCGCCCAGTAGAATGCATTCCAGTCCATATGGAGCCGAAGATCGCTCTCCTTCTGGGCGGTGAAACCACGGATGGACGACCCGTCAAACGTAAGATTGTCGGCGCTCTTCACCAGAAACTTCTTGTCGTAATCGAGCATGTGCAGCCGGCCTTCGAGGTCGCTGAACAGGACCGTTACGGCCTTGATCTTGTGCTCGTCGGTCAAATACTTGAGGCGTTCCTCCTGAAGCTTCTCCCGCGAGACGTGCTTTTTGCGCTGTTCCTTGGCGCCGAGGTTGCGTTCCTCAAGCTCAGCGTAGGACAGACTGAGAAAATTCGTTAGTGGATTCGACATGGACTCTCCTGAAATTACGAACTTCCGATTATGAATGAAACGGCACCAAATCGGCAAGTCCTTGAGGCGAATCGGTTACAGGCGTTTGCGGTCGCTTAAGGACCGGCCGATTACGCCGTGGCAAATTGAGGCTTGGGGACGCCGTTAATCGTCTTCAGAATCTGCGAGACGATCTGATAGGGATCGCCCTGGGAGTTCGGACGGCGATCTTCCAGATAGCCCTTGTAACCCTGCTTGATGAAGTTAATCGGCATCCGGATCGACGCGCCGCGATCGGAGAGACCGTAGCTGAATTTGTCGATGGCCTGCGTTTCATGCAGACCGGTCAAACGCAGCTCGTTGTCCGGGCCGTACACGGCGATGTGCGCGGCGATGTTGCCCTCGAACGCCTTCATGAGGGCATCAAAGTACTCCTTGCCGCCCACCTCGCGGAGATACTGCGTCGAGAAGTTGCAGTGCATGCCCGACCCGTTCCAGTCGCCCCGAATCGGTTTGCAGTGCAGCTCCATATCGACTTCGTATTTCTCGCAGAGACGCATCATCAGGTAGCGCGCAATCCAAAGATCGTCGGCGGCTTTGGCGGAGCCTTTGGCGAAGATCTGGAATTCCCACTGGCCTTTGGCTACTTCGGCGTTGATGCCTTCATGATTGATACCGGCGGCAAGACACATTTCGAGGTGTTCTTCGACGATCGAACGGGCCAGGCTGCCCATATACTTGTACCCAACCCCGCAATAGTACGGGCCCTGCGGAGTCGTCGGGTGTCCGTCTTTCGGGAAACCCAGAGGGCGGCCGTCCTTGTAGAGGAAATATTCCTGTTCGAAACCAACCCAAAAGTCTTCGTCGTGCAGGATGGTCGCGCGCGCGTTGCTGGGGTGCGGCGTGCCGTCGGCGTGCATGACTTCGTTCAGAACGATATAAGCGTTCTTGCGGCTGGCATCGGGGTACAAAGCCACAGGCTTCAGCACGCAGTCGGAACTCTTACCCTCGGCCTGCATTGTGGAACTGCCGTCAAAACCCCAGTTGGGCAGGACAGCAAGGGTGGGCGCTGTTGCGAATTCCTTCATCAAGGTCTTGCCCCTGAGTTCGGGAATGGGACGTTTGCCGTCAAGCCAGATGTATTCGAGTTTGTATTTGCTCATGGTATTTGGCTCATGGTATTTGGATTCTCCTGAAAGACCGGACTGCAGACGGAGTCAGCCCAGCGAACTTTCGATTATGGAGTATGCCGGGCCGTATCGGCAAGCGTTTCAGAAGAAGTGGCTATAGCTTCTTTTTATGGGCACCATGCGCGGGGCTGATGGTACACGCGACTTGAGTCGCGTTTTCTACGGTGACAACGAACGCGACTCAAGTCGCGTGTACCTGTCTAATTACGGCTGCACATACCCGAACCGCACATGCCGCCCTCGCAGCCGCGCGTTTCGGCCGGCGTGAACGAGCCGTCCGCTGACTCACCACCGCGTGCCGCAAACGTCGAGTACTGCTGCTGGAGGTGCTTTTCCCCGCAGGAGGGGCAACCTGTCTCCATCACGTCGGTGGCCCGGCGCACCAGTTTCTCGAACTTGTCTCCACAGGATTCACAACGGTATTCGTAGATCGGCATAGTTAAGACAATCTTATCGCGTGGCAGTTTCAAACCGCAGCCGCACCTGCCCCAGGTAGATTTCGTCTCCGTGCCGCAGGGCCACGCCCCGCCCGGCATGCGCGGGAACGTCGATC
>Ga0209167_10000476_pt1 | contig 29153 bp, 30 predicted proteins | sample Coa_R1_9_FD_187154 | JGI IMG/M metagenome (GOLD analysis project Ga0209167, IMG submission 187154) | Surface soil microbial communities from Centralia Pennsylvania, which are recovering from an underground coalmine fire - Coalmine... | ecosystem: Environmental > Terrestrial > Soil >...
GCCGAGCCGAGATACTCGCCGACCACGGCGCCGACCACCGCAAAGCCGACCGAAGTATGCAGCGAGGAGAACATCCAGGACAGCGCCGAGGGCCAGTAGACATGACGCATCAACTGCCGCTCGTTCATGCCGAGCATGCGGGCGTTGTCGCGCACGGTGACCGATACTTCCTTGACGCCCTGATAGACGTTGAAGAACACGATGAAGAATACCAGCGTGACGCCGAGCGCGACCTTGGACCAGATGCCGAGGCCCAGCCAGAGCGTGAAGATCGGCGCCAGCACCACGCGCGGCAGCGCGTTGACCATCTTCACATAGGGATCGAACACGGCGGCAACGAGCGGCTGGCGCGCGAACCAGAAGCCGACCGCTATCCCTGCAAGCGAGCCGATCGCAAAAGCGAGGATCGATTCCCACAGCGTGATCGCAAGATGCCTCCAGATCACCCCGCTTGCGAACCAGTCGACGATCTGGCCGCCGACATCGACCGGATTGGAAAAGAAGAACGGCGGTAGCCACGTGCGGCCGAAGATCGGCACGGTTGCGAGCAATTGCCACAGCGCGAGCGCAACGATCGCGACCAGGATTTGCAATGCGAACAGCGTCACGCGGGGCATGGGTAAAGTCTCCGCTCTTCGTCGTCCCTGCGATAGCAGGGAGCCCATACGCCGTGTTCTATCGTTGGAACGATGTGGCAAACGCCTTCTGCAACAACGAATGCCGGTGGCTATGGGTCCCCGCGTGCGCGGGGACGACGAAGGCTAGATCGAAGTTACGGCTTGGAGAACGTGCCGATCAAGCCGGTCGCCTGCTTGACGTGGCCGTCGAGCGCCTTGATCACCTCATCGCGCGTCAGCCCGGCCGCGAGCGCCGTCGGCTCGAGGTCGGTCGCCATCAGCGTGAAGGTGTAGTGATGCTGCGGTCCGGGAGGGGTGCAGGGTCCGAAATAGTTCGGCAGCTTCATCAGGCTCGCGCCGCCGACATATTTGTCGCTGGGCTTGGACACTTCGCCCTCGGCAAAGCCGGTGACGGAGGCAGGAATGCCATAGGCGACCCAATGGCTGACGCCGCCGGGCGGACGGCCTTCGGGATCGAACATCAGGATCGCGAAACTCTTGGTGCCGGCGGGCGGATTCGACCAGGAGAGCGCGGGCGAAACGTTCTCGCCTACGCAATTCGGATTGGATTTGTTGTTGCCGGCGTTCTTCACCGCCAGCCGCTCGCCATCCTTGAAGCTCGGCGACGACAGCGTGAACACGCCGTCGGCGCGGGCGGCACTGGCGCCGCACAGGGCCGCGACAGCGACGGTCAGGGTCAGAATCGAACCACGTAAAATCATGAAAGTTTCCTCTTGTTTTTGCTTTCAATTGCTTGCTGGTTGTTTGTTGACGATTGCGAGTTTAGCTCTCGACGCATCGAGATCAAGGGTAGCCTCACCCTCCTTCCGGCGGGGCCTGCGACGACTGAGCGTAGCCTTTCAACACTTCAGTTTTGAGAACACTCCAAATCTCGCGGTGAAGTGAGTGAAATTCCTTGTCCAGCCGGACCTCGGTGATGTCGCGCGGGCGCGCAAGCGCCACGCGCCAGTCGCCGATGATGCGCGCGGCTGGCCCCGCCGACATGATCACCACGCGATCGGCCAGCGCAATCGCCTCTTCGAGATCGTGGGTCACGAACAGCACCGCCTTGCGGTCGGCGTTCCACAATTCCAAGAGCAGATTGCCCATGATCTGGCGGGTCTGGGCGTCGAGCGGCCCGAACGGCTCGTCCATCAAGAGAATCCTGGGATCGCGGATCAGGACTTGCGCAAGGCCCACGCGCTTGCGCTGGCCGCCCGAGAGCATGTGCGGATAGCGGTTGGAAAATGCCGCAAGCCCCACCGACACCAGCCAGGCTTGCGCGCGTTCCAGCGCGTCGCGGCGCGGCGTGCCTTCGATTTCGAGCCCAATGGCGACATTGTCGATCGCGGTTTTCCAGGGAAACAGCGCGTCGGCCTGAAACAGGTAGCCGGCCTTTCGGTTCAGCCCGGAAAGCGGATGATCGAAGATCCGCACGCTTCCCGAGACCGGCTTGAGCAGCCCGGCCGCCACGTTAAGCAGTGTCGATTTTCCGCATCCGGTGGGGCCGACAATGGCGACGAACTCGCCATCGGCGACCGCAAGCCGGGCCTTCTCGACCGCAGTGTAGACGCGCTCATCCGGCAGCCTAAACGCCACCGTCGCGTCGTCCAATGCGACCGCTGTCGGCTGAGCCCTGTCCACCGCCATCCCCCAAGTTTGGAGCATGCATTAGCGCCTTGGCGGGACAAGTTCAACGAAGTGGTACAAGATGGTGCCGCACGTTCTTCACCCTGCCCTGGAGGGGGAGGGTCGGCTCACGTGGAGCGTAGCGAAACGTGAGACGGGGCGGGGTGATCTCTCAACTCGGGAAACCTACCGATACGAGAGACCGTCACCCCACCCCGCCGCTCATTTCATTTCGCGTCGACCCTCCCCCTCCAGGGGAGGGTGAGGAAAAGCGCCCGGGTCAGACTGAAATGCAGAATGCACCCCTGATCGCCTTTGCGCATGTCGGCAAGAGTTTCGACGGCGGCCGCGTCAAGGCGGTGGACGACGTCTCGCTCGATGTCGGAACGGGCGAATTCTTATGCATCGTCGGCAGCTCGGGGTCCGGCAAGACCACGCTGTTGCGGCTGGCGAACCGGCTGATCGATGCCGACACCGGCCGCATTCAGATCGAAGGCGCAGACGTGCGCGAGGCCGACCCGGTCGCGCTGCGCCGCCGCATCGGTTACGTGTTCCAGAGCGGCGGGCTGTTTCCGCATATGAGCGTCGCCGCCAATATCGGAATCACGTCGAAATTGCTGGGCACACCCTCAGCCGAGATCGCCGCGCGGGTCGACGAATTGCTCGATCTGGTGCGGCTCGACCGCGGCGAGTACCGCGACCGCTTTCCGCATGAACTGTCCGGTGGCCAACGCCAGCGCGTCGGCGTCGCCCGCGCGCTCGCGGCGCGGCCCAAGATCGTCTTGATGGACGAGCCGTTCGGCGCGCTCGATCCCCTCACCCGCGACGCGCTCGGCGACGATTATCGCGCCCTGCACGACAAGCTCAAGCTGACCACGGTCATGATCACCCACGACATGACGGAGGCGATCTTGCTCGCCGATCGCATCGCGGTGATGCGCGCCGGAAAACTGCTGGCGCAGGGCACGCCGGCGGAGCTTTCGCAGAGCCGTGACGCCTATGTCGGCGAGTTTCTGAGAACCCCGCGGCGGCAGGCCGAGCGGCTCAAAGTCCTGCTGCCGCGAGGGGGCGCGGCATGAACCTGTTTTCCGACCCGCGCTGGAGCGAGGCGCTGGCGCATTTGCCGGATTATCTCGGCAATCACGTGCGGGTCAGCGTAGCTGCACTCGCGCTCGGCCTCATCGTCAGCCTGCCGCTCGCGGTCGCCGCGCGCAACCGCCCGCTGATGCGCGCGATGCTCTTGGGGCTGGCCAGCATCGTGCAGACGGTGCCCGGCCTGGCCCTGCTCGCGCTGTTCTATCCGCTATTGCTGGCGCTCGCTTCGCTGTCGCTTTCCTGGTTCGGCTTTTCCTTCTCGGCGTTCGGATTTCTGCCGGCGGTGCTTGCGCTCGCGCTATATTCGATGCTGCCGGTGCTGCGCAACACCATCACCGGCCTTAACGGCATCGAGCCTTCGATCCTCGAGGCCGCGCAGGGCGTCGGCATGACGCCGAGGCAATCGTTGATGTCGGTCGAGTTGCCGCTGGCGCTGCCGGTGATGATGGCGGGCATCCGCACCGCGGCGGTCTGGGTGATCGGCACCGCGACGCTATCGACGCCGATCGGCCAGACCAGCCTCGGCAATTACATCTTCGCTGGCCTGCAAACCCAGAACTGGGTGTTCGTGCTGTTCGGCTGCGCCGCCGCCGCGCTGCTGGCGCTGGCGGTCGACCAGTTGCTGGCCGCAATCGAAGCGGGCATCGCGGCGCGCAGCCGCGTACGCGCGATTTTGGGCGGCGCCGGCATCGCGGCGCTGGTGGCGGCGACGCTGGTGGCTTCACTGGCGCGCGCGCCCACGACTTACATTGTCGGCGCGAAAACCTTTGCCGAACAATATGTGCTGTCGACGCTGATCGCGCAGCAGCTGAAGGCGGCGGGCCTTTCGGCCACCACGCGCGAGGGCCTCGGCTCCAACGTAATTTACGAGGCCCTGGTCAACGGCGACATCGATGTCTATGTCGATTATTCCGGCACATTATGGGCCAACCAGTTTCACCACCGCGAAATCAAGCCGCGCCGCGAACTGCTCGCGGAATTGAAGACGATACTGGCGCAGCAAAACGTCACGCTGCTCGGCGAACTCGGATTCGAAAACGCCTATGCGCTGGCGATGCCGAGAAGGCGCGCCGAAGCGCTTCGTATCCGCACCATCGGCGACCTCGCCTCGCATGCGCCGACCATGTCGATCGCCGCCGATTATGAATTCTTCTCGCGGCCGGAATGGGCGGGCCTGCGCGAGGCCTACGGGCTGAAATTCCGCGCCCAACGCCAGATGCAGCCCGACTTCATGTATGCCGCGGTCGCTTCCGGCGAGGTCGACGTGATCGCGGGCTATACCAGCGACGGCCTGATCGCGAAATACGACCTCGTGGCGCTGCAAGATCCCAGGCAGGCGATCCCGCCTTACGACGCCATCATGCTGATTGCGCCGAAGCACGCCGACGATCAGGCGTTGCAGGGGGCGCTAAGGCCCCTGCTCGGCCGCATCGATGTTGCCGACATGCGAGAGGCGAATCTGCGCGCTGCATCCGGCAACGATGCGTCGTCGCCGGATGCGGTCGCGCGATGGCTCTGGGAGAAGATCGGAACGCGCTAGCGTCCCGATGCCGAAGAAAACGCGTCAAAACAACAATCTAGAGCTTCGGTTCTGATTCAATCAGAACCGCTCTAAGTGCCAAATTCGGACGTCTGGTACGTCAGCCTCACTCCTTCATGGAAACGAATAAGCGGACCCCTGACGGGGGGGCGTTTCCAAATGATATTTCCACACAAGATTCGCTTGCGTGCAGATTGGATCGCCGTCATCTTGGCGTTGTCGGCAAGACTGCCGGCAAGGGGTGACCGGCGGCACAGAAGCTCGCCGGAATAGGCCGGCAATACCGGCCCTTACCAAAAAACGGGAGGAAGTCTATGAGAGAGCAGTTGCGGCATTTCCGGCTTGGCGTCATCGGCGCGATGAGCGTCGCTTGCATCCTGGCTACCGCGTCGGTGTCGAATGCGGCCGGCCTGACGGCCCCTGTCGCCACGACGACCGGCACCTACCAGGGCCTGATGAATTTCCAGGAACTACCGGGAGATCCGGCGAGCGGAGTCAACGTCTTCTTCGGTATCCGCTACGGCCAGGCGCCAGTAGGTACATTGCGCTGGCAGCCACCCCAGGCGCCCAATCCCGGCCAGGGATCGATCGTCGCGGCAACCCCCGGCCACACCTGCATCCAGGGACGGACAACCGATTCCGAGGATTGCTTGTTCCTCAATGTCTATACTCCGTCCACCGCCACCGCGAACTCGAAGCTGCCGGTTTTCATATGGATTCACGGCGGCGCGCTCGTCAACGGCGCCGGGTCCGACTACGACCCGTCGGTGATGGTGGCCGACAACGACATCATCGTCGTCACGATCAACTACCGCCTCGGGAGCCTCGGCTTCCTCGCAGCCAGCGTGCTGGCGGCGACCGCGCCCAATGACTTTCAGAACGTCGGCGACGCCGGTAACTACGGTTTCATGGATCAACAATTCGCGATGGCCTGGGTCCAAAATAACATTGCGGCTTTCGGCGGCGATCCGACGAATGTGACGATCGGCGGCGAATCTGCCGGCGGCCTCAGCGTCTCATCGCATCTTGCCTCCACGAACACCTTCAGGGGCCTCACGGGCCGGGATCTGTTCGGCGGTGCGATCATCGAGAGCGGTGCGTACATGTATCATGACGTGCCATCGCTCGCCACGTACCAGACCCTGAGCAACACTTTCGCTCAGCAAGACGCCAGCGTACCCTGCGCCGGCAACTTGACCCTGGCCTGCCTCCAGGGACTGACTGTCGCGCAAATCTTCGCGAATGAAAGGGACTTCGGCGGCTTCGGCATCGCGCCCAATTTCGGCACGAAAATCCTGCCGCATGACCTTCATACGGCGTTCTCGACCGGCCAATTCAACCGCGTCCCGGTGCTCCAGGGTACCAACGCCAATGAGGGCCGGCTGTTCGAACCGAGCTTCTTCCCCCGTGTGGTCACCCTCCCCTTCGGCACCACTACGACAATCCGCGCCGCCGGAGGCCCGGCGAGCTTCGACCTTCAGGTCCCGAACATTCTATGTGCGATTCCGCAGTTCTCCAGCAACGTGGCGACCTGCTCCTACTCGCAGGAGATCCAGTTCTTCCTCCAAACCCTCGTAACGGCCACACCGTCCAACTCCGGCCCGACCGCGCCCTTCACCGAAGCAGTCGTCGCCGCCTCGGCGACGGCCGAAAGCGAATACCCGATCGCCAATTTCCACAACTTCGTTCCGCAGACAACCTCGTCGATCCCGAACCTCAACAACAACTTCGGCGGCGGCAACGTCGATGAGGCGCTCTCGCAGATCTTCACCGACTTCGTGTTCGCCTGTAACGGTTTTGATTCAAACAGCGACCTATCAAACCAAGTCCCGGTCTTTGCCTACGAGTTCAACGATCCAAACGCCCCTGCCCTGGGCGCGGCCGGTGTCCCAGGTCCGGGGTCGAATGGCTCAGGCTTCACGACGGCTTCGCAGCACGCAGCCGAACTCCAGTACATCTTCAACTTCGGCGCGGCGTTCACCTCCGCGCAAGCAACGCTGGCGACCCAGATGAAGACCTACTGGGCCAATTTCATCAAAAACGGCAATCCGAACAACAATGGTATTGCCACGCTTGTCAGCCTCAACGCGGCGCGCGCCGACCTGCCGTTCTGGAAGCACTTCAATACCGAGGACTTTCAGATCCAGTCGCTCACGCCGCCAGCGCTGCTCACGCCGCAAGGGCCGCATCCGTTTAACACCTTCAGTACCGATCATTTCTGCGCTACTTGGGAGCCGCTGCTAACCTTCAACAACGGCAATGAGCCGCAGCAACCCTGATCTAGACTCCAATCGCGATCGACCAAGCAAAGCAATCGATTGCAAGAGCCTCGAAAGCCCTGCCTCACGGCAGGGCTTTTTTTAGGGGGCGCCAGGCATGGGGCGGGGCGCTGGAAATTTGCCGGGTGGGCATGCGACCTTGAAATCCGCGCGGCCTCGTTCGAAGGGCGCGGCACGCCGACCTGGAAGAATGGAAGCAGGACAACCGGGCGGCCTGATCGGGGCGCGACACGCCAAGGCGGCCGATCGAACATCACACCCGCGCGCAACCGGCCGCATCGATCCACCGGACGTGCGCGACGCGCGCCGTCTTAAGGATTCAACCAAATCGGCCCAAATCGCTCCATGCGTGTCGGCACCGGAAGAATCGATCCGGTGCCGGCACGCATGTCGCTAACTCGTTGGCTTAACGCGAACCGGTATCCACCCCGGATCAAGGTCCGGGGCAGGCTTTCGCTCGAAAGCGCTCTAGTATCCGGCACCGCGATTTGCGAGGCCGGGCCGACAATTGAAGTCGTTATGATCGTCCCATCCGCCGCGGGCCCGCCAGGCGCTCCAGGCGATGTAGTCCTCTTCCTTCGTGTATGGATTGCCTGGCTCCCTGTTCGAGCACCAGTCGCCCTCAGTGTAGGCGTTGTAGGGGAGAGCGGCCTTGGGTCCGGCAACGGCAGGCCCTGCCAGCGTTGAGCAAAGAACGACGACGGCAGCGGCAAAAAGTGCGAGTTTCGTCATGCTATTCTCCTTTCAAGATAGTCAAGGCGAAAGGCTAAGCGCGCGACGCGTCATCACTCCCAATTCTTGATCGTCAGTCTTGATCGTCAGTCAGTATTTCCGGCGATGCATTGGGCGTGAGCCGGTCGGTTACGCGATTCTACTCCTGCGCGCAGCGCGCCAAACTAAAGAAATGTTTATTGCGACTGAGCAAGCCGTGCAGTGTGGATTCCATGCAGCGCACAAATGAGCGCGTCATTCGACGATTGCGCCGGCAGAGATAGTTAACGTACGCGCCTTGCCAGCCGGCGTCTGCTCGACAAAGACAGCTATGCTCTTGAATGGCATCGAAGGCGTCCTCCCGCGAGCCGCCGCACAACAGCCGCGGCTCATCGATCGTTGCATCGATCTGGAAATAATCGGTCGCCCTGGTGCACGTATTGATCGGGATCAATGGGCGCAAGCGGCGCGCGGCGATTTGACGCCGCCGGGTTCAAACACTTGATCGAGGGCGAGGCGGCTGAAAATCGACATGCCGATCGCAAGCGTAACGCCAATTGCGTTCCACGCCTTGTGGCGGCTGGCCGTAAGGAGCGTCGTACTCGACGGCCGAATTTGCGATCGCCTCGGGCTGTGGCGCGGGCTGGACGATTAGGAATCGATTAGCCATAATTGTTAGAGGGCAATTCAAATTTTCGATTCAGAATCGCCCCCGCTTGGTCGGCGGCCCAGGCGCCATTGCTACACGGGTTTCGTGAGCTGCGATGTGCGCGACGCGCAAGAGGCAAACCGTTTTGCCCGACGCGCTTGGCAGTCCGCGATCGAGCCCTTGCCGGCAATGAATTGAGTCTGGAGCGCGCAACCTTAAGCTGCTGCAGCGTTCCTGTTTGGCGTTCGCGTAACTCGGCTCGGGGTAGGCACGATGGGCGGGACTTCCGGAATACTTTCGCGGCGGGCTGCCTCGCGGCTCGCGGTACTCGGTGTGCTCGGTTTTGCGGTGGCACTTTCAGCCTGTTCGCAAGGCTCGCCCTTTGAAACGGCGGCCAATGCCGATGCCGCTTCGTCGGCAAATTCCGAACCGATATGTCGACCCGATCGTGCCCTGCTTGCGCCACAACCCGCGCCAGATTGTGGCTTTGGACGGGCAGATCTCAAGACCGTCGATCCCGATCAGTGGGCGCATTTGAAGCTCGAATATGAGCTGAAATGTTACAAGGAAGCGGAAAAAACTACCCGCCAGCGCTTGCGGCTGCTGCAAGCCGCCGCCAAGTGTGAAGCTACGCCCGCTCGATAGGCGCGGTTTACCAAGCGAAAATGCCTTATTTCCGAAACGGCGCCGACTGTTGAGAAGTCATTTTTTCGCCCTACTGGGCCAACATTCTGTGCCCGCGGTGAAACTTTGTTAAATGCGTACTCCGCGAAAAATTCCCAGCAAGAATTTCGATCGGAGAACGTGGAAATCCTGCGGCGAGAGCGGCGATGGACACGCTTTACGATTTGCTTGGGGCTCTGCCAAAGGACGACGCGGATGATCTCAGGTCCGCGTTCCGCCGCGCCGTCAAGGGTACGCATCCCGACCTCAGACCAGGCGATCCCGAGGCGGCGATCAAGTTCAGGCAGATCGTCCGCGCCAACGAAATCCTCAACGACATAGAACAGCGCGCGGCTTACGACCATCTGCTGAAGCTCGCGCGCCAGGAGAAGGAGGCGGCTGCCGCACACCCGATCGCCGCCATGATTCACCGTCTTGCCTCCGGCGTGCTTGCGCTTACGGGAGCCTCGATCGTGGCGGTCGGCGGCTATCTCTTGTTCATGCACATGTCGATGGCGCTGGTTGCCCCGGCAACCGACACGGACACGCGCGTATCGGCCCGGATCGACGCCGTCAACACGGCAAACGCGCAGGAGCCGGAAGAGCAGAGCGCGCCAATCGCAAAAACCGATAGCTCCGTCTTTGGCGAACCGCTCGTGCCGCGCGCCGTGCCGGTGGTCCGTGTGGCGAGCGTCCCGGCGTTCAATATCGGTGCGCCTTTTGACCCCGCGCCGAACTACGCCAGGTTTTTTCACGCCCGCGGCGTTTCCGCCTACCGCAACGGTGACCTGAACGGCGCGATTGCCGACCTCGACCAGGCGATCCAGCTCGATCCGCAATTTACGCCTTCCTACATCGACCGCGGCATCGTGTTTTATCGCATGCGGAAATTCGACCGCGCCTTCGCCGACATCGCGCGGGCCAAACGCATCGAAAAGCAAGGCCACCCCAAATCCGCAGTAGTGATGGCGGCGACGGCAGCTAGGCCGCGACCCGACGCGGCCCACAGCACGCCGGCGGCAACCCCGCTGCCGCCACGGCGACCGACGGTGCAAGAAAATTCGTCGCCGAGATGGATGGCGTCGACCGGCACGTTCCAATAGAACGCACCAGCTTGCGGCTGGCGCACCTATTCGATCATCTCGTCGGCGAACGCGAGCAGGTTCGGCGGAATCTCCAGGCCGAGCGCCTTTGCTGTCTTCAGGTTGATGATGAATTCGAATTTCGTGGACTGCAGGATCGGGAGATCGGCGGGCTTTTACATGGCGTAGCCCCGCTCGACAACCGCCCTCGGCATCAAGATTTGCCCCGGCGATTCATGATATATAATTGAATCATCAACCGTGGGCCTTTGCGAGAGCTTTTTCAGCAGACTGTTAGAGACCGCAGATGGGATTAGCCTACCTGATATCGGCCGGGCCGCGGCAGCCATGCGTCCCGGGATCGCGAACGCGGCCCTTACCGCAGCCGAATTCGACGGTGCGAGGGGCGATGGTGACGGCAGGCGGCGCGCTCGAATAGCCTATGCTCACCGTATTCAAGAAGGCAGGCTTGGTTTGAAACGACCCGGCGGCCTGGCAGTTCGACCACGTTGCGGCGGTCAGGGCCAAAACCATTGGCAAACGAAGAATGCGGTACATCGTTGTTCCCGCGAACTGAATTTTATTATGAAATACCCAGCCGTCGGGAGTCTCATTGATTCAGGTCAACCGAGCGCGTCCGCAGCCGTTACAATTTTGTAGAGCTCGGCTGCGCCGGGCGCACGAGTACCGCCGCGAACGCTCAATCCGAAAACTCAAGCGGCGGCGGACGCGCCGACAAGGGCTTGGCTCAAGCGGATTCGTCAACCGATCGACAAAAAAAGAGACCGCCTGTTCGAGGCGGCCTCTGCGTGTCAAGTATTGTTAAAATGCATTACCAGCAGGGACGGCACCAGCACCGGTACGGACCGCAGGCCCTGACAAAGCCCGGCCCACACCAACGTCCCCAGCCTCGGCAGGCGGCTTTTTGAATCGGCGTGAAGTTTCTCGTCTCGCTCGGAATCGCGCTCACGGGGGCGGTGGTAGCCGCGTACGCCGACCAACCCATTGAGTTCACCAAAAGAATTGTCGCTGCCGCCATCGCTGTAACAGTTAGCTTGCGCATGGGTGCTCCTCAGTTGCGGTTAAGTCCCCGCCCGCATTTTATACACAGCGGCGGAACCCACGAAAGAGGGCTGATGTCACTCGCCGAGCTGCTTGGCCGCCGCGAGATCGGCATCGCCGCGCGCGGTATCCCCCCTCGCCTGATGCGCAAGCCCGCGGTTTTTCAGCGCCCGGCCGTTCTGGGGATTGAGGCGGATGGCGTTGTCGAGGTCCACGATGGCATGGACGTAATCGTCTTTCTTCAGGTAGGCGAGGCCGCGCTCGGCGTAATAGTCGGAGATGGTGCGATCTTTCCCGAGAGATTCGCCGCCGTTTGCCGCCGTCGCATTGGGGCTGGGCCCGAGCTTGATGGCCTGACTGCAATCCATAATGGCGTGATCGTAATCGGCCTTGACGTTGAAGATGACGCAGCGGTTGTAATAGGCGTCGGCGTATTTCTTGTCGACCTTGATAGCTTCGCCATAGTCGCCGAGCGCGTTGTCGTAATCCTCTTTCAGCCTCCGCTCGACGCCGCGATTCATATATTGCCGCGCAAGCTCGTGCCCCTTGTAACGGCCCGACTTGATGGCGCGCGAACACGCGTCAATGGCGACTTCGCCGGAGTCCTTGGCGCAGGTCTTGGCATCGTCGGGAGCCGCCCGGCCCTCGAACGTCCCGGCCAATAGCAATGGCCCAATAGCCATCATGCAAACAAAGTAGCCCCGAAGCCCGCTCATCATCCCGCCCTCCCCGATTTTGTCCCTCAAAGACGCGCCAAGAATAGCATGGCGGGCGCGGGCGGAAAGTAGCGATTGCTCAAGTTGTGCGTGGCGGCAAAACCACTGGGCCAGCGCAGGCCCGGCGCCTCATGGCCGGTGCGCGCGGCGTCACCGGATACGTGCTTTGACTTTGGGAGAAAAGGGCAAGCGGTGGCACAACTCGCAGGTGTCCATTGCGCATGGGTCGGCCAAGTGAGCAATGTTGATCACGTGGCGCCCGGCGCAAAGCGCAGTGAGGCGCATTAAAAAAAGCGGGACTTCTCCGTAGAAATGCCGAAAATAGTGGTCTAATCTTCCTGCCGGGCGGCTTGCGCTAGCAATGAACCGCTGAAACCGCACCCCCCCAGAACCACGGAGCTATTTGTTGACTACGCCTGCCAACGACGAGTTCGATGCGAAGGGGTACCTCGCAAAAGTCGGAACCGGGAAGACAATTCTCGAATTCCAAAAGGGCGAACACGTGTTCAAGCAAGGCGACGTCGCCGACTCCGTGTTTTACATACAGAAAGGCAAGGTCAAGCTTACTGTGCTTTCCGAGCAGGGCAAGGAAGCCGTCGTTGCGATCTTGGAGCCCGGTCAGTTTTTCGGCGAGGGCTGCATGAATGGCCACAGGCTGCGCATTTCGACGACAACGGCGATGGAGAATTGCCGGGTCACGTCCATCACGAAATCCGCGATGATCGCCGCCATTCATGATGAGCCAAAATTTTCCGAGCTATTCATGGCCTATCTCCTGACCAGGAACAGCCGGATTGAGGAGGACCTCATCGACCAGCTCTTCAATTCGAGCGAGCGGCGGCTGGCACGGCTGCTCTTGCTGCTGGCGAATTTCGGCAAGGAAGGCAGCCCGCAGCCGATCAGTCCGAATATCAGTCAGGCAACTCTGGCGGAAATGGTCGGCACCACACGGTCCCGGGTCAGCCATTTCATGAACAAGTTTCGCAAGCTCGGGCTTATCAGCTACAATGGACACATCGAAGTTCACAGTTCGCTGCTTAGCGCGGTTTTGCATGAGAAGCCGCTACTGAAAGAGCACGACTAGAGCGGTCTTCTCGATCGGCAGCGTTCCGGCTTGTCAAAGCCTGGTTGTCATCGAGTTTGCTGACGGTGCCGCCCGGTCTCGCGTCGAGGGGATGGCCAGGCGTCGTTCGGTCTGCTAACTTTCGAACATCCTGAGAATGCTGGGAGACGAGCGATGCATTTGCCCGCACAGTACGCGTGGTTTGAGCCCGTGCTCATTGCAACCATCGTCGTATTCATTATTGATTTGGTCGGCAACTCGATCGGTTTCGGCAACCGCCTGCTCAGCGCCATCATGAGCGCAGTCGTGTTTGCCCTCGTGTTCGGATCCCTCGTCTACTTCGGTTACGGCAGCGTGTCGATGTCCGTGACGACGACGCCGAATGCAAGTGCCCCCGCTCAAACGCAAAAATAGGGCGGCTGAACAGAATTGCTGGCTCGCTAATCTGCAAATAGCGCACTGACTCGCCGTGCCCGAATCTCCGCCAGAAAATTTCCGGCTCAGGAGGATGCAAGGTCTCTGGCCCCCACGCTGAACAAAACGGATTCAGCGAGATAGCCGTTCATCATCGGACGCGCTGGCCGTAAATGCCTCCCTTAGGTAAGCGACTACTTCAATTTGAGCACTACCTGAACCGGCGTCTAGCAATACAGGTCACTCGGAGCGAGACGCCCGTTCCGCGGTACACTGCCGCTCAAGGGCGGCGAGCAAGGAGAAGGCGATGTATATCAATATCCTGATACCAACGGACGGTTCGAAACTGGCCGATAAAGCTGTCCAGCACGGCATCGCCTTGGCCAATCGGATCGGTGCCAAAGCTACCGTGCTGACAGTCTTGACGCCCTTTCGTACGTTCACGACCGACACGCAGATGATCGAGGACACGCCGACTCAGTACAAGGTACGCATGAAGGAGCACGCCGAGAAGACCCTTGGCGCTGCCGCTCGCGCAGCCCAAGCAGCCGGCGTCGCATGCGAGACGGTCCAGGTTGAGCAGGAGCATCCGTGCCAGGCAATCATCGATACTTCGGAGTCGAAGGGCTGCGATCTAATCGTCATGGCCTCGCACGGCCGCCATGGCATCTCCGCGATCGTCCTCGGCAGCGAGACGGTAAAGGTCCTCACTCATTGCAAGATTCCGGTGCTAGTCCATCGGTGAACATCGCCACGCGCGCCAACTCGCCGGTTGTAGAGAACGCGGGCAACAGGGATCTCCGACCCCGTCGCGTTTTAAATTCGGAGTTCGCATCGTACCCCGCTTTGCTCGCCGGCGGTCGCCAAAGGATTGCCCGGTGCGGGGAGACAAACAAATCAACATGCCACCCCGAATCCTGGAGTGAGTGATCAAAATTGCTCACCTTCGGAACTAGATAAATCGTCGGCGTTTGACCTGAATCAACCTGATGTAGCGCGTCGGATTGCATCTTGAGGGTATGGGCGATCGGGCAGTCATTCCGCAGCAGGTTTGCAGCGTCGACAAGGACGGCGGGCGGTTGACGCCGATTCTGACATTTTCGAAATCGTCGCGGCGCACCGTCGAAAGCTATGAGCGCCAGTTGATCCAGTACAGATCCATGGAAATTCGCCTGCGCGATGCGCTGGCGGAGAGCGAGGCGCGGCTCCGTCAACAGGAAGAGCTCGTCCAGAAACAGGAACTCCTGAGCAGGGAATCCGATCATCGCTTGATGAACGACCTGCAGATGACCATCAGCCTGCTTTCGTTGCAGAGCCGGTCGGCGGCGAACGCTGAAGCGGCTGCGCAACTGGCCGTCGCGGCCAATCGCGTTTCCATGATTTCGCGTATCCACCATCGCCTTCATTCCTACGACGGCGTGCAAGCCATCGAATTCAGGAAATTCCTCGAGGACTTCGCCCGCGACTTCTCCGCGATGCTGTCGTCGGATGAACGCCCGGAACAGGTCCTCATCGAAGGCGTCGAAATCAATCTGCCGGCCGCGACCGCGATTCCGCTCGGCTTCATCGTCAGCGAGTTGATCGCCAACGCGGCGAAATACGGCAACGGCCGGATCGCCATCCGCTTGCAGCCCAATCCGGCCTATGGCTACGCGCTCTCGGTCTCCAATGACGGCCCGGCTTTGCCGGAGGGGTTCGACCCTGCCGCCAGCAAGGGGCTGGGGATGAAAATCATTCAATCGTTCGCAAGGCAAATCGGCGGCGAGTTGAAGATCGGCCGCGGCGACGACGGCCGGGGCGCGCGATTTACCGTGCTGTTTTCCGGAATGGCAGCGGCTAGCGTTCTGCCAAACCCAACAACAACCGCAACCTCAGCATCAAGTCATTCACATTAGGAAAGGGATCACCAGATGAAACGTATTCGAGTTGCAGCAATTGTCGGCGCTGGAATGATGTTCGCGACGGCGCCCGCTTTCGCCGGCGTGACCAGCATTGCCCGTCCGCAATCGGTAAAGCCCGACTCTCAAGTCCAGCAGATCAGGTATTATCGTAACAATAACGCTATTCCCGAAGCGATCATCGGCGGCGTGATTGCTGGCGTGCTGGGTGGGGTGGTCGGCGGCAACTGCTATTTCAACGACTGCGGGTATGACAACGGCTATGACGACGGCTACTACGGCGGCGGCTATGGTGGCGGCGGCGGCTATGTTGGCGGTGGACGGGGATATCGTGGCGGCGGACATGGCGGCGGCGGTGGCGGCGGCCGTGTTGCTCACGTCGGTCATGCCGGTGGCGGCGGCGGTGGTCACCCAGGCGGTGGCGGTCATGCCGGCAGGAAATGAGAATTTAGAGCCGTCGGCTAGCGTCTATCAACACGCAGGTCGACGGCGTTCAGTTGAGAAAACGTGAAATCGAATACAATCGCAGAAATTCAACCCTGCATGGGAGCATTAAAAATGCGGAAGCTGAACGTTTCGGTCCTTATCGTTGCATCTACGGCCCTTGCCGCAACCTTGGGCCAAGTGGAGGCCGCGCCATACGGGCCGCGCCACGCGCCCTTCGAACGCATTTGCGCCGAGCGGGGCGGGCCAACGCACCGCCCTGAAATGGCGAATCTGCTGGCGGAACATCTTGATCTCAATGACGCGCAAAAGGCCGCCTTCAAGGAATTCCACGACGCACGCAAGAAGTCGCTCGAAGATGCGAAAGCCGCTCTCTGCGCCAACAAGCCGGACCTGACGTCCTTCGAGGCCCGTCTGGTTTTCGGTCAGGCTTTGATCGAGGCCCGACTGACGGCGTTGAAAGCGGAAAATCCGAAGCTGATCGCGTTCTACAACAGCCTTGACGACCGGCAGAAGGCGAAGTTCGACAGGTTCCGCGAACGCCGCGGCCGCGAGTGAAGAGGGCACGATATCCCTCCTTTTAGGAAGGCATGTCGTGCTTCCCGGATACGACGCCTTTGCCGGGGCTCACCGCCGATCGCGATCGGCCGGAGCCTGCGAAGGCGGTCGTAATTTCTTTTCGGGAGGAGTTTCTTTTGCCTCTTCCTCCGCAAGCAGCTTCAAGAGCAACTGGCGCCGCGCGTCGTCGCAGGGCACTGCGAGCTGTCTCTTGAAAAGGGCCAGGTTCTCCGCGTGAATGAACTCTTCCATGGCGACCCTCCTTGTTGGCGCGCAAAGCTATTTGTGGGGACGCGAGACGCCTGCAATCCATCCCTGCCATATCCTCGACTTGATCGGGTCTTCCGAGACTCCCACCGATCTGACAGAATGCGGCGCTGCCTGGCAGCCTTCGCGGCCCGGAAAATCAAAGACGCAAAACTCGTAGCTTGACGGTGCGTCGGTCGCCAGCATTGCGAAGCGGCACCTCACATGGGCGGGGGGGGATGTGGGCGGAATGGGTCTCGGCAGCCTGAGCTTGATGCATGATGCTTCTCCCTGCGACGCGGGTACGACCTCTCAGTCACCGGCGATTGCTGGATCAGGAATTACCAAGTCAGGCCGGTGATGAGCCGACTATGCACGCTCAGGTTTTCATAGCAGTGGTCACTATTGCTCAGTCACGAAAAGAATCTCACCAATCGGACGACCGACGGTTTCCTTGGGAACCATTGCCATTGAAGCGAATTGTTGGTTCACTGCCGGACGCCATCGCCCAAGGCGTCCGACGAACGGCGGCCTCAGCATGCCCCCCACGCTGGGGCCGTTTTCTTTTGGACCATCTCGTCGCGATCGTTGCTCAAGCCTCGATGACGGCAAAGAGCGCTGGCTCGGGATGATTTTTTGTCTGTCAGCGGGTTCGCTTCACCTCTCCCCGGCGGGGAGAGGTCGATTTGCACTTGGCGATGCGAAGCATCGTCCAGTGCAAATCGGGTGAGGGGACGATGGACTACGAGAGACCGTAACCCTCACCCCAGCCCTCTCCCAACGGGAGAGGGAGCGCACTTCCGTTGCCATCACAGATCGATCCAATCTCGTCATTCGCTAGCTCCGCAGGCCCGGCGCCTCATGGCCGGTGCGCGCGACATATTCGGTGTAGCCGCCGCCATACTGGTGAATGCCCTCCGGCGTCAGCTCCAGCACCCGGTTCGAGAGCGCGGCGAGGAAATGCCGGTCGTGCGAGACGAACAACATGGTGCCTTCATATTGCGAGAGCGCCGTGATCAGCATCTCCTTGGTCGCCATGTCCAGGTGGTTGGTAGGCTCATCGAGCACCAGAAAGTTCGGCGGATCGAAGAGCATTTTCGCCATCACCAGCCGCGCCTTTTCGCCGCCCGACAGCACCCGGCATCTCTTTTCCACGTCGTCGCCGGAGAAGCCGAAGCAGCCGGCGAGCGCCCGCAAGCTACCCTGGCCGGCCTGCGGGAACGCGTCTTCCAGCGATTGAAACACCGTGCGTTCGCCGTCGAGCAGGTCCATCGCGTGCTGCGCGAAGTAACCCATCTTCACGCTGCCGCCTAACGCCACCGTGCCGTCGTCCGGCTCGGTAGAGCCCGCCACCAGTTTCAACAGCGTGGATTTCCCGGCGCCGTTGACGCCCATCACGCACCAGCGCTCGCGGCGGCGGACCATGAAATCGAGCCGGTCATAGATGATCCGGCTGCCATAGCCTTTCTGCACGCGCTTCAGGCTCACCACGTCCTCGCTCGAACGCGGCGCAGGGAGAAATTCGAATGCGACCGTCTGGCGGCGCTTCGGCGGCTCGACGCGCTCGATCTTTTCCAGCTTCTTGACCCGGCTCTGCACTTGGGCGGCATGCGAGGCGCGCGCCTTGAAGCGCTCGATGAACTTGATCTCCTTGGCCAGCATCGCCTGCTGGCGCTCGAACTGGGCCTGCTGCTGTTTCTCGTTCAGCGCGCGCTGGGCCTCGTAAAATTCGTAATTGCCGGAATAAGTCGAAAGCTGACCGCCGTCGATCTCCACCACCTTGTCGATAATGCGGTTCATGAACTCGCGGTCGTGCGAGGTCATCAGCAGCGCGCCTTCGTAACCTTTGAGGAATTGCTCCAGCCAGATCAGGCTTTCGAGGTCGAGGTGATTGCTCGGTTCGTCCAGCAGCATGGCGTCGGGGCGCATCAGGAGAATGCGCGCCAGCGCCACGCGCATCTTCCAGCCGCCCGACAGCGCGCCGACGTCGCCGTCCATCATCTCCTGGCTGAAACTCAAACCGGCCAGCACCTCGCGCGCCCGCCCCTCCAGCGCATAGCCGTCGAGCTCCTCGAAGCGATGCTGTACCTCGCCGTAGCGCGCGATGATCTCTTCCATGTCGTCGGCGCGCGCCGGGTCCGCCATCGCGGCCTCGAGCGCTTTCAATTCGCCGGCGACCGCGCTGACCGGGCCGGCGCCATCCATCACTTCCGACACCGCGCTGCGGCCACTCATCTCGCCGACGTCCTGGCTGAAATAGCCGATTGTGACGCCGCGATCGACGGCGACCTGCCCCTCGTCGGGCAGCTCCTCGCCCGTGATCATCCGAAACAGCGTGGTCTTGCCGGCGCCGTTGGGGCCGACCAGACCGGCCTTCTCGCCCTTCTGGATCGCCGCCGAGGCTTCGATAAAAAGAATCTGGTGGCCGATTTGCTTTGAGAGGTTGTCCAGTCGAATCATGCGTCGCGTGAGCCCGAGAAAAGTTGCGGGCCGCTCTTAGGCGATGTGGGTGAGAAGTGGAAGGGTCTTTGAGGAGCGCCGACAATGGCGGTTCCGTTGATGCAGGTCAATACGATGTCGCAGGTGCCAGTTACACAAAAAGATTGATCGGCCTTGGAAAGGAGATTGATCATGTCACATCGAAAAATTCTTCCACTTTTGGCATCTGCCATCGTCGGCATCGGTTGTATGGCGATGATTTCGACTGACGCCCTCGCCCGCGGTGGGCGCGTTGGCGGTGGACGCGTCGGCGTCTATCACGGAGGCGTCCATCACGCAGGCGTTTATCGTGGCGCAGCCGTACGTCGCGGAGTGGCGGTGGGCGTCGGAGCCGCCGCGATCGGGGCGGCTGCCGCCGGAGCTTATGGCGCTTATCAATGCGGGTACTATCCCTACGGACCTTGCTACTAAGTATTTGATGGCTCTCACGCGCACGGCGATGAAGGCCGCGCGCGCGAGCCGCATTCCGGCAAGCAGGGCCAGTGACAGAACGCCCCGAAAGCGAGCTTCCGTCGGCCCGTCGGTTGAAGCGGCGCGGGGTCTGAAGCCGCGGCAGTTGGATTCTTACGCGGTCACAAAGCGCCACGACGAATAGCCGCGCGCACTGGCGGAGGCGCAGCCTGCGGGTTTCACCCGGTCGCCTTCTACTTCAACTCAGTAATCACGGCGCTGGCCGCATCCCGAACAAGGAGTTCGGTGTGAACGCGGTCGCGCCGGTTGAACCGGATATCGCCGGCCTTGTATTCGTTCACAACGCTTTTGCCGTCCGGCTCGGTCGATTTCAGCGCTGAATCCTCCAGATATGCGACCACCACATCCTTGTCGTGGAAATGCATCGGCGTCGGCTCGCCCAGGTTCCAGCGATAGCGCCAGACGATGACGCGGTCGTTTTCCAGAATCTTCTCGATGCGAGGACGGGGATAGGCATTGGGATAGCCGGAATTATTCGCAATCGGGGCGACCGGATGATCCTTCAATTCGACGATGATGGTGCGCGCGCCCGCCGTGCCGACAGTGTCGCCGGCATGACCGAAGATCGCGTTGCCCGGTTGGGACAAGGTGATCGCCACGAAATCGTGGGCGGCGGGCGGAAGATGGCTCGTGGTGTCCCAGACGGTGACGCGCTCGTTATCGATCACCGCGCGCACCGCCAAGGCCGCCGACTGCATGACTTTTGCGTGGGGGTCGTCCGCCGCATGCGTTGGGACGAAGACTGCGACGGAGATCATGATGCCGATCATGGCGACGAAGGCAGCGGTGCGGCGTTTCTTCATGCGGGCCTCATTGCGGGTGCTGGCAGCTTGACAACACGGATAGTTGGAAAGGAATTATAGCGCACGATCGGGGCTGTCCAATCACGCCTGCGTCTGGCGCGCGAACCCACCAGTCCGGACTGTTTGGCCGATATCCGCTTCGCGGCGCATGCCGGAGCCTGAGACAAACTACCGTCGTGGCTATTTTGAACAGATGCTCGCCCAGTACGTTGCGCACGTCGGGCAAGGTCTGGACTCATTCGATCCCTGCAAATAGGTTGACGATCGAGCGACGGATCGGGAGGCGACCATGGCTAGCCTTGGGGGACGCGCGACCTCCGTCACCGCGGGCACCAGCGGACCAGATACGGGCCGGCCGCATGGGCGAGGGTCCACAAGCAAGGTGGTGGCGGCCAGTACCATCGGTACCGTCATCGAGTGGTACGACTTTTTCGTCAATGCCAGCGCCGCCGCACTCGTTTTCGGACCGCTTTTCTTCCCAGCATCCGATCCGACGGTGAGCACGCTTGCCGCGCTGAGCGTATACGCGCTCGGCTACGTCGCGCGTCCGCTCGGCGGCATCGTTTTCGGTCACTTCGGCGACCGCGTTGGGCGCAAATCGATGCTCGTGCTTTCGATGCTGCTGATGGGTTTTGGCACCTTCCTTGTCGGCTTGCTGCCGACCTATCAGCAGATCGGCATCCTCGCGCCCGTGCTCCTTATCGTGTTGCGGTTGCTGCAAGCCATGGGTCTTGGCGGCGAATGGGGCGGGGCCGTCTTGCTAGTCGCCGAGTCGGCACCGGCCGAACGGCGCGGTCTGTTCGGCAGCTTGGTCCAGGTCGGTAATCCGATCGGCCGCCTCACTGCGACGGGGGTGTTCGCCCTGGTCACGCAATTGCCCGAGGACGACTTCCTGTCGTGGGATGGCGAGTCCCGTTTCTGGCGAGTGCTCTCCTGATCGTCGTCGGGCTCGTGATCCGCTTCCAGATCGATGAGACGCCGGAGTTTAAGAAGCTCAGGGAGAACAAGAAGACGGCCAAAATGCCGGTGATTGAGGCATTGACCACATATCGGCGACAAACGGTGATAGCGGTCGGTTTGAAGATCACCGAGGTGGCATGGGTCGGTACCCTCACCGTGTTCGCTGTAACCTATCTGACCCGGCAGCTCGGCATGCAGCGTTCCGTGGTGCTTGCGGCGATCACCCTGGCAGGGCTTTTCGAGGTGCTTGTCATGCCTCTCGCCGGCTGGCTGTCGGATGTGGTCGGGCGCCGCATCATCTATCTGGCGGGCACCGGGTTCGGCATCTTGTTGGCTTTCCCGATTTTCTGGTTGTTCGAAACCCGCGACCCGACGGTCGTGACGGTGGCGATCGTGGCTGGTATCTGCCTTTGCCAGGGCGTGGTCTTTGCGTTGCACGCAAGCTTCATGCCCGAGCTGTTCGGGGCCGATGCACGCTACAGCGGAGTCTCGCTAGGCTTTCAGCTCGGTGCGGCAATTGGTGGTGGCCTGACCCCGGTGATCGCTGCCGCGATCGTGGCGCGAACTGGCGCGACCTGGCCGGTGTCGCTGATTCTCGTAGCGCTTGGTATCCTGACAGTCATTGCCGTGCTTTCGACGCGCGAGACGGCCGCGCGCCCAATGCGATCTTGAGGTCGATCGCAGTGACGATGACACAGACCGATCCCAATGAACTCGCCAGAACTGTGGCGATCGATTTTGCCCGCCGTCTGGTCCGGCACTGGCAGGAGATTCTCGGAACACGGCTGCTTGGTGTTTATCTCATCGGCAGCTTGGCCCATGCCGGATTCAACCGGCGCTACAGCGACGTCGACCTCGCCCTTGTCACGGCGGCGGCCTTATCGCAGGACACAATCGACGACTTGAAGAGCAGAGCGGTCGCGTTGTCCAGGGAATGGGGACCGAAGGTTTCAATCTTCTGGTCCGACCGGCATTTTTCCGTTGGCCGATTTCCGCCGCTGGATCGCGTGGATTATCTCGATCACGCTGTCGCGCTGGTGGAGAGCGAGCGCCTAAGCCCGCCGCGGCCCACACTGGAAGAAATTCGGCAATATCTCCGCGGTGCGATTTTTTCAACCTGGGTGGACCGCGCGCGGACCTTCGCGGCAGCTGAAAAGCTTGAGCCGAAGGATCACAAAATGTATCTGCGGACGATCCTGTATCCCGGCCGCTTTTGCTATAGCTGGTTAACCGGACGCGTCGGTTCGAACGAGGACGCCGTGGCGTTTCTCAAGGAGCGGTCTCTGGCGGGACTCGATATCGAGCTGATCGCGCGGGCTCTTCAATGCCGCGAGGCCGCAGCCGACCCCGATGCGCTGTTCCCGGCGCGTACGATTCTGCCCTCGCAGTTCGATGCCTGCGCCAGGCTGATTGCCGACGAAAGAAGCCCCAGCAGTTGAGTCGCCGTCCTAATCACGCTTGAAGCGGTAGTTGAAGCGGTCGCCGTCCGCCACGATCAGGCCGGCGGTCGGGTTTGGAAAGTGCACCGGCAGGATCAGCGTGTCGGTCCCGGCGACGGAGGCAAAGAACTTCCGGCGCGATAGCGCCGATTGCTTGGGGTCCCAGTCCGGCTTCGACGACCATTCTACCTCGCGGCACTGGATCGCATGGTGCATGAGGTCGCCGGCCACGACCGCGCGCTTTCCCCGCGAGAGAATGTTGACACAGCAATGGCAGGGCGAATGCCCCGGCGTCGGCGTAAGCGTGATGGTGTCGTCGAGCGCGTAATCGTCGTCCACGAGGAGCGCCTGGCCTGCTTCGACGACGGGCAGGCAATTGTCGCGGAACACGGTGCCGGGCGGGTTGTTGCCCTTCGCGTTCTCGGCCTCCCAGACCGCATATTCCCGTTTGTGAAAGATGTATTTCGCGTTCGGGAACGTCGGCACCCAGCGGCCGTCGCGCAAGGTGGTGTTCCAGCCGGTATGGTCGATGTGGAGATGCGTACAGAACACGTAATCGATCTTGTCGAAACCGATTCCGAGAGCGAACAGCTCGTTGCGCCAGCGCTCCTTGCCGGGGAAATCGAACGGCGGCGGATGGCCCTTGTCCTCGCCGGTGCAGGTGTCAACCAGAATGGTGTAGCGCGGCGTTCGCACCACGAAGGTCTGGTAGGTGATGACGATCATGCCGAGGACTTCGTCGTAAACTTCCGGCTCCATCGAGGGCAGATGATGCCGAAAAAGTGCCTCATCGTAAGCCGGGAAGAAATCCCGCGGCCGCCGCCACGGACCTTCGCGCTCGATCACCGCATCGATGGTGACCTCGCCGATCCTGATCTGTTTCATTTTGTGTTCCCCCGATGTCGGCGGGCACCGTAACGGGCGCCATTTGCCGATTCAAGAAGGAGCGGCATCTTCGCCGTCTTGCTGCGCGGCCTTGATCCGCGCCCACGTGAAGATTCCCGTTGATCGACTTTATTGCGATCGGCTTCGGATTAGATCATCCCCCTCGGATCGCGGCAGCTTAAGCATCGGCATCGGCATTTTCGAAATCGACTTGCTCAAGTTCGGAGGCAACTTTTCTGGTGGCGTAATACGACGTCATCGGCCGGGAGATCAGCCGCGCGAGGTCTTGTTCCCTTTGCTTTTCGATGAATTGGACAGCAAAGCCACCGGGAAAAACCCGGACGACGCGGCCGACGCAGGCGCCAATGGCGAGCGCCGTTCCAACCTCGGGCTGCAGCTCGGCGGAAACCGCGGCGCCCCCAATCGACATGTCGATGATGTCGCACTCAAGGATGGTGCCGTCGGCCAATGTCAGCGAAGAACGCGGTTGCGCCGGGATCATGCGCGGATGCTCCCGCTGATCGAGGGTTTGGGGATCCCTCAGCTTTCCTTCCAGCCAGGTGAGTTTGTTCGCGAGCCTCTCGCGCGTGGGATAGCTCACGTCGAGTTCGAGCAGGAAATAGCCGGGACTGGTATCGCTGATGTGGCCATCGAGCTTGCCGAAATCACGGAAGTAGGACGTGAGATGGTCGCCGACCTTGCCGGTGACGGGCACGTCGACCAGCATCCGGTACGGTGAAACGCGGGTGGTGCGGCAGGGGAACGTTTGCAGCTTCCCCCGCGGGTCGTACCAGTTGGGGAGCACGTAATGTCCCTCCACAACGATATTGACGGCACGCTGTTTGAGAAAACGTTCGGTCAACACGGCAAAGACCCCCCGGCAAGCCCTAAAAATCCACTCCCTGGTGCGATCGAGGCGATCGCGTAGTCGCCCCAAATAATAGATGATTCGCCCGTTTATCCAGCCAGGGCAGTTGCCCGCGGGCGGATCGGGTACTCGTGCTGAGCCGGCTCAGGGCTGCGGATTCCGCCAACGAGGGGCAGCGGTGGCCGCACGATGAGCCGCTCGAAATCTAGCTGCTTCTGCTTCTCCACGAACTTGACTGCAAAGCCGGTGGCAAGATGCCGGATCACCCGGCCGATGCACGTCCCGATGGCGAGCGGCATTCCGATTGGGGGCTGCAATTGAGCCGACACCGCGACACCGCCCACCGAGACATCGACGATGAAGCATTCATGGATGGCCCCGTCGGCGAGCGTGATCGTCGAATGCGGATTGGTCGGGACGATGCGCATCCCCCCTTTCCGTAGTTCGGGAATGCTGGGATTCTTCAACTTCTCTTCCAGCCATGCGAGTTTGTTGGCAAGCCTCTCGCGCGTGGCGTAGGTCACATCAAGCTCGAGCAGGAAACTCCCCGCTTGGTATCGCTGATGTGGCCGTCGAGATTGCCGAATTCACGGAAATAGGAGGTGAGGCGATCGCCGACCTTGCCGACGACGGGTACGTCCACGATCATCCGGAACGGTGAAACACGACTGGTGCGGCATGCAAATCTGCGAAGCCGTCCCTCCGGGTCGTACCAGTTGGGGAGAGAGTATTCGCCCGGAACCGCGATCCTGACGGCGCGCTGTTTGAGAAACTTTTGGGTCGGCACGGCGGAATTCCCACGAAAAAAAGTTAAGCTCTCCCCATAATGGATTCAACTTAACAGGGAAGAAGCACACGATACCTATCGCGGGATAAGGTTATTTTTGACCGCCGAGTTGAACCGTTGGAATGGAAAAATGCAGACGGCACAGACCGATAGGCGCCCTGCCGGCGTCGGCGGACAGAGGACAGTAATCGTCGGATAAGGTTATTGAAGATCGACAAATTGCAACGCCGAGGGGAATTTTCAGTTGGCTAAAACTGATAGGGGCACTGCTCGCCGGCTAGCGGCGCGCGATCTTCAAACCGACCAGCCCGGCTCATCCCCGAAAGTTAACGCAGCGTAAACGCCGCGATCGCCGCGGTCGGCGCTGTCACAATCCCTGGATCAGGCCGGCATCGATCAGCAAGCGATTGAAGCGGCGGGCTTCGGCGCCATCCTTGCAGGCATAGAACAGACCATTGCAGCGTAGCATGATCTGCTTCTGCTCGTCGAAGGAGGGATCGAGCGGGATACCGGCCGCCTCCTGGATCACAAGCGGCAGATAGGGCCCGTCGATCGTATCCATGACCGCGGGACTTTTGACCGGCTCGAAATTGATCGCATCGATCGCATAATAGGTCGCATAGTAGCTCGGGTCGTAGTTTTCGAGTTTCTTGCCGACGCCGGCCTCGTCGAGATCGGGATCGAGCACGTGCGGGGAGAATTCAGGCTGATGGTCGCCGTAACGCACGATCAGGAACGGCTCGGTCGGAAACTTCTTCTTCAACCCCGCAACGAAGCTCGCGTAGTCGTTCGCGCTCATCGCCTGCCGCCGTAGATATTCATCGACCACCGGCTCGTTGCCGGTGTTGCGCCACGCCGGCGTCAGATCGGGACGAAACCGCGTCTCCCAGGGGAAATGATTGGCGGCGAGATAGACGAACATGAACAACGGCGCGTTGGCCGCGCGCTGCGACATCAGGCTCATGGCCTTGTCGTAGAAGAAACTGTCGGGCTCGACCTCGCCGGCGCCGAGGTCATGCGCGTCGAAGAAATGCTGGATGCCGGTGGTGAGCTGGAAACTGCGCGCGCTCATGAACGCGCCGAACGCCGGATAGAGCGAAACCGTGTCGTAGCCGCAGCGGCGCAGCGACAGCGGCAAGCCCCGCTCGACGCGGCCCGAGGCGATGCGGGTGACAAAATAGGAGAAGCGGCCGAACGAGCGCGACGATAGTCCCGCCAGCACATTGTATTCGGTGAACCAGCTCGGGCCGCCGTTACTCTCGGCAAGGAATTTCCGCATCCTTCCGTCGAACGACTTGAAATGGCTGCCGTAGCCGGCGGGAACCTTGACGCCGCTCGCCTGACGAAGATCGAAGCTCGACTCATCGTGGATCATGATGATGTTCGGCCGCCGTCCCTTAGGGTGGCAGGAATCCAGCAGCGGCACCTTCAGACGCCCGGTCGCGACCGCATCCGATTCCATGTAGCCGTAATTGATGAAGTCCGACACCGCGGTCACGCCCGAGCGGGCGAATTTCGACACGTAGCCGTCGTCGTAGTAGCCGCGCCAGGCTTCCTCCGGCCAAAGGAGGGAAGATCCGACCAGCGCGGAGAGGCACGCGAGCAGGCAGGCGAGCGCCGGAAGGCGGCGAATCCGAAAGGGATCGAGCCACCACAGCGCATACATCAGCGGCAGCGTGACGAGAGCTGCCGATATCACCGACCAGCGCAGATTGGGAAAGATCGTAAACAGGAATGCCGCGGTGTCGCGGTCGATCACCATCAGGTCGACGAAGTTCGCCGTCATCTGCACGATGTCGTGCTTGAAGCGCGACAACAGCACCAGCACCACGACCAGCGTCAGCGACAACGCGCCCGACAGCGCCGGACGCCGCAATAGCGCGATCCAGAAGAAATTCGAAATCCCCCAGGACAGCAGGAAGCCCGCGCGCGCCGCAAAATCCGTCTCGGTCTGAAGCATCACCCCAAGCGCCGCCAGATGCGGGGCTGCGACCGCAAGCCACGGCCAAATGCCAACGGCGGCAAGGCCGTTGGCGGTGGCCGCGGAAGGGCCAGAATTTGGCTGGATCGCCATGGGGTTAGCACGCAACCTGTCCCCGGCATGACGTTCCGAGCCCTGGCGAGCAACGACCCGCGGGCACACGGCACAGCCGGAACCTGTAGCGTGTCACAAAAACGTAATTGAAGCGTCACCGTTTCGCAACAAATGCAGCAACTTTCGGTTGCTCATCTGAAAGGTTGGGGCGCGAACGGCTCGGAGCGGATGAAAAGCGCTAAGCCTGCCTGCCTTCCAGCAGCTCGACATAGCGCTTGGCCGAGCGCTCCACGACGCCGGCGCCGCCGCTCATCACCTGCCGTCCGGGGAAGGCGCCATAGATCCGGTCGAACGGCCATGGCTTTAAGGTATCGGCGATCCGCCGCACCGTGCCCGCGGCGAGCGGCATCATGTTCGGATAGCTCCAGAGGAACGAGACGCGGTTGAGGTCCATCGCCACCTGCACGATGTCTCCGCTCAGAAGCGCCCCGCGCCCGTCGGCGCCGTCCGCCCAATGCAGCACCGTGCCGCCGGGAAAGTGCCCGCCCAGCCGCAGCAAGGTGACGCCTTGCGCGATCACAAGCGTCTCGCCGTCCCAATGCCGGATCAAGGGATCGCCACGCATGACCCATTGGGCGTCGGCCGAGTGCAAATGGACCGGACAGTCAAAAGCCCGCGCCCAATCCTGCATGCACGTATAGTAATGCGGATGCGAGATCGCGATTCCCGTTAACCCGCCCAGCGCGCGCACCAGCGCTTCGGTCGCATCGTCCAGGAGCGCGATGCAGTCCCACAGCACATTGCCCCGCGGCGTCCGCACCAGCAGCGCGCGCTGGCCGATTGCGAATGCCGGCTGGGTATGGATCTCGAACAAATCCGCTTCCAGCCGCCGCCACGCATTGGCGTGGCTGCCTGTGAGCCTCACCCGTGTCGTCCAGACCTGCCCGCCGCGCGGCACGAACTGGCGCTCATCGTCGCAGATCGGACAGGCGGAAGGCGGCTCGGGTGTGTCCGGATACGAAGAGCCGCAGGTGCTGCAGATGTGGATCGGCATCGCTCAAGCCTGCGGCGTCAATCCGAGGCGCTTGGCGATGATTCCGTCGAGCGTCCGTTTCGGCAGCACGGTCATGATGAAGTGCCGCACCGGATCGGGCGTGATCTGGTAGCGCACCTTGGGGCTCGGCGAAGTCAGGGCTCTCGCGATGGTTTGCCCGATCTTCTCGGCTGGCAATCCGCTCTCGCCGAGCTGCGTCATGAATTTGCGGATTTTTTCCAGCGCCGGGAAGAACGGCGAATTCCGGTAGGCGGAAATATCGACTTCATCGGCCTTGCTCCAGATCGGTGTCTTCACCGCCCCCGGCGCGACGATGATGACGTCGATGCCGAACAGCATCATTTCGCGGCGCAGGCTTTCCGAGAGGCCCTCGATCGCGTGCTTGGAGGCGCAGTAGGCCGACATCAGCGGATTGCCGTTTTTGCCGCCGACCGATGAGACCATCACGATGCGTCCCTTCGGCCCCTTCAGCGCGGGATCGGCCCCGAGCAGCGGCGCGAAGGCTTGCGTCGAGATCACCGGCCCGATCACATTGACGTCCATCTGGCGGCGAAATTCGTCGGCGGCCAGTCCAAGTACGGGTCCGGCCACCGCGACGCCGGCATTGTTGACAAGCCCGGCCAGCGTTTCGCCGTTGAGCGCGGCGCGGACCTCGCGCGCGGCCGCAAGCACGGCGGGCTCGTCGG